>Ga0139314_100250_pt1 | contig 13062 bp, 10 predicted proteins | sample In2P11_FD_99376 | JGI IMG/M metagenome (GOLD analysis project Ga0139314, IMG submission 99376)
GATGGCACGACAAATACATCAAAGAAAGAAAATTTCAGCCAGGAGACTGGGCATTACTCCTTGACTCAAAGTTAAAAAATTTCCAAGGAAAGCTTCAAACTCATTAGCTTGGACCTTATGAGATTGAAAAAGTTTTTGATAATGGAGCAACCAAAATTAGGACTATTGATTAAGGAAATGTTCCTCTCTTAGTGAATGGACATCGACTTAGGATCTGTCATAAACCAATGACAAAGGAGGAATTTGTCAAGATTTTCCAGAATAACTTTGATTTGAAGTTGGTTAAGAAGAATTCTTCTTCTTCTCCATATTAAAAAATTTCTTTTTCATATATAAAATAAATAAATAAATAAATATGTATAAACATGAAAACCAACAATTGTTGGCATGCTTATACAGAAAATTCAAGGTGAAAACGAATAATTCTTGGCATCTTAAATTTTCTTTGTATCCCATTTTCTAAAAATTCCATTTTTCTTGCATCCCTTTCTTTTAAAAATAAATGGCTACATAATTGCTGATTTTCTGCAGCTTTGATAATTTTATGTAGCCAATTTGGTAGGAACTTCTAATTATACAATTGAAGGAATGATTGACTCCCTCCACTGCAAAGTACTTGAAGACAACATAAAGAGCAAACCAAAGGTTAGTAAACAAGTAATTCAAAGGTATGCAACTCTTCAATTTAATAATGGGGATCAAAAAATTACACATATGAATTATATAGACATGGTACTACTAAAAAACAAAATCATTATTGCTAAGAGTTGATAGTGTCATGTAAAATCGAGTATAATTCACCATTCACTCCTTGTGATTATAATTCATACCCGGACTCACATCCCGATCCATTGATCCGATTGCCAAAATCATAAACATGAATGCTCTTAATGGTTAGATTCTGCCACACTCCCTTATACCCTCGCTACCTACGCTCTCATTATTCCATCACTCACACTCTCAGCCTTTCCGCTCTAAAAGTCTTGTCAAGCTGTCCTATCGTGTCAAACAAAACAATTTTTGAAATGAAGCTTCTCAGCCATGGGAGTGATAGTCAGAACATCGCCAATAGGGAAGAAATTTTTGGAGGGGTATCCATAGAGAAGAGAATTGTTACAGAAGGCACAATGTCTGTAATTTATAGAGAAATTCAATGGATTCCACAAATAAGTGATCAAATCCTTCACCAGGGCTTTTGATGGGGTGGAAGTAGAGATAGGAGACATCAAATTCACAGTGACAAAATCGTTTATAGATGAATCTACTGAACTGCCTCAGATTGGAGAAAAATGGTTCAAAAATAGAGGCATTGAAAGGGAAGATTGTAAGGTTTTCCTGAAGAAACCAAGCATGGTACCACTATTTTCAAGAAGGGCATCCCAAGCATGACATTGAAAAGTAAGTGGAGCAATTTGCTTTTAATAATCCAAAAAATTGTTACTTGCGAAGGAAGGTTTGGATGTATGTTTTTCTATCATATTCGATTGTTAATGAATTTTCTTGAAGAAATTGAGATAAAACTTCCATATTTCTTGCTGAATAGTCTAAGAAAGATATCAGGGAATGTTTAAAGGAGAATTCAATTCATAGATAATACAATGTATCATCATGGTCTAGTCAAAATACTTGTTGGATTTCATCTCCAAAACATAGGTGATAATTGAGAAGGCTTTTTAGTAAGGAATCACTTTGGGAAGGATATTCATGAGGATCCAAATAGTAGTAGAACTAAGAGAGGGAGGAAAATAAAAATTGAAGGAACACTGGAACAAAAACCGCAATAACCACAGGAACTATCAGAGGATGACATCCCTCTTGCAAAATTTTTAGAGAAAATAAACAAAAGAGATGTTAGAAGGAAGAAAGCCAGCAAAGAGACAAAGATTTTACCTCAAACGGAGAAGCCTAAAACAAGAAAGAAGAAAAATCAAAAGACCCCTGTCACAGGTCTAAGAAGGAGTACCATACTCAATCTAGCAAAAGAATTACCCTCAAAAAGTAAAGAGCATATTGATATACAAGCAGAAGAAATTTCAGTGGCAAAAGAAGATTCAGGAATTTCTCTAAGATCATCTCCAAGGGTTCCATCACCAACTTTCACTTCGCCTCCTCAGAGTCCAGATCAAAGAATGCCATAAATTGATCCTATGCAGCAAGACATTTATAATTATATAGAATCCCTTGAGAAAAGGGATGCAACAAAAACATCAATTCGAAATCAAGAGGAAGAAGAAGTCTAGTTTAATAAACCACAAGAACCTCTAGTAATAAATATATTAAAACAAGAATTTTTCGAACTGGAGACATTAAACAGGTATATTAAAAATGAAAATCAAGCCTTGAAAGCACATAATGAAATCCAAATAGCTAAGAGTCACAAACTCCTTTTACATCTAAATCTATGGTATAAGAAGAACATGAAACTAAAGAAGAAAAAGAGGGCTTTACAGAGACAAGTTATAAACTTGAAATACAAGATCCTCATGACAAAACCAAGGATGGAAGTGACTGGTAAGAAAGTGAAAAAGATGAATTTAGATGTATTGGCAGAGGTGTCCAAGGAAATGCAGTAATTAAACAAAGATATCAATTTTGTGTTTTGTATGAGGACATACAAAATCTTTAGTGTGGGGGAATGTAGAGTTCCATGACTGTTTTGTTTTGACACCTTTTGTTATGAAACCAGCTCACAAAAAGATAGAAAATATAGATGAATGCCTTAGAATTCAGCCTCTTCGAGGGGGAAACCTCCTTTACATTACACAAATGGACAATTCTTGGATGATACAAATGACAAGACCTCCTTTCTATATATAGGAGTCTAAGGGGTCATAATATAATCAGAGCCGACATAACAATAATAATGTAAGGGCATAATAATAACAATACTGGGCTTCTATGGGGCACAATAGTAACAATATGGGGACTACATGGGTACAACAATATAATAAGGGGGTTGTACTAATAACAATAAGGGGTTACACTAGTAGTATAGGGGCCTAACATGCCCCTCTCCTTCAAAAAGTGTTGTCCTCAACGCTTGAGTAGTTCTTGATGCTTCTATATAAAATTCTTGTCCTCCCATGTGGAATCTTCAGTGGGTAAGTTCTTCCACTTGATGAGATACTCTGAAATTGATCGATTTCATAGCTTTTAGGTTCTTCTTTCTATGACTGCTCCAGGTTCCAATATGATTTTTCCTTCCTCTTCAAGTTCTGGAAATATTGTTTGAATTGGGATCTTCTGCAACTTTTGAATGAGTGACCACACTTCTTCGTCCTTCTTCCATTCATCCCTTGCTTTCGTTTATCCAATTTGGTTGGATAATAGAAATAGCACAAAACAATGCTTCCACATCCTCATCTTTTTTTTGAGAGTGCATTTGCAACAAAAAATTTCTTCCCTTTTCTGTAGAGGATGTCAAAGTCATAACCCAACATATTTGTGACCCATTTTTTATGTTCTTCTAAAGATAATATTTGTTCTAAAACGTATTTAAGACTATCATGATCCATTTTTACCTTGAAGTGTCTTCCCATTGGGTAAGGTCACCATTTCTTAAGTGCATGTAGTATTGCCAACATTTCCTTATCATAAATAGCTTGCTTGAGATGTAGCCATAAAAATACCCAATCACCTACATCAAAACTTTTTTCACTGCGATGTTGATCTACCTGTTGTTTCATTTGATTTTGCACCAAAGTGGTGTTATCCTTTCAAAGTTGGAGAACTTTTTGTTGATGTTCGATGTGATCTTTCACTGCTTGAACCTTTTACTTCTTGATATGTCCTTCTATATTGAGAGTTTAAGGAGTAGTAATTTCTTCCAATTCTTTACAAGATATGGTCGGATTCATTTCTTGATGCTCAATGTGATCTTTCACTTCTTGAACATTTTTCTTCTTGATATGTCCTTCTATCTTGATAGTTTGAGGAGTGGTAATTCCGGCCAATGCATTCCAAGATATGGTTGGATTCTTTTCTTCTTTCTCGATGTGATCTTTCGCTTCTTGAACTTTTTTCTTCTTGATATGTCCTTCTATCTGGAGACTTTGAGGAGTGGTAATTCTTGCCAATGCTTTACAAGATATGGTCGGATTCATTTCTTCTTTCTCTGGGGTTGGTTCCTAGTGTATATCCTCTTCTTTTGATGTTTCTTGATCGTTTTCTTCCTCCTCTTCATAAACTATGTAAAATAATTTCTTCTCAACATACTTATGACCTTTAATGCATTTGCTATCACAATTGTAACAAAACCCTTTTTCTCTTTTTTTCTTCCAATTGTTGCGGTGTCACCCTTGTAGGTTGTGGAAAGCTAGGAAAAACAACACTTCCATGTTTATAGTTGTGAGTGGTAGAATTCCTTGTTTCCATAATTTCGCTTTTAATTTTTCTTGCCAACCTGAATGCCTCCTCCAATGAATCAGGTTCCCAAAAACGAACCTCATGTTGAACGTTATCCTTTAAAGTCGCTATGAAGACATCAATCCTTTGCTTCTCTGGAATATAATTTACCCTTCTATTCAATTTTTGAAAGTCCTCAATGTGTTCTTCCATTGAACCCTTTTGTTTGAGATTTATCAATTGGCTAAAGAAGAAGTTTCTCTTTGTATCCTCATAATGTGCTATCATTTCCTCCGTGAAAATTGACCACGTGACAAGTGGTTTATGAGAACAAAGCCCTTTATACCATAATAATTGATTCAGTTCTAAATAATTAGATGTAATACATATCTTTTGTAATAGTTTCACCTCATGTAGATTGAAATATTGCTCCATCTGTAGTATCCAATTTATCGGATCCTTGCCATCAAACTTCCTCATATCGCCTTTTCTTGATTTTATGAGCTCAATCTTGAAACAACTATAACTCTATAATTTCGGCTCTTTCAGCTCTGAAATTGCGGCCTGCAGTAGCCCTCTGTGTCCTCTTTCCAATGCCACCAGTTTGATCGAATTTAGATTCTTCAAGAAAGAGTTATGCACAATCTCCCAAGATGACCTGATTATATACCTTTTTAGAAGAGTGAACTTGTATGAAGTGCCATGTGTCACTGGTTTGACCTTAGGATCTGAAAAATATACACAGGAAACTAAAGTCTGTCCTCTTTCTGTAACTTCTTACGAAATTTCTATCTGATGCTCAAAACAAAAGTTATGACTATTTTCCCCAGGTCACCTGTTTGGAATGTAATTCGGGAGTTTGCAAAAATGCCAACTTCCTCAGATTATATCTCCGAAAATATAGCGCGAAAAGCTTTGAAATTTGGACCTGCAGTTCAAAACAATTTCGGCCCAAATGGGTTTTTTTTTAGCGTCTAAAACATCGCAAAAAAAAGTTATAGCACAAATGCCACGATGACTTGTTTGGAGCAGCGAAATCCTAGAATTCAAAGCTTTGATACCAAATGTTATGAAATCAGCTCACAAAAAGATAGAAATGATAGTTGGACGCCTTAGAATTCAACGTCTTCGAGGGGGCAACCTCCTTTACATTACACAAATGAACAATTCTTGGATGATACAAATGAAAATACCTCCTTTCTATATATAGGAGTTTAAGGGGTCATAATATAATCAGAGCCGACATAACAATAATAATGTAAGGGAACAATAATAACAATAGTGGGCTTCTATGGGGCACAATAGTAACAATATGGGCACTACATGGGTACATCAATATAATAAGGGGGTTGTACTAATAACAATAGGGGGTTACACTAGTAGTATAGGGACCTAACACCTTTTTCATCCATTTTCCTCTTTTCATCATCGCTATCAACTCGATAAAAATAGTAAAACCATAAATTTTGATAAGGAAAAACACTTATATGTCTTATTTTTCATATTCATTAATGTGCCTTATTATTATGTTAAAGATTGCATTAACTACAGAATTAACATGATTCTGCAACTATTTTACAAATCTGCAGCTATCTCCATGGTTTGCAGGGTTCTGGTGCACCAATGGAGCAAGGAAGCACATGGGCGGTTGAGGATTGATCTCCTCCTATTCACTCGAGCCAAATCATTGAAGAAATCACATAGTGACATGATCAAAAGCATGGGTCAAACACATAGCAGTAGGAGTCTGAATGCATCACAATTCTCTGATTTGGTTTCCAAATAGCAAATCGTTGAGATAACACGTTTCTGTTTAAGATTCGAATTTGAATAAGGATTGTTGAAGACCTTTTTTCCACTGGAAAAATTGTAATCTTTCATTAAACTTGAAAAATTACATATTGGAGATGCATGATGCATATGTTATGTGTCTGTCAGCCTCTGAGGCTCGCAGAACTCTCTCGCCACCGGTCACCTGATCTCGGGCAAACGCAGAAGCCGCCATAGCTTCGGGTACATCTCTCTCCTCCCTCCTCTTGTATTTCTCTCTGTTCCTCCTTGCATGTACCGTCCATCTCTGTTGCACATTGCACCTTGCCCACCTCACCTATCATTGCACCATCTTCTCCCTCTTTGCATTCATTATCCTCGCCCTCCTCTTCTCCATCTTCATCTCAGGGGCCAAAATCTCATCATTACAATCTTCGACCTCGTATTCTAACTTGAGGATCCCCGATGCATTTTTCCGGATTGGGTCTTGCCATACCCGATACAACCCCCATGACTTCTCGGGGGAGAAAATCCGACCTATCAAAAGCTATCAGACGTGCTGGAGCTGAAGTTGCCTCTGGCCGCCAATCTACTCTTGACGGGGTTCTTAGAGCAGTGAACACCCCTGGTAGCTTTCCCCCATGAAGTGTCTTTCTTTTAGCTACAGGGGCATGGCTAGTGCCTCTAAGAAACTAGCCCTTCATAGAATTTTCGAGATTGAACCTATCGACATTATACTTCTACAAGAAATCCTTGGCCCGACTGATCTCATCTCTGATTCTTTAACCTCTATTTCTACGGGTTGGATTTTTTCGGCCATGGATTCTACTGGGAGATCCGGTGGCCTTACGATCGGATACTATCCCAAATCCATTAAAGTACAAGCTTCTTGGGGAGGTCAGGGGTTTATGGGAATAGATCTCTTTTCGTTAGAACTTGGGACCAGCCTTAGGGTTATTAAAATCTACGGTCCATGTCAACAAAGGGAGCATTTTTGGTAGCACCTACTTGGTATCTCCATTTTCTCTGCTGATCATATCATTATTGGGGGTGATCTCAATTTCTCCCTAGGTTATGGTGAATCTTGGGGATCCATGGCACAAGTGGACTCGATCACAGGCTATATGATTGATCTTCTTGAGAGATATAATTTGATCGATGTCCCTATGAATAAAACTCTCCCCACATGGAGGAATAGAAGGGTGGGTGAAGCTGCCCTTGCCCGTAGACTAGATAGATTCATCATGAAAGGGTCTCTTATATAGTAGCTGCACCACTACAAACAATGGGTTGGAGCCGGAGGCATATCGGATCACTCCCCTGTATACCTGGAGATCTTGGGACCTCACCATAAGCCAAAAGCCCCTTTCAAGTTTAATCATGTATGGCTACAAGACCCATCTTATATTCGTATGGTCACAGAATTTTGGGTTGCAAATCCGATTGATAGAACAGACTCCTTGGCGAAAGGCTTCTGCTCCAATCCATCCCAGCTCAAGCACCTCTCCGTCAATTGGGCCAGAGAAAAAAATCAGAGGGAGAATGCGGCTCTTTTGCACATAGAATCAGAACTCTACTCCATATTGGATGAGAGAGGTTTGGGGTTTATCACTGCTGATGATAAATCTTACCTGGTGGATCTTGAGAACTAGAAGTCTCAAATACTAAAATACAGAGAGGAATCTATTCGTCTTCGAAGCAGAGCTGTATGGTTAAAAGCAGGGGATGACAACACTAGGTTTTTCCATAACTATGTTAAAGGCAGAAAGGTCAGAAACACTATCTGGAACATTCCGACACCAGATGGAGGAGTGGCTGATACTTCCAACAAGCTCTCCCACCTATGCTCTACTCATTTCAGGAACCTCTACAAAAGTCCTCCGAGTTCGAATATTTCTGATATTATTAATGTTGCTGGACACTTCCCCAGATTTGTAAATGAGGATGAAGCCGAGGCAGTTTTTGACCCTGTGACACCTAGGGATCTTGAGGGCACTTTAAAATGGTTCAAAAAGGATAAGTGTCGGGGTCCAGATGGTTGGACCATCGAATTCTACCTTTATTTCTATGAGCTTCTTAGCCAAGACCTGTTGAGGGTAGTGGAGGAATGCAAAATATCTGGGTCATTGTATAATGCCATCAACTCGACCTTTATCGCTATTATTCCTAAATCAGACTCCCCATCCTCTTTCAATGATTACAGACCCATTTCTCTGTGCAATTGTCTTTATAAGATCATCTCCAAGATCATTGCAAATTGCCTCCGCCCTATCCTGTCCCTTCATATCGCCCCTCAACAATTTACCTTTCTAGAACACCATCAGATTCATGAAGCTATTGGCTCGGCCCAAGAAGCCATGCATTCTATCTGGACCACACACCTAAAGGCCATCGCCCGAAAGATCGAATTGGCAAAGGCATTTGATCGTGTCAGTTGTCTATACATTAAGATGCTCCTTATCCATTTGGGCTTCCCCCACAATTTCATCACCTGGATCATGGCCTGTATCACCACTCCTACCTTCAGTGTACTTATTAATGGGTCTGCAACTCATTTTTTCCACTCTAAAAGAGGTCTCAGCCAGGCTTTCCCCCTCTCTCCTCTTCTATTTTTTATTGTCATGGATGGTCTCAGTCGATTGATTGCATCAGCTAAGAGAGATGGTGATCTCTGTGGTCTCAAGATATCTGATGACTGTTTTCTCACCCATCTACTATTCATGGATGATGTCATTATTTTTCTTGATGGTAGTATCAAGGATACCTGCTCCTTCTCAAAGATCCTCTCCCTTTTTTCATCTGCTACTGGGATGTTAGCAAACCACTCAAAATCTACCATCACCTTCACTCGAACCTCCATCCATGAGTCTCAATATGCTCATCGTTTGTTTCCATACTGTATCAATCCTCTAGATCGGGGTCTAAAATATCTGGGGTTCTGGATCAAGCCTGTCAGCCAAAAAATCGCTGACTGGATTTGGCTCGTCACAAAACTGGAGAAAAGGCTTAACTTATGGAGTCACTGATATTTGTCCAGAGCTGGTAGACTTATATTAGTAAAATCTGTACTTGAGGCTACACTTGTCCATTGGATGGCTCTCGCTCAGATTCTTAGAAGCATCTTAGCCAGGCTACACCAAATCTGTAACAGGTACCTATGGAATGGGAACTAGGATAAGCGGATATTTGCATGGGTGGGCTGGAACAAGATCGCACTGCCCAAAAAAATGGGGAGGCTTGGGCCTAAAAGACCTTCCTTTATTTGCACAGGCTCTAGCTGCAAAAATGGGGTGGACACTACTCACGAGACAAAATCTTTGGACTAGCATCTCATATCACAAATGCATTTGGCCTTTGAATATCATGGAGTGGACACGGCTTCCTAATTGGCCCAAATCTGGCATTTCATCTGTCTGGAAGGCACTTCTTCATTCATTTCCTCTCATTAGGCAAAATCTGGTTTGGAGAATAAACGATGGTTCTTTGGCTCGCATTGGATTAGACCCATGGAATGGAAGCAATGGCAGACATCTGTTATCCAGGAAACTCATACAACATCTACACTCTCATGAGATTAAGGTCCTAGCTAACATTGCGGATACTCTTAATTCCACCATTTTTGCACAAGGATGGAAATCCACACAACAGATTAATCTACCACAATGCTGGTACCAAGAATGGAATGATTATATTACTGCTCTTTCTGAATCACACATCAGGATCAAAGAGGGACCGAATGAACTCATGTGCCATCAATCTGACAGCGGTTTATACACTCCAAAGTCGGGCTATCAAGCACTGATTTCACACAAAGTTCCGGATTTGATTACATATTGGTGGAAGGCAATTTTGAAACTCACAGCACCTCCTCGGATCAAACTATTTTTTTGGTGCATATTAAAAGACAAAGTCCCCACTGGTGAAAATCTCATGCACCGAGCTAGCCACGGGCCTACCTGGTGTACACTATGTAAAAACGCAATAGAATCAACTACACACCTTTTTCTGAAGTGTACAACCCTGATGGACTTGTGGCAAAAAATTTCCACTTCTATTAGCTTCACGGGCTCATGGGAAGGAGTTGACTTAAACAGAGCTTGGAAAAGTTGGTATCACTGGCATAAAGGATCGAAATTACAGAGCCTCCCTTTAATTATCAGTTGGTATATTTGGTTGGCACGGAACCCGAACATTTTTGAAAGCAAACCTGTGAGCTAGCCGCATACTGCTACACTAATTATATTGGCTTATAACGAGATGCCTGAGCCTCCCCAATCTCGAACCCGAAGGCCTCATGACCCTCCGCATATCGATAAAAATACCCCTTGGGCATATTTTGATGGTGCAGCCCAACAGCAGGGATGCGGAGGTGGTTTCATCCTATACATTAGTGAACATCATTACTATAAAATCCGGATGGGTTTGGGGGTTGGCTCAAACAATTTTTCTAAACTCATCTCTCTTCGTCATTTCATGCATTTTTCATTGGGACATAACTTCATGAGCATTAATATATATGGAGATTCGAAGATCATTATAGACTGGTTCAATAATATTACTGCTTGCCACACTCACACACTCAGTAATATTTTGGATGAAATAAATATTTTTAAGGCTCATTTTAATGATATCACTTGCAATCACATCTACACGGAACATAACAGCAGTGCTGACGAGCTATCCAAGGCGGCCACGACACTTCCCCGAGGAGAGTGGTTGATCTAGGAATAGTGTGGGTCAAGTGCATACCAATACTACCATCGACCTTACATAGACCCACATTACCATAGGGATGATAGCCGTTTAATATCGTTGTTTCCTATTAATATTTTAGTAAATTAATAAATTAATAAAGTAATATCATTATTTTATATTTTATTTTTCAAAAACTAGCTGTTTAATATAGCCGTTACTTAATAATGTTTGTTTTTAATATATTAACAAATTAATATCATAATTTAAATATTATTGTTCAAATATAGCCGTTACTTGAAATTATGTCTCTACATTGCTCTCTATTTAAGCCTTTGCCATGGTCTGCCTCTTCATCTGGTCCTGATGATGAACCACACTTGTTGATTTGAAACACGTCGGCCAAAAATTTCTCTTATGTGATTTCTACCGAAAGGCTTTTCTTAATTCATTATGGATCACAAAAGCCTGAATACATAAATTACTACTCATAATAAAGAGTTTCACTTTAAATATGTCCAAAATTTATATCATGATAAAAGTAAATATAATAAAAAGTGTGTCAAATAAAAATTTGCATCAAAGAGAATCTCACTGCACAATATACGATCTATCAACATCCTTATGCTCTCATCAGAATCATGGGTACCTCTCACAACATGTGTAATATGCATATATACATAAGATTATGTACTTTAAAATTAAATTTTAATCAGGGAAAATTTTAAGAACCCCTCCAAAATTTACATGTATAATTAATGGGCGAATCTCCATGGTATATAGGAAAAATGGAAGGCGATTTTATCAATAATATGATATGTATATATAATTTTTTGGCGAATCCATGACCAGGCATGGCGAATATTTTACTCAATTATAAAATCTTGTGTTTATTGAATACACAAATGAAATCATTGCATTTCTTTAAAATATCTTTTGAAATCAAAATTACCGAAATTACATATCGATAACCTAGTGGGTGTAGGATAAAATTCACCTGTGCCATTCACAGAAAGCATGAGATAAAACCTAATACTATATATAAAACCAAGAAAATTTCAAATTCATAGCTTCTAGGGACCTCGTAACCACCCTGCCAATACACAAGTATGTTCTTGTTTGCAATTAGAAAAATTACCCAAATTACAATCTGTTTACTCCAGCATATGTTGGAAAGTTATAGAAGGATGACTAGTGCAATCAATCCATTCCTTTTAGCCCTGGATTTGTTTCTGTTTAAAACAGAAGTATACAAATATACTTGTCCAATGTCTATGCTTTAACCATTCACCTTAAGATGTTTTTACAATATAATTTCCTAAGTCTATTTAATATCTTCATTATCATAAAAACCAACCTATATCCATCTTAACTCCGCATCTACCACTATTAGGGGGATGAAATCTATTTATCCCTCTGAGCACTTGGTAGACCCAGAATTAAGATGGATCTAAGATGATAGAATTTCCCCTTTAAATAGTCTATGCTCACATGAATACCATGGTATTACCATAGGTCAATACCATCGATTATCATAAACCTGGAGCTTAAAAATTACTATTAGTAATTTATTTTAAAAAACCTAAAATGTTTAACATACATTAAATTACAACATCCATTTTTACTCTTGATCGGATCAAATATTTTTCACTCTATGCTAGTTTGCATATGACGATATTTGATACCTCTCGGGGGTTAGTAGATCCAGAGTATAGATGGATCTATGCTGGTTTAATTCCCCCATTTAAATAGGCTACATTCCAGGTGAATACCATGGGTCAATACCATGTGCCATTTTGGTGAATACCATGGGTCAATACCATGTGCCATTTTTTTTTATTAATACTAATATTAGGGTTTATAATTTTTTTTGCATGGTATTAATAACAATCTAGTCCATGGTATTTGTCCCATAGTATTTGGCCCATAGGTTTCAGCTAAATATAACGCATTTTTTGAGTGTTCGTAAATATAAGGTGACTTATGGAGTAAATATAAAAAAATGTTTTATTTGTTTACCATACCTCTCGTTTATTTATATTTTTATTAATTTACCATACCTCTTTTACAAATATGGTATTTGGCCCATAGGATTCACTTAAATAAAACCTCTTTCTTGAGCCTTCATAAATAGAATGAGGGTTATGGACTAAATATAAAAAGAGGTTTTATTTATTTACCATGCATCTAGTTTATTTATATTTTTATTTATTTACCATACCTTTTGAGTAAGTATAAAAAGACGTTTTATTTATT
>Ga0139314_100254_pt1 | contig 13035 bp, 14 predicted proteins | sample In2P11_FD_99376 | JGI IMG/M metagenome (GOLD analysis project Ga0139314, IMG submission 99376)
GCTCCTCCACCCCAACTTCCAGATGGTGATCAACATCTCTCTGCAACTGCAGATCGTTCCCCTGCTGACAAAAAAATTGATTCAAATCCTTCTCTTGTCCAGCCTCCTCTTCCCGAACTAGGCTGTGCCAAGCCTGTTCCAGACCAACCATTGGTCGGAAAGAGTGTCGACTCCAGTTCACCTCCTATCGATCACTCTGTTCCGAAAGAGAATAATTCGCATGTTCTTCTAGTCTCCTCAGATTCTCTTGCATGCGGAAATGACTCTCCTACCCCAGCGGCTCTCGAGAGTCCTGCTTCGGTCCCTTTCGAGCAGGGGGGCAATCATACGATTCCCCCTCCAAGTCGTTTGGTCGGTTCCTTCGACTAGAATCGTTTCACCTACCGCATTCCCTCCCATGTGCCTTTCTGGGTTACGGTACACACCCATTATACGGCGATACCTAGCACGATTTTGGATGAGGGTGCATCTATCAGTCTCATGCCTGCTGCTACTTGGCAAGCTTTGGGTTCCCCACCGCTTGTGCCGGTCGCACCGAATCTGACGGCTTTCGACGGAGGAACTAGTCAACCATTAGGGACCCTTCCAAAGTTCCCTATTACTTTGGGAGGCAAAACCGTCTATATAGACGTATCGGTTACCCAAGGTGCTTCAGAGTTCAGTCTTCTCCTTGGCCGTGACTATGTTTATGCTATGGGTGCCCTGGTCTCTTCACCTTTTCGTGTGGTTTGCTTTCCACATGATGGAAGAATCGTGACTATCGACCAATTATCATTCGTTCGTCTACAGGCCCCCCCTGCGCAATCGTCACCCCCTTTTGGTTTTCAACCACCAGTTGCATCTGCCCCATCACAGATCAACTACGTGGCCACCTATCCCGTGCCTGGATTCAATGATGCTACCGTCGTCCATAGTGTCCTGGGGGCATTGGGCCCTGACTTCCAAGATATTGGCCTTCCATCTGGAGTGGCACTTTTGGAAGCCCCGACTTCCTATTCATTATGATGAAGTTCGGTCTGAGCATAGTTCATTTTCCTATGTAAAGCTCCTTAAAAAATGAAACTAGGTGTACCGAGGATAGTTTTGATCTTGTGGTGACCTCGTTAAGAAATGAAACAACGTGTGTCGGAGCATATTTCACTGTCCTATGTCAAGCTCCTTAAAAAATGAAAATGGGTTTGTTTGAGCACAGTTCCTTGTCCTGTGTCAAGCTTCTTAAAAAATGAAACTAGGAGCGTTGAGCATAGTTCCTTGTCTTGTGTCAAGCTCGTTAAAAAATGAAACAAGGAGTCCCGAGGAAAGTTGTTGATCTTATGTCGACCTCGTTAAAAAATGAAATAAGGGTTATGAGGATAGTTCTTTTACTATGTCAACCTCATTAAAAAATGAAACAACTCTCCCTTTCCAATCGAGTCTTTTGATTAAGATCTCGTAAAATACAAGTCGAGTCTTTCATAGATCTCGAGAGTGAACCTTCATTCCATCCACTTTGTTGAATGCAATGAAGCTTGGGGGGGCATGTACCTCGATTTGCGTTATTCTGCTGGGGGCATGCGAACTTATAACAAGCATAGTTTTTCGTTTCAAGCTTGTGTAAACATGAAACCGAATCCAAGCAAAGTTCTCCATGGTTCAAGCTTGTGTAAAAATGAACCCATACCTGATTTACATCTTGTGATTGCCGCCTATCCACTACATTTTGCTAGATGAGCCTTGGTTGTTTCATTCCATCGCCACCATCTCTTTGGCCGATCATATGCTTTCACTTGGTTGTTTATCCTTTCCTGAGGAACTGTAGCGATGAGTGGTTTTATTAGCCAGCCTCTTGACCATTACATGTTTTGAGCAGTTCCACCATTGCCGGAACCAGTTGCTACCCATTATACCACTCGTTCCTCTAGGACGAGTCTCTTTTAAGCTCTTTTCTGACTCGTAAAATATGAAAAGATTGCCAAGTATTTTTCCCTTTTTGACTCGTTAAAGAGAACAAAAATGGAGGTCTACTTTTAGCTCTTTTCCGGCCATTTAAAGACGAAAAGATTGCTGAGTTATTCCTCTTGACTCGTTAAACGTAAATAAGAGGCAGTCGTCTTTAAACTCCTTTCCGACCGTGTAAAAAATGAAAAGATTGTCGGGCCCTTGTCGTTTCAGGCTCGTGAATGGTTATGAAACGACGTGATTTCGATCGCTTTTCTACTTTTTCAAGTCGATGTCACTAAACATGAAAAGTACTCCTCGATCGTAATGATCGGGCGATTCTTTTGAGCATTGTTTTATACTTTTTCGGGCTCGCTAGACACAACTTTACGAAAAAGGACACCCCTAGAGTTTCCTTTTCTACTGTCTTTTCAAACTCTCTAAACATGAAAAGATGCCGAGTTTTCCCTTTGTCAGGCTCGTTAAAATTTGATGACATCGGATTCCGTCGAAATGACGCTTTACAAGCATATGCTATCCCCGTCAAGCTTGTTAAAAATAACTGGGGTACTCGCCAGAAATGGTGGGGAAAATGGAACCATAATTATTGTCGTGTCGGCAGTATGTCGCTCTTGAACATGGCACTTGTTTGCATTCATGTTTGGGTGGGGACATCTCATCTCATTTTTCACTTGCCTCCGTGGGTTTGGGTGATCCTATTTGACCTATCATCTGCTCATTGTCTCGTCACTATGAACTTTGATCTATCAATGTCAAATACTGCCAAATCTGCTGTCATGCCGCCAATATGTTCAAGAGAAGTTGACCTCTGCACAATAACAACCTCCCTCTGCTATCTCACATAATCCTGATTCACAACATTCCTCCTCTGTCTCATGTCGATGATGTGGGAAACACTATGGCCCACCATCGATCGAGGTCACTTCCTGTCGACTTCAGCTCATTATCCAAGAAGCTGATCTAGAGACTCCCTTCCGGTGCCTTGGAGCCTGCATGCCTCAATGGCAGGTTCTTTGTGTTCGACGTGAGGTTTTCATCATTGGCCTCCGATCGAATGATTCTACGGGTGTTCAATGCCAGCTCACTGATTCGCATGCCGTAGATTGTACCCATAGTACCTTGAGGACCATTGTCATTATGGGTGGTACCTCTCGCATCTGTTAACAGCTTCCAATATGGGTTGGTAATTAGATGATGTTCATGCATGTTCGACTTCAACTCATGTATTCGCATGCTTGAACTTGTACTTTTGTTCGGGTCGAGATGGAGCGCAAGACCCTAGGTTTTATCTGTTAGAATCCAGGCTGCGATTTTGTGGATTATCATGATTATTACATGACTCATTCATTGGATGGCTGCGACCATGCCTGAGTCTATTCATTGATCCTCACTGGATGGTTGCGCCCATACCTTGGATCTAGATTATTATGTACTCTGCTATGGATGGCTGCGCCCATACCACATATATCATGTACTTGAGATATCAGTTGTACTTCTCTATGTAGGTTCTCCGGCGGCAGCGTTTTCAGTTGCGCATGTTCTTGTAAAGCATTTCACCCCTTTTTCTCTCTCGGGCCTCATGCTTTATGGGGCATCTGTTACACAGTAATTTTTCACCGTTTGTCACCGTCCCAGTTACCCCTCTCCCGTACTTTGGAGGACTCATCTCAGGACCTGTGAGAAGTGACACAACTTGAAAACACTTGCATTAGATTCCTCTAAGTATGGACTTCACATGCCCTTAAGACATTTCCTGTAAAAAACCCTTTAAAAAAAGCCTCTTTTTCCATTGGCGCGGTTTCCCAATGTACTGCTCGCACCAATGGGGGAAATCCAACAAAGAGGGCACGCCAGTTGGCGCTCTATCTCAGTGTCGGACCCGCGCCAACCAAATTTGGTAAATTTTTTAACAAATAGGCACGGGAAAGTTCTTTCCAACTCATGAACTCTATCTGAGAACACTTCCCGAGGGTAAAGCCAACTCGAGCGAGGATAGATCCAACTCGATCGATGTTGTCGTTGATCTTATCTCCTGCAAGGATGAAGCCTATCCCATCTCCTTTCTCTGATCTATAAAGGCTTGTTCTGTTGCCTTGATCAGGCTAATAGTCGGAATAGTGCTAAGGGGAGTGAAGGATAGCGATAGCTCTGGTCCCAGTTCCAGCAGGAGGAGAATCATACTTTCAGAAGGCCAAGAGATTGCTGCAAGGAACAAGGAGATTCTTGTTACCAAAGAGAGAGAGGCTTGTTTCCCATCCCAACAAGCTTTGCAAGGCATGTGTACCTAATCACTCAGCCAAAGGAGGATTCGACGTCAGAACTATGGTTGTATTCTTCTTTGTTGATTATCAATAATAGATGACTATCATTGTGGTTCCACTCTTGTTGTTCATCACGATGATGTTTGAGTTATATCCTTTCTGACTGATATATAATTCCATCTATTGGGTTTTATGCTTGTATCGATGTTGTTCTTTGCATGTGCAAGTGTCCATTCACGGAGATCATGGGGATCGTAACCAGCTGGCGCAAAGGATCGACTCTTCTATGACACTAGCATTTGGGATCCAAGTAAGCTTTCGTCGCTTACCTTTGATTTGCAATTAGGAACCTGCGTGTTAGCATTGTTTGATTGTTGCTAGACCCGGCTTGGGCTAGTAGGGATTGCCTCTGTCTGCAGAGGGGATTTACCACCACAACAAGCAGCATCTGTCAATCATCATTCAGAGCAGCAACCATGTTCTTCTTCTACACCTATTCCCCATAAAATCAAAACACTGTGATCTTGAACCAAGATCTTCTATGATAATGCCAACAATGCATTATTAGAAGAATATATATGCTCCCCCTGAACCTGTGCCAGATGGTCTCTGTCAGACCCATATCAAACTCCTTTCATCCTGAGCTTGGCCCATTGTTTGTCTTCAAACCAACATATACACGATTGTATCCACATAAACCGACGGATGTATGTGGATTCTCCTCATTAAACTCGCGTACAACCACTTTTCTCTGAAACATACAAGTTTCAATAGCAAGGTGATGCATCAACTACTCCCAGCTTCTGTCTGATGTATTCAAATGTCTCCCTGGGCAGTGGTTTGGTGAGTATATTAGCAACCTGTTCCTTGGAAGGAACATACTCCAATTTGACCTTTTGTTCAAGCACTTGTTCTTGGAGAAAATGATATTTGATAGGTATGTGCTTGGTCTTTGAATACATGACTGGATTTTTTGAAATGCTGATTGCACTTGTATTATCACATAAAATAGAGATAGGTGGAGTATAAGTGATTTGAAAATGTTGCAGAATTTGCATCATCCAAAGGAGTTGTATGCAACAAGATGCATCAGCCACATATTCCACTTTAGCTGTAGATAAAGCAATTGAAATTTGCTTCTTGCTGAACCAAGAGACTAATCTGGAGCCCATAAAGAATGCACCACCACTAGTGCTTTTTCTATCATCCATGCTTCCTTCCCAATCTGCATCTGTATATGCATGAAGTGTGAGATCTGTATCTCTAGGATACCATAAGCCATAGTTTTGTGTCCCTTGAAGATATTTGAAAATTCTTTTAATTGCCTGAAGGTGTGCTTCTTTCGGATTTGCCTAGAATCTTCCAACTATTCCCACTGCATGCATGATGTTTGGTTGGATACCTGATAGATAGAGCAGACTACCAATCATGGATCTATACGTTGTTTGATGTACTGCTACTGAATCATCATTGGTGGTGAGGCTGCATCCTGTTACCATAGGGGTACATACTGGTTTTGAATCTTCTATGCCATATTTCTTCAAGATCTCCTTGAGGTACTTCGTTTGTGACAAAAATATACCGTATTTATTTTGTTGGACTTGTAAACCAAGAAAATATGTCAGCTTACCAAGCAAGGACATTTAGAACTCTTTCTGCATCAGCAAAGCAAAATTTTGACTCATTGCTTCTTCATGGAGGTATTTGTCCAAACAATAATACCAAGCCCATGGAGCTTGTTTAATACCATAGAGTGCCTTCTTAAGTCTGCATACAAGTTTTGGATCATTTCCAAGGATGAATCCATCTAGTTGCTCAATATATACTTCTTCTTCCAAGTCTCCATTTAAAAAGGCAGATTTCACATCCATTTGAAAAACTTTGAACTTTTGAAAGCTAGAAAGAGCAAGGAACGTTCTTATGGTTTCAAGTCTAGCAACCGGTGCAAAAGTTTCTTCAAAGTCTATACCTTCTTGTTGAGCATACCCTTTACAAACAAGTTTGGCCTTGTTTCTAATAACATCTCCATTTTCATTTAGCTTGTTTTTGAATATCCATTTTGTCCCTATGACATTCTTATCATTTGGTCTAGGAACTAACTCCCAAGTGTTATTCTTTTTAATCTACTCAAGTTCTTCATTCATGGCCTTGACCCAACATTTATCTTTGCATGCTTCTCTTACATTTTTTGGTTCAGTGGAGGAGAGCAATGCTAGATAGCTTGAAGCTTCTAAAATAGTTCTTCTTTTTTGTACACCCGCCTCTTTCTACCCCAAAATTTGAGTTTCTGGATGATTCTTATGAATGTACCTGGATGGAGTCTTTTCTTCTATCCTTATCTATTCTTCTGGTGCCTCATGGGTATCTTCTTCATCATAAGTTTGATTTGATGTTGAAGGATTGTCCTCATCATCTTCGAAATCTTCGGGTTTTACCTGCCTAGGAATGTTTCCTTCTTCATCAACCACTACATCAATACTTTCAACAATTTTCCAAGTCTTTTATTGTAACACTTGTATCCTTTGCTATGGTGAGAATAACCAAGGAGAATGCCTTCATATGCTCTAGGTTCAAACTTGCCAAGGTTTTCATCAGTCCTTTTGATGTAATATTTGCTTCCAAAAATCTTGAAGTATTTAACCGTGGGAGTCTTACCATACCAAAGTTCATGAGGATTTTGAGCGCTGTTCACCTATACGTTTGTCTTGTTGAGAATAGTAACCGTAGCAAATGCAACTTCACTCCAGAAGGCTGCGGGAGTTCCAGACTCATCAAGCATGGCACAAGCCATTTGTTGAACCATTCTGTTCATCCTTTCCACGACTCCATTTTGCTGAGGAGTCCTTGTAGTAGAGATTTCCCTTCTTATTCCATGTTCTTCACAAAAATAAAAAAATTCATCCGAGGTAAATTCCCTCCTCGATCAGACCTGAGGCATTTGATTCTGCGATCTAATTCGTTTTCAACCAAGGCTTTGAATGCTTTGAACTTTTCGAAAGCTTCGTCTTTATGCTTCAGGAATCCTATCCAACACACCCTTGAAAAGTCGTCGAAGAACAATATGAAGTATTATTCTCCTTGAGGTGACCTCTTCCTAGTTGGACCACATACATTAGTATGGACAAGTTCAAGTGGCCTACTAGCTGATCCTTCCTTCTCAGGAAAATTAGTTCTGGTTTGCTTCCCAAACTGACATGATTTGCATATTGTATTGTCTGGAATTCTGATGTTAGGGAGATCACGAACTACCTGATATTTTCATGCTTTCCTTATCAGAGAAGCTTAGATGCCCAAATCTTCTGTGCCATAGTCAGTGTTCATCATTCTTGCTTAGATAGCATTGTTGTTGTCCTCCCTTAAGTATGTATAAATTATTCGGTGTTCTTATGCCTTTGATCACTGTTTCTCCTATATCAAGCTCACGAACAATACATCCATTTGATTGAAATATTACCTCATTTCCTTGATCACACATTTGACTGACACTCAATAGATTATGCTTTAAGCCATCGACATACATGACATTTCCAACTTTGACCTTTTCTTTCAAAAGAATAGAACCTTTACCTTTTATGAATGCAGGGTTGTCATTTCCAAATGAGACCTTTTCCTTTTCTAAGGCACTATATGATTGAAGTTTTTCTTTATCACTTGTCACATGTTTCGAGCATCCACTGTCAATGCACCACTGATTTTCCTGCCCTTCTGCATATAAGGCTATACAACATCTTTTTGGTTGCGGTTCTTTCTTCCTCCATGTTTTGGGACTCAATGAAGCTTTCTCCTTCTGAGTTGTTTGTCGAAACCTACTCCTGCATTCAAAATCTTCATGGCCGAAGTTGTTACAAATAGAACATTCTATTTCATTTTCAAGAGTAGAAAAGTTATTGTAGGTTCTTTTCATGATTCCAGTCACATTCCTTTGATTTCGTGCTTCTCTAGTCATGATGGTCTTGTAGGCAACACATCGAGCTGCTTTGCGTCCAAAGTTATGACAAGAGAAACATTGACCATTGAGGAAATTCCTGTGATTATCAAGCCTTCTGTCCAGATGATTGTAATTTCCATATCCATTCGTTCTTGAGGTAAATTGAGAATGATTTACCTGTGGTTGGTTGTAGCTTCTATTCATCCTTGAAGTAGATTTCTCTCGATTTACTTGGTGATCTCTATTCATTCTTGAAGTAAATTGTCCCTGATTTACCTGGTGATCTGCATTGTGCCTTTGTTGTCAATTGTCAACCTATTCACTTCTCCTTGCTGCTTCAAGATAACTTTTGGAGGTAGATGGCTTTTGTGCTTGAGATTCTTCTTCAGTATACCCAAGAATTTTTTTGATTAGAGGAGAACGCCGCACTTTGATAATCTCATCTAAAGTTTAAATCCTTTAGCAAATCTAAGATTAAGAGCTTTTGTTTTCTCAATATCTTTTCTAAGTCCCACAATTTCACATTCTAACTTTTCATTGTGTTTTTCCCTTTCAGCAAGTTGGAATGTCAGAGTATCTATAATCATATTCTTTTCTTCTAAACAAATGTTAAGTTTAGAAATTTCTTCATAAAGACCTTCTTCATCTATAGCATCCAAGAAATCATCATCTTCAAAAGCCATCAAAAGTCTCTAATCATTAACTTGTTCATCTTCATCACTATTTGAAAGTCCATCACTCTCTTCATGTGTATAATATCTCTTCTTACCAAGCTTATTGTTGAGGAGGTAAATCCCCTCTACGGATAGAGGCGATCCCTACTAGCCCAGACCAGGTCTAGCAACAATCACACAATGCTACAGCGCAAGTTCCTAATTGCAAATTAATAGACCAATGATAGAAGCCTACCTGGATTCCAACGCTAGTATTTGTAGAAGAGGTGGTGCTCCCGTTCCCTTGCTCCGACAGATCACAATCCTCACGATCTTCGCGAATGGACACCTGCACATACAAGAAACGACACAAACACAAGCATAAAATCTAGTATATGCAACTATATATCAGTCAGAAAGGATATAAACCATCATCATCATAATCAATAATAAGAGTGGAACCATAACCAATAGTCGTCTATTAATAATTGATCAAATAAGAATACAACCAATGTCCTGACGCTAGATTCTCCTTTGGCTGGGTGATCAGCAACACATGTCTTGCAAGGCTTGTTGGGAATTGGGACAAGCCTCTCTCTCTTTGGTTACAAGAATCTCCTTGCTTGGATTTGGCCTTATGGGAACTAGGAAGGCTCTTGTAGCATGAAGCACTTAACAATTCTTAACCTCTGGAATTCTGGAACTATGGAACTAGCCTGCCAAGGGAAATGGACAAGCTTTTATAGATGGAGGAAGAGGAGTTGGGATCATCCACAATAATCATGGGATTGGCCCTATCATCAAGGAAGCTTCCATGAGAGGTGGAAAACTACTTCCTCTCTATGGAAACCCGTAGCCAACCTACCCAACTCAAGATAGATTCAATCCAAGAATTTGTTAGGATGAAGCTTCCGCTGTTGGTTCATTAAAAACACCACTGATTATGGTTGGCGTGAGTGCGACTCTGTGACAAAGCACCAACTGGCGCACCCTCTTTGGAGGATTTCCCCCATTGGCGCGAGGGCTACACTATGGAACCACGCCAATGGAAAAAGGGCTATTTTTAGGGTTTTTTAGCAGGAGATGTCTTCAGGGAAAATAAAGCTCATGTTCAAAGGAATGCAATGCAAGTGTTTGCATGTCATGTAACTTCCCATAGGTCCCGGAATGAGTTCTCCAAGATGCGGGAGAGGGGTAATAGGGACGGTGACAAATTACTGTGTCACACTTATCTTTATGAGGACACTTGGCTGCATAGTGACCGACTCTTCCACAAGCAAAGCATTTAAAAGGTAGCTTACCTTTGAATATTCCAGAACCCCATTGAAGGTTCTTGACAAAGTTTGATTCTTCCTCTCCTTTTGACATATGTCCTGACTCATTGTATTCTCCTTTTCGTGAGGCTTTGAATGTAGATTCTCTCATGTCTGATGGTCCTGCTTTTCTCATTTCGAAAGCAGTTAGGATTCCATGCAGCTGTGACATGGTAATGCTTTGAAGATTTTGCTTTTCTTCTCTATCTAAAACTTTTGATTCAAACTTAGAAGACAAAGATCTTAGAACCTTTCCAACCAAAGTAGCTTCTTTTATCTCTTCACCCAAGTTTTTCATCTCATCTATACGTAAGAAATAATTAGCCACACTTTCATCATTATGCATTCTGAGATGTTCATATTGGATTATGAGAGTTTGTAGTTTTGCACGTTTTACCTGATCATCTCCTTCATAGCTCAGAATGATCTTATCCCATATTTCTTTTGCAGTTTTGAGCTGCATAACCTTGACGAATTCTTATTGAGATAAACTCCCTAATAGAGTATTGACAACCTTTGCATTTGTTTCATACTGCTTTTTACCAGCCGTATCTGTAGGAGTTGCTCATGGAAATGTGTATCCTGTTTCCACAATATCCCAAACTTCTGTACCAAGAGATTGAAGATAGGTTGTGATTCTTACCTTCCAATAGACGAAGTTGCTTCCATCAAAGATTGGTGGCCTGATAGATGCCTCCTTTTCATAGTCGCTCATGATGATAGATCTTCCTTCAAACGATCAAGCCTCTTCTGAAGGACCTGCTTTGATACCAATTGTTGGAAATAATACTAATAGGGGGGGTGAATCAGTATTATCAACTCAATTATTTTTCGTTTCACAATCAGATTTCTATATGCTACTTTAGTTATGGGAAACTACGTATATACGCTACTATGTCTAAAGAAACTAGCGTATATCAGAAAACTTAAGATTCATTAGTTGTTGATCTTTAATCAGTGCATCAGGACTTCATTAATCATAAGAACAGTAAACTGGAGTAGTAAAACAGAATAGATCATCACACACATGGACACAAAGATATAAGGTGGTAACCCAATGTGGGTGAAAACCACCTGCTACAATTTGTCTCTATCTTCTTTTAATTAGAAACTTCTTTTTACAATGATTTTGTACTGGTGCAGTCTTATACCATTATGCAGGCTACTACTTGCAGAAGGCTACAACCTTCTCTCATTCTCCAACTTCTCCTAGAAGGCAGCTACAACCCCCTTAGCTCTTGTACTAGCTGAGGTACTAGTACGTAGGTGCTAGCCTACAGAAGGCTACAACCTTCTCTTTTCTTCCAAGGACCATGTTTCATAAATTTTCAAACTAGATCCATGAATAACATCAATCAAACATCAAGTATATCTATATCAACCAATCTCCTTTGCACCAAACAAAACTGAATCAAATAGTCACTTCTCCGAATGTTGTACCCAAAAAATAGTAACAATAACTAGACACCAATTCTGAACCCAGACCATTGCAACAATAAACAGAAGTAGCTAAAACATATATCAAGAGATGTATGCTACTTCAATGTGTACAACTTGTGTGTATACACTTTTGAATTAAGGCCAACTTGCGTATACGCTATTTTGAATTACAAAACCATCGTGTATACGTGCCTTTGCTTCGCTGAACCTGCGTACAGATCTATAAAAGATAATTCATCCTTTTTACTTATTCAAACATCAGTTATACCCAGATTATCATATTTATAGATTAAGTCATGCGCCAAAAATAACAGATCAAAATCACACAAAGATACTACTATTCAAGCCTTAAGATCTTGACCCAACAATAGTACTTATCCTTCTTCTTGCACTCAGGTTCTTCCTAGATTCAAATCTAGCTATGCACCATAACCCAATGACCAGTATTTCAAATTTAGCTCTTCATCAGATATTCAATACTTAAGTCAATGTCCATGCCTCATGATCTCCTTCCCCTTTTATAGTCTTAGGCCTTACACAATAGCATGATCCAAAACCATAAAGAATCAATACTTTGGACCAAATACATGGGTTCAACACTTCAGACGAGATACTATGGTCCAAAACCATAGGTCCAAATACCAAGGACTAAATACCATGGAACAAAAATAAGTTTTCCCACACGTACATGCTTTTTCATGCATGAAAGTGCGTGCATACGCATACGCGACTTTTGATCGGCAATCCCGCGTGTATACGCGACTTAGTCAAAGGAAACCTGTGTATATCTCTTTTTCTTTCATTCTGAGAGCCTGAATAGTGATCTTCCATCTGAGTGAGTTGCCATCAAGGATAACACCTGTGTCATAGTGCCAAACCTGTGTCATAATGCCAGCAATCTCCCTCTTTGGACTTGATGGCAACCCCAAGTCACTCAAAGTCATTCTCCCCCTTTGACATCATGGGAAAAGGGTTATGCTTCCCCTGAGTTCATGCTGAAATCTATACTCTTTTGTCTTGTCCATGCTCCCCTTAACTATAGGCAAGGTCTGCAAGAAGATGTTCTACAAGAAGATACATAACTTTATACATCATAAATGACCTTCCTACCACCAAAGACTCATCCATACATCCATCTCCCAACCAAGTGGGGATTGACTTATTCACTCAACCAAGTGGGGATACACCAAAGTTTACACAAGATAAAACAAGAACATTACATTATCCATCCTAGGCATAGTGGGGAAACCAAAGTAGATTGTTACATGACCTTGATAAGAAAAGAAATACATGACATAGAGACAAAATATCTACAACCAGACTATGATAGTTATCAATAACTATCATCAACAACATCTGTCAATCATCATTTAGACCAGCAACCGTGTTCTTCTTCTACACCTGTTCCCCCTGAAACCAAAACATTGTGATCTTGAACCAAGATCTTCTAGGATAATGCCAACAATGCATTATTAGAAGAATATATATGCTCCCCCTGAACC
>Ga0139314_100255_pt1 | contig 13016 bp, 9 predicted proteins | sample In2P11_FD_99376 | JGI IMG/M metagenome (GOLD analysis project Ga0139314, IMG submission 99376)
ATCCAATAGTGGGCGCAACGAGCCTTGAGGTTCCCCTCCACAAGCATGTCATGGCTTGTTCCCGCACAAACAGACGCATCCCAAAAGCGTTACCGTAACTAGCTCTGCTCGTTGTAACCTCGTTTGTGGTCACCACCTGCGAGATTGCTTGTTGGAAACGTGCACTGACGGAATGCACACGGATGACGCCAGATTAACCGGTCACCCTCGCGTAGCTACTCCGCGGTTCGCCTGGTCCTACCGCACGGTTGTCAATGGCCTGTAAAGCACGGTGAGGTTGATTTCAAGTTTCACAAATGCTCTTACGGCAGCAGTAGCATTTGGGAAGCAAGAATGATTTGTATCTACAGCACTATGTGAAGCTTTGTGGAGGGAGAGAGGGGAGACATCCCGATGATGGTACAGCAGTTCGGGGCGACGCTGCTGCACTATGTTGTGGCTGCTGACCAGTCAAAAAGGTGGCACATTCCATGTCCACGAGTGATATGGAGCTGTCAAGCCGAGTCGAGGGGTATGCCTTGAACGACTTCTGACGCGCTGCGGCAGACGAGGTTACAACGAGCAGAGCTAGTTACGGTAACGCTTTTGGGATGCGTCTGTTTGTGCGGGAACAAGCCATGACATGCTTGTGGAGGGGAACCTCAAGGCTCGTTGCGCCCACTATTGGATTGTTCCAACAGTTGAGATAGCTTCAGAAGCGGGGAAAGCACCGACGATCATGTTACCGTGATCCAAGTCTTGTCTGCTGCAGCAGATATCCTACTTGAGAGTACCAGATCTTCGAGCAGCGTGGCCAGCAGATGCGAGGCTTTTGTGAAGGAAAGATTTCCAGACATCTAAAAACGAAGAGATGCGCCGAACCAAAAGTACTGTATGTTGTAGAGGCCGAAGTAAGTCGACAGGCTTATCAGTGCATTATCCGTCAGTGGTTCACATGCCTGGGCATTACTCATCTCGCTGAAACTTCGGGGAAACTACCTATGAAACGGCTTTCTGCGGAATGGGCCATTGGAACTGGTTGGGCAGTTATCATCATCTGATACTGTACTCTTCTAACATGGATACTATTATCCCCTGGCCAGCTTCATTTCTTTCGTTATTTCATCAACGATTTCCTGGGCCTCTCCTGCGGTGCGTGCCTCGAAGTCGTATTGTTTGGACTCGTTCGACCTGCGAACGACGAGCCGAATTAATTTCGAATGCTTGGTGCTGACCTTGCAACGGATCACATCAGCGAATGCGAACGAGTTTGTCTTAGCGTTTGAGTCGATCATAGCCTTGCCCGTATCTGCTGGCATGTTGTGCAAAAAGTCTCCATCGAATACAAGAACTCTCGAATTGTTTTGTGTGAAGGATGTGACGCGCCGTCGAGTCACGTAGTACTTCTTGAAGTTTGTTGCACTCATCATCATGTCTTCCTTTTGTGCAAGTGGATGCGGCATCTTTTGACCTCTCCTGCCTTTCTTGTATGTCGGTCCTAGAATGTCCAGCAAAAGTGGCGCATTGGGTGAGGCACTTCCTGGCGAGCCTGTAAGGTTCGAAGGGCCAGCCCCAAACCGTTTCCTGACAAGATCAAGATCAGATCTCGTACCCAATGCTTCCACAGTCCGATCAAGTGCGGCAACTGTGTTTGTACCTGGCACTTTAAGCACGAAACCGGCTTTATCCAAGTTCCATCGACGGCAGACAAGGTCCAGTACTTCAGCGATGTAGCTATCTGTCGAGATCTCCACCTTCGTGGTTTGACCAACAGTGTCCAGATCAAAGTATCTTACACGTAGCGTTTTCATGCTCCCAAGCCGTGGTGTAGCAGTAGCATTGATTTGTGTCGGCTTATCTGCAGGAACAAAACCTGTGTTGGACAGCGCTGAAGCGAAAGGTTGACCTGCAAGCAATACATTCGATCGATTCGACGGCCGTGTCACCATGGGCGGCGCTGTCGCAGTATTGCCAGCATGTTCCTCTGGTAGTGACTTTCTCGGCGCCACCTCGTCGCTTGTAGGTGACATCATAGGCGTCTCTCTCTTATTGGCTTCGAATTCGCGGACAGAAGCTTCAACCAAAGCAAAGTCATCGAAAGGCTTACCTCGTGAACGGGCTCGTGCTCCACGGTTGTTATTCGTTGTGAAGTCTGACATCCCACTGGTTCGAGTCAAAGCAGGGAAGTCGTATTCTACTTCGCCGTCTTCAACTAATCGTAGCACCCACTTGTTCACATTGAGTTGTTCTGGTTTTAGCTCCGGTTTCAGACCTTCTTCCTGGTACTGCCAAAGACAGAGTCCAATCGCCTCTGCTACAGTAATAGGCTCGCCGTCTTTCGAAGTCCTTAGTAATGGTACTTCAAAGGGCTCTTCTGGATCTTCCGAGATAGGGGTATACACTTTGAGCCATAAAGGATTTGGTGAGCCCTTGCCGGAAAGACTAGCGAATTTTTGTATAGGGTTGCTCGTGGCACTTGTAGCCTTTAACCCCTGAGAAAGTAGGCTGATTGGCTGTATGAAGCTGATAGGACGCGGTGGAGGGAATGCTTGAAGAGCAGGAATGCTACGCATTTTCTTCGGCGATTCAGAAGGTAATCGCATGTCAGTATGCCGCATGTCTGGAAGAATTGGTGTTGATTCCAAGCGAGGAACGTGCATGGTATCGGGAAGCCCCACAGAATCAATTGTTTCGCCGAGCTCTGATGAGGCTGCCGAGTTGACAGAATCGCCATCGGAGTCATCTGGGTCGTGAGGGTCGGTGGTCACCAATCTGTGCGTATGGCCATCCTCTTCCTTAAGCACATTGCTCAAGGACACCGAGTTGCTGGACTTTTGTGCGCTGATCTGCCGTCGTTGGAAATATGCTGGGTCAATCTCATTCTCTGATGACATATCGCTGCTTGTTGTAGTGTCCGCGCGGGCTCGAGCTTTGACAGCTTCAACCGCTCCCAGGGAGCCAGTTCTCCGTCTACCATCTGTTTTTGAGGGAGAGGTGATCAGGACCTCTGGCTTGGCTTGATTTTCTGAGCGTTTATTAGGAGAAGAACCAGACCTATCCCGAGCTGGCATCTTGGCAAAGCGTATCTGCTGAGCAGCTCTCTGAGAGTTCTCATCGTCTTCATCGCTCTCATCACTAAGGTCGCTGCTGTCATCGTCTTCTACCTGTTCTCTTCGCCGTCGTCGCTTGACATTAACGCTGGGTTCAACAGTGTCGTTCGATTTCCGTCCAGTGACCATACCACCTTCATCATCGTCATCATCTCGTGACTCCTCTCGCAGGATCACGCCACCTGACCGAAAGTATTCGGTGTTGACAGCAGTCGGAATTGGTGGGGAATATGTCCGGTTGACAGGATCGGTAGTCCAGCCAGCTGCTCTGAAACCGGGAGTGTTCAATATGGAAGAGTTAACATCAATTAATCTTTCACCGATACCATCTTTGCAGCTGTTGAGATACGTAGTTCTTAGATACCAGATTGCAAAACTGTTCTGGTCAACACAAAATAGACATTGGTGGTGCAACGGTTGGCTCACTCTTCATGCTGGGACAAAGCCATCGAAACATATGATATGGCATGATCCCACCAAGCTCTGTCTCTTCAATGCTACTCTTGGCAAGTACTTACGCCTTGCAAACCGTCAGGAACAAGACTAGAACTAAATACAGGTAAGCGAAAATGCTTAGTGATGCGGCATCTCGTCGAGAGTCAAGAGAGAGTACGGAGTAGTGCCTAAGGAATTAATTTCTTACATAATCATGAACTGCCCCTCATTTGATTGGTTGTATGACGTGTCCGGGGCACGCCTTGTGCCTGAGAACGAACAGCAAATCAGGAAGTCGCATTCGCGGCGAAAGGTCTAGGCAGATTGAGCGAAGAAGTCGGTATGTCGTGTGCCTTCATACTCAATTCCTCTTTCACTTTCTCATCTGATTCCCTCTTGGATCGACATTCTCAGTATGGCATGTCCACATATTCGATCACCTGGTCAGTAAGCACGTCGTCCTACCAGGAGCTTGACCCTCAGGATTAACACAATGCAGGTCTCGCCCCGCCACGTCCCAGTCAATCAGTGTATAGAGAGGATTGTACGCAGTGTTTCGACTCGATTGACGATCCAACGGGTCTCGACGTCTGCTTGACGTGTTTCAATGGCGGCTGTACAGCTGACAGACAGCATGCCTCACTACACTACAAGTTGACCGGCCATCCGTTAGTCCTCAATATCAAACGAACGAAAAAGCATATCCAGCGAGACGAGCCTCCTGCGAAATTGACGAAGCTTGCGATAGCTGCCGAAACAGAAGATGACAAGTATGACACCCAATCTCATGTCAACTGCTACGAATGTCAATTGCAAAACTTGGATGCTACCTATGGTAACATTGCGGAAGTGGTCGATGGTGTACTCAAAGCCATGACTTTCGCAAGGCAAGAAGAAGTAAAAGCTTGGGAACAAGAGCTCACATCCTGCGAACACGTCTTATGCCTTGAGCAAGGTCCAAGTCGTCAAATAGCATCACAAGATCTTGGACACTGCTCCATGTGTGAACTAAAAGAAAACTTGTGGCTGTGTCTAGAGTGTGGCAATTTGGGATGTGGTCGACAGCAGTTTGGCGGTATAGCAGGAAACTCACATGGTGTGGAACACGTCAATACAAGTGGCCATAATGTCGCAGTGAAGCTTGGATCTATCACCGCAGAGGGGTCGGCCGATATCTATTGCTACAAATGTGACGATGAACGTATCGACCCTGCGGTCGACGTCCACCTGGCACACTGGGGTATCAACATTGCCGACAGAGAAAAAACAGAGAAGAGCTTGACCGAAATGAATATCGAGCAGAATCTTAGATGGGACTTTTCCATGATCACAGAAGACGGGAAAGAGCTGAAACCATTATTTGGTCAAGGATTTACCGGTCTCAAGAATATAGGCAATAGCTGTTATCTTGCTAGTACAGTGCAATGCCTGTTTGCCTTGCCTGAATTCCAGCAGCGGTATTTTCATCCATATGAGGTTCCTCCACCAGCAGCTGTTCCGGCAGACGATCTTGAAACACAACTTCGAAAACTTGCCGATGGCATATTGTCCGGGCGCTACTCGAAGCCAAACACTCTTGTGGACGCTGTGCCTGACAACCCAGAAGTGCCACACCAACACGGTCTCAACCCTGCTATGTTCAAGCACTTGATTGGCCGTGGCCACGAAGAATTTTCCACTATGCGACAGCAAGACGCTTTCGAATTTCTCCTTCATCTTTTTAAGCTTGTTAATGTATCCAATAGCTCAAATCCAACTCAAGATCCCGTGCAGTCCTTCCGTTTTGCTTTGGAGCAACGACTGCAATGCATAAATTGCAAGAGGGTTCGTTATCGAACTGATGAACAAGACAACATTTCGATTCCCGTTCCAGCACGAAGGAAACCAGCCTCTCTGAAAGTGGAAGGCGATGAAGATAGTAAAGGGCCTGAGTTTGAAAGTGTTACTCTAAAAGAGTGCCTAGATATCTTCACTGCTACTGATACAGTTGAATTGACGTGTCCGTCTTGTGGCTCCAAAGATGGGTTTCTTAAGTCAAGCAAATTCAAGACCTTCCCACAAAACCTGGCTGTCAACGCTAGGCGCTTCGAACTTGTGAATTGGGTACCCACTAAGCTCGACATCCCTGTCCAAGTGAACGATGAGCCATTTGATATGAGTGTGTATATGTCACATGGGCTCGCTCCAGGTGAAGAAGAGCTTCCGGAAGATGCCAATGTAGGGGGATCAACAAACTCTGCCAATAGCTTTGTACCGAACGAAGGTGCATTGATTCAGCTCGAGTCGATGGGGTTTCCTCGGGTGAGATGCGAGAAAGCCTTGCATGCCACAGGAAATGCTGATGCAGAAGCTGCTATGAATTGGCTATTCTCTCACATGGACGACTCAGACATCGATGAGCCTCTTAATCTTGGAGGTAGTGCCGGAGCAGGTGGCGATGATGCAGATAAAATTGCTCAGCTCGGTGATATGGGTATCAGTGCACCACAGGCGAGAAAAGCGCTCAAAGAATGCAACGGGGATGTAAATCGAGCACTAGATTGGGTTTTCAGTCATCCAGACGACCAGGGAGATTTCGGAGAAAATTCATCGGATACAAGATCGGCTGCAAAAGCCCTGCCTGGCAGTACTACAACGCCTGCTGTATTCGAACTCGAAAGCATCGCATGTCACAAAGGTGGAAGTGTGCATGCTGGTCATTATGTGGCTTTCATTCGGAAAAAGGTTCCAGATGAAGAAGGCACCGGCCGTCAGTGGGTACTATTCAATGACGAGAAGGTGGTTAAGGCGATGGACATTGATGAGATGAAGAAGTTTGCGTATGTCTACTTCTTCCGACGGCATTGATAGGGCGCCTCTCTCGACTGTTACATGTATTAAGAATAACGCATAGGATCATGGCAAGCGAGGAGGAAGAGCATTGATGACATAACATGGACATGAAATATTGTAAGAGCTTGCTCCAATATAGAGAACGGTAACAAACCTATGTTGCCTCTGATACAAAGATAATCCACATGCATTTAAGTTGCCAACAACGTACTGCCTATGGATCAGTGTCAGTAGAAGTAATCCTCAATGCAGCTCGTGCTATGAGAGTTCTCGAGACATGAATTCTTGCGGACAACACTTTTTTCGACTTCCCCACTACTCCAACCATGCCACTTGCAGTTGAATAATATTCACGACCAACACATTCTCCTCTGCCAGACACCATCTGGTCATGCTCTTAATTCTGTCTCACAGCCGTCGCAACAACATATTGAAGACGAGCAGCTAGTCAACGTCTTAGCCATGTATGCTGTCTTCCTCTATCCGATGTATGGCTTGCTAGCCTACATCACCATCATGGTCTCTGCGTTTGTGCTCTATAATGTGCTACCCTCACCACCACTGATTTTAGGTTTCATTGCTCGGTCTATGAGCGCTTACCTTTCCTTGATAATCTGCGCGGCCTATGGAACTCTTGCCTCAGCTATCCTCAAACCTCTAGGACTACACTACAAGTACGCCCAATGGACGACAGCTCGAGCGTTCAAATTGCTGGGCAAGCTGGCCATAGGAGTTGATTTTGTGATTGAAGGAGATGGAGCGGAGTTATTGCAGAACACAAGACCCGCAGTGATCGTTGGGAACCACCAGACAGAGCTAGACATTCTTATGCTAGGTTCTGTCTTCCCACAAAGCTGTTCAGTAACAGCCAAGAAGAGCTTGAAGCAGATACCATTCCTCGGCTGGTTCATGACTCTGTCTGGCACTGTTTTTATCGACCGTGCCGATAGAAGTGCAGCTTTGAAGGTGTTCGAAGGCGCAGCAAGAGTGATGAAGGAAAGGCAACAGAGCGTATTCATGTTTCCGGAAGGCACAAGGAGCTACTCAGTTGAGCCTATGCTTTTACCGTTCAAGAAAGGGGCCTTTCATTTCGCAGTCCAGGCACAAGTTCCAATCTTGCCGACTGTCGCAGAGAACAATAGTAGCATTCTTAACGTCAAGGCTAAGAGATTCAATGCTGGGGTGGTTCGCGTAAGAGGTAAGCTCACAGTAACATGATTCCAAATGCTGCGCTGACATCTTGCAGTATTACCAGCCATTTCTACTCAAGGCAAGACGACCGCAGACGTCGATGATCTGCTACAACAAACTCGTGAGAGCATGCTCAAGGCTCTTCATGATATGACTCAAGACTCCAAGTCTAAAGTAGGCGGTTACAGTGCATCCAAGAAGACAGCTTGAGTCGATTTTGCTATATCAAGCCATTGACCATGGTTATACAAAACGCTGCTTCTCGTCCGGTCTGTTCTAAGTCCTACAGCTTTAGCTTAACCATGCTGTCGATCTCAGCCCTAAGCGAGGCACAAAAATTGAATTCTTCAGCTCTTGATCTCAATGCTCAATCCTGCTTGGAAAGTTTGCTGCCCGCCGCAATAGGTCTCAGACTTGCAGGAGTATACTCATCACACCAAGCACGCAGCCCGAGCAGTCTGCCTGCAAGACGAAGCACGCTGTACAAGACATGTGTTGTTGTGTGAGAGAGTGCCCCAGGTAGGATGACTATGAAATTGTCGTATTCGGTACAGATAAAGAGTGCCTGAACCATGGTCCAACTTTTCCAGTACTTGTCTCCATCTTGGAGGGTGCTGAAAGCGTTCCGGAAGAAGACGTGTTTGGCGCCGTCCATCGGGTCAGTCCATTCTTCTGTGATTACATCACCGATGTCCTTCTCCTCCTCCCGACTATCCTTGTCAGCTCGCATAAACTCATGCACGATGAACTTGTCGACACGCTGCGTTCCATCTTCAGGACCAACGACCTTTGTGACACCATCGAGCTTGATCACGACTTTACCCTGGACTACTCTGAAAAATTCTGTGTATCGTTCGTGCCAATGTGGCCCTGGGGTCCAAGTGCTTTTTGGCGGAAGAGTGATCCGCGTCAGACCAGGTCGCGCTGGATCGTTCTGAAGTTCAAAGATTGCATAGTTATTGGGAGCAGATGGGTCTGTACGCTCGAAGATGGTTTGAGCTGTTGTATTGGTTGGTCGGGCCATTCGAGTGAAGAGGATGAGAGGAAGTCACTGAGTGATGAGGCCAAGACGTGCAGATTCCTGGACGAATATCAGTACTTCCTGCGTGTAAAGTGAAGAATCTGTGATTATCTGTTCTCAATCACGGTCTAGTTCAACATTTTATACTGAGCCTAGTGCTTACCACTATACCTTACATAAGCTACTGTACGATCAAGCATCTCACAATGGCGGCGACATTCCGTTCTCTGATTTAGCAAACCAGGGGCCATAATCACGCTTCATTGTGCAGTGCATCATGATTAAAGACCCTCTATGTGCAAGACGGTAATAGACTACGACGAGATACGTTCGCAGTGTACATAACTACCTTCAATGCTGGAATAGAATGTGATTCCACCGATTAAATAATGCATGTTCTCCCGCCGTTAACGCAGGAAAAGTTTTCCAGGTCTCATCTTTTTTCTAACATGCTTCTCATGACTCAACCATTAGCCACAGCCATATAAAATTTCATGAGGCTCATCTGTGCACTATTAAACCCATGTTCAAGACCCGAATAAGCATTGTCATTCCAATGACTTGGTTACAGTAACGAGACAGTTCTACATCACACCCGATCTCACTAACCCTACCATTCATTTAATCAGGAAGTCCAAGACCAGCCATGCCGAAGGTTCACCTCCTCGACTACGTGGCTGGCAACATCCGCTCGCTCGTCAACGCCATCGAGAAATGCGGCTACGAAGTGGAATGGATCAGGTCTCCCGAAGACGTCAAATCCGCTGACAAGATCATCCTTCCAGGCGTTGGTCACTTCGGCCACTGTCTGGACTCACTCGCCAAGGCAGACTATCTCCCAGCAATACGCGAGCACATCAAGGCCGGTAAGCCCTTCTTCGGCATCTGCGTAGGCTTACAAGCTCTGTTCACGGGCTCAATCGAGGCACCCGCTACCTTCGGCCTTGGTATCCTGCCTCAGAGCCTGCAGCGCTTCACATCGAGGAACTCCGATGGATCTAGAAAATCTATCCCTTGTATAGGATGGAATGACGCTACAACGGTTCATGAGTCCACTGTTTCGGGGCCGACGACAGGATCTTCGGAGCAGAGCTTTTACGGTCTCAATCCAACGAGTAAGTATTATTATGTTCACAGTTATTTTGCGCCGTATGTACCTGGCGAGCTTGAGACGCTAGGCTGGACTGTGGCGACTGCTAAATACGGCGACGAAACATATATTGGAGCGTTGGGACGAGGCAACGTTTTTGCAACTCAGTTCCACCCGGAGAAGAGTGGGGCTGCTGGTTTAAGAGTGATCAAGGCGTTTCTTGATGGAGAGCAGTGGGCGAAGGTCCCAATACTTCCGAGAGACTTGAACGGCAACGTGAACAGTGCAGCACCTACGAAAGGAAGTCAACGAGGTTTGAACGGTCTTACGAGACGCATAATAGCGTGTCTTGATGTACGAAACAATGATGCTGGTGATCTGGTAGTGACGAAGGGTGATCAATATGATGTGCGAGAGAAGGATGGTGGTTCTGCGGTGCGAAATCTGGGGAAACCGGTCGCGATGGCGGAGAAATACTATCATCAATCGGCGGACGAGGTCACGTTCCTAAATATCACGTCCTTCCGAGATTGTCCTGTCACCGATCTCCCTATGCTGGAAGTCTTACGACAGACGAGCAAATCCGTGTTTGTGCCACTAACAATAGGTGGTGGGATAAGAGATATGGTTGACCCTGTGACGAACAAGACTATCAGTGCGCTTGATGTTGCGAAGCTGTATTTCGGATCTGGTGCTGATAAGATATCGATTGGAAGTGACGCCGTAGCCGCGGCGGAGGAGTACTATGCTAATGGCTCGAAACCGGTGGGAAAGTCCAGCATTGAGACGATTTCAGCGCATTATGGACGACAGGCAGTTGTTGTTTCTGTGGATCCCAAACGAATATATATCGCGTCTCCTAATGATGCACCATCTGGAGTGCCGAAGTCTCATGTTATCAAAACTTCATTGCCGGATCCGAAGACCGGACACGAATATGTATACTACGCATGTACAATTCACGGCGGTCGAACTTTGAAGCCGTTCTCGGTACGAAGTTTGGTCACTGCCGTTGAGGCACTTGGAGCTGGAGAAATTCTACTGAATGCTATCGACCGAGATGGCAGTAATTCAGGTTATGATTTAGAATTGATCAGGGATGTGAAGGATGCTGTGGAGATTCCGGTGATTGCGAGTAGTGGTGCTGGCAATCCAGGTCATTTTGTGGAAGTCTTTGAGAAGACCAATGTTGATGCTGCGCTGGGAGCTGGAATGTTTCATAGAGGGGAATGGGAGGTTAGCCAGGTGAAGGAGGAGTTGATGAAGCAAGGGTATCTGATTAGGAATTTTGAGGGCGAGTGATACTATCGCAAGCGCCGTTATGCAACACTTCTCAACTTGATCGAGTACTAAGCAAGTAAGGCCATTGGTATCTGCTTTATCTACGTTGGTGACAGCTCACAGAGCTATCACGAGAGGTCAAGAATATGTACCGCGGTGAAGTGGTCCGGCAGACCAGGCAACTATGCCGAACCAATGGTAATGCATTCCTACACTTCAACCGCACATGCGACATACCTCCGGTCTTTTGGCTGCAGTGGACACTTGTATTCCACGATTCAAGATTCCGAATTCATTTGCAAGTAAGCCGAGTACTCCTAAGGCGGCAACAAAGTGTTCATTCATCACTGCGGGAGCATCTGGATGTTCTCCTAACCTTCTTTTTGCAGACTTTCTTCGTTTCGCCGCATAACTCTCTTGATATCGCCATATATCCTCGACGATTTCCAGCCAATATGCTCGGCATCAGTACAATCACATCCCTGCTATGCCTGGTAACATGGCTAGGTTCCAGCAACGCTGCTACCGACAAAAGTGCAGAAATGAAAAGCATACCAGTAACCAAAACCGTCTACCTCCTCGAAACGCTACACAACTGACCATGTCCAGCTACGAACACATAGTCTCTCTCCACCCTACCTCGACTCCGATATGTCGAGCCGCTGGTGGGACTTTGGCGGTGACACAATCGTCCGAGCGGACCAATACATCCGACTAGCAGCCGACCTTCCTTCCCAGTCTGGCTGGGTGTTCTCGAAGATACCACTTACAGCAACGAACTGGGAGATTGAACTTGAATTCCACATATCAGGGCGAGGAAGTCTACATGGCGACGGGTTTGCGTTGTGGGTAACGAAAGAACGAGCACAGCCCGGACCAGTCTTCGGACATGCCGACAAATTTGAAGGACTAGGGATCTTTTTCGACACGTACAAGAATAATAGGCCAGGTGTGGTGTTTCCATATGTTATGGCTATGATGGGAGATGGACAGACAGTCTACGATTCCGCAAACGACGGAAAGGCGAACGAACTCGGCGGCTGCTCGGTAAGATCACAGCCAGGTTGGTAACAAACACAAACTAACAACAGATACAGGCACGAGGACTTCGCGGCGCAGTAGTCCCCACAAAAGCAAAGCTAACATACTTCCAAGACAAATCTCTCGAATTACAACTCCAATACAAATCAACCGACAGCTGGATCGACTGCTTCAAAGTAACAGCCGACGACGGAAAAGGACCAATCAAGATGCCAAACACAGCCTACCTAGGCCTATCAGCGCACACCGGAGAACTATCAGACAACTTCGACATCATCAGCGTGGATACAAAGAACTTGTACAGCCCCGCTGCAGGACAAGGTGGAAGAGGCCCGAAAGGAGCTCCAGAAACTCCGGGAAGCACGGACTCTCTCCGAAGCGGATCGTCACTGAAACAGAGTAGCAGTGGTGGTAGTTGGACTTGGTTCTTCTTCAAGATTTTCGCGGTCGTTGTGGTTGCTGGTGGTGCGTATGTGGGGTATAACGCGTATAGAACGAAGCGGAAGAGAGAGTATAGAGGGTTTTAGGACGTTGATATACTCTAATCAAATAAATTACAACAATTTATCACTACAGTAACTGTATAACACTACGTAGATACCGAGTGAGGTACGTACTATCCATCTCCAGCCTAACTAACATTTCGCACCGCCATCCATCTGTCCATCACAACGCTGCGTCGCTGCTACAATGCACTACACAACCACGCACATACAGTATTCGAATACACACTACAGCATGAAGACTGCAACCCCCTGCTTGCACCATATTCCTCTTCTGGAAAATTCATATACATGGTACAGTCCTTCCCTAGAAGTGGTTCTTGATACACAACAAAAGGAAACACAGCAATGGGTAGTATAAGAGTGTAAATTGCGCATTATGGGCATACAATGAACCTGATAAGTGAATCGATGACCACTCATTCATAGCGATGGGGATGATGATGGTAATGCTGTAAATAGGAGGAAACATCGAACAACGTTGTGGTGTCACTTCCTCTCTTAGGTACTGGTTATTTAACAGGTATTTATTT
>Ga0139314_100257_pt1 | contig 12996 bp, 6 predicted proteins | sample In2P11_FD_99376 | JGI IMG/M metagenome (GOLD analysis project Ga0139314, IMG submission 99376)
GAAGCGTAACATTTTGACTCCACCAAAGAGTGAGACGCGAGCCAAGGGCGCTCATGCTTGCCCGGAAAGGCCCTCCAACTCCCTCCACTACCCACTAATGCTGCCTACCCAGAGTAACCAGCGGACACGGTCATGCGATATGAATACATTACAAACACCGTGCCCTGTTGTGCTCTCGTTCTCTGGAATCTCCTCTCCAGGCAAGCTCGAATTACTAATCTTTTGCGTTAATTGTGTTACATTGGTTACACCATTCCTACGTTGTCACCAAGCTGTTTACTCTGACCATATTGCGTATTCTTTGCTCGCTCCAAAACTCGGTCGGCCAGTCGCTTGTGCTGCCTGGGCAAGGGAGTCAATCGTTCGTCAATTGTGTCTCTATCTAAGTATTACATACGGCGGCCTAATCATAAATGTTGCGAGATCGAACCAACTATCAGCACAGGTAATCCTCTCCGCCCAAAGCAGACCACCAAACTAACGACCTTCGAAGACCATCCGACGCGCCAGTAATCTAGAGCACTCATCCACTCTGCCTTGGGTAACGCCCTCAGTCTTCCCACAAGAAATCACCTATTACGGGCGCAACAATGGAAACATATAATGGCCATGTGCGCACACCACAGGATGCGATTATCTTATTCGAAGCATGCCGCTTAGGTTTGCTCCCCCGTGTCCAACGACGGTTGTCAGAGAAAGAACGACAAACCATCAGATCAGGCTCCGTGTTTGTATGGGATGAGCGAGAAGCGGGTATGCGACGATGGACAGACGGCAAAAGTTGGAGTGCTAGCCGTGTCAGCGGTAGCTTTCTTACCTATCGCGAGATGGAGGGCAAACGTGGAGGCACATCCTATGTACAGCCGGCGAATGGTCAAAAAGCAAACAAGGCATCGGATAATGCACCAAATGGCACTGATGACGGTATGGATGGTGAAGAAGGACCAGATGGATATCGCTACAAGCCTGATGGTCTAATGAAGCAGTCATTTAGCTTGACAACAGGCAGCGGCGCCCATCTTCACCTTATAAGCTATTATTCGAGATCTCACCCTACCGCTCAGATTCTACGACAACCAAGCAACGACTCAGCGTTAGCCTCCATCCAAATACCGAAAGGGATGTACCCCGAGTCCAACATTGCAGACGCATCCACACCAGCCGTGACAAGATCACCAATGCCAGGAGCACCTAACTATGTCATGGCTACTGGCGCCACGTTCGCACGAGCTCCCCCAGTACCGCCACCGCAATACTTGCCCGGATTCATCCCTCACCCAGGTGGATACATGTATCCTATCAGCCCTATGCACACACCACCTGGCCACTTTCCATATCCATATGCCGCGCATTTTCCGGGACTCTATCATCCTGCTTATGCTGCACCTCCGCCGCCACCTCCACACGCCATGCCAGCTCCACTCCCGATGAATGCCGCTCCTCCATCTTCATACGATCAACGTCCCCTTCGAGGTCCAATGGGTCAACCACATAGCCCTCCAAGAACGACACTTCCAATGGTCAATACCCCTTACTATCAAGACAAACCCCCAGCTGGACCTCAAAGCTATCCTATCACCCCCGCACCGGAACGAGCGCCTTTGGTACAGATTGATCCGAGGCTGACAGATTCCACCTCTCAAGCACAGCCAGTGGTTGCCAATACCGACTCCAGCGAACCTGGTCGCCAAGAATTTAACGGCTATCAGAACCTGACACCAACTGCCAGTCAGGCGCCCTCGATAAATGTCTTAGTGCATGCAGCACAACAAGCCACACCGTTACCAACAACCAGAACTGCGGAAGCCGAGGCTGAGCGACAGGGTAGCACTAGTCCAGGTGGTACCAATGGCACCGCACCTCCACAGGACATTCCAAGCGAGAAACTAGCATTCAGGGAAGATAAGATGGCGCTGAGTAAACTTGATCGAAGGTTTGGACTTGTGTAGAACATTTGGAACGACTTTCATGATGAATGGTAGAATTAGCAAGGTGTTCAGGGAACTGGTCCTCCTGGGGGAGAATCTAGGTACTTCGGAATCGTGGAGTTTCTTTTTGAAGAGAAAACTATGGCTAGTCTAAGCAAGACGGAACTGCCAGGCATGGCAATGTCTGCTACTGTAGGAGTAGATGAATTTAAAGCGTCGTTCTTTAAACTTTCGTTTTCTTCACTGCTGCTTAGCTCTTGTCTTTTAGTAGTCCACGTACTATGACGTTCACATTGTCAGTATCAGTACAAGTATAATGTACAATGCAATCAGAAACTTGAAGTGTAGATACTCGTGCAGCAGTGCTCTCGGCGAACCTCCTCTATTCGGACACGGCAGGGTCATCTTTGCATGGCTTTGGTTCGATCTGGATCTCGCAGAATGTGGCGTCCGATCCCGAACCGCAGTCATGTGTGGATTGCCCGCGGCCTTCAGATGATGACTCGTTGTCACCATCATACGCACCCTTCATCAAGACCATCATAGCTATTCAGTCTCTGCCCGGGTTCTCTGATATGAAGCAGTGGCCTATTCTCCATCTGTCACTATACTAGACTCACACGATACAAACACCTTCGACCATGTACATCATTTCGGCTGCCATATATTACGATATACCTGTCCAACCGATCTGACCGCGGATCATTACAATCAAGAAGCTTTTATGAGTGTCGATACAATGATGGAGTTTGGTGCCTCAGATAACACACCATGGAGCTTCGAGCCAGCTATTGATCTTCTCAAAGCCGCCGCCCAAGGCAAAGCGCAGTCCCTGCCAGCTCTGGACTCCACCGTCGATTCGCCACGAACCTCACCACAAGACATTTTAGATTACACAATAGGAGCTCTTGGTGACTTCACCGAAGTCTGGAAGTACCTTGGTCTTGAAGCACCATCTTCAGACTTAGTTATCGTTACGGATGACGATGATAAACTGGGGACTTCACCGGGCTCCGAGTTCGCTCAGCTGATCAAAGGAGTCAAATGGCGAGATGAGGTTGATGGAGCTGACCTCGAAGATAATGTCGAAGCTCAACAAATCACCGCGTCGAATCTACGAACTCGCAAACGTGCCGCACGAAGAGCTCGAGCAAGAGAGAGGGAAATAGAAGCTGCACCAGGTGTAGTAATAGACGCACCCTCTGACACAGCTACCGATGCTGAATCTGGCGAGGAATTGGAGTCGCTGAGAAGGTCTCCTGATCGAAGGGCTCTCATAGCTAGTCTTGTGGGACGCCCTCGACCTGAGCACATCTCACCTCCGACCTCACCGTCCCCACCAAAGGACCACAGCATACTCAGAACACCAATGAAAACACCGACCAAGAAAGAATGGCCTATTTCCAACCCCTTCTTATGGTCGACACCTGGTTTACCGTCACCCTCCACGAAAACAGCCATTACCGCCCAAGATGGCTTCACACTTCATCAGCGAAAAGTGAACCTGATTTCACTGCTTTCACGGCAATTCTCAGACGAACGCAAGTACCTCCAGAATTCTGGTCTTCTCGAACCGGCCTTTATGCCGCTCAATACCTCGCCTATAGGTATCCATGTCTTCATTGACATGTCGAACATCTCCATCGGCTTTCACGACTGCCTTAAAGTCCAATGGGGAATTCCCATCTCCACACGTGTCCGCCGCATCCCAATGAATTTCCACAGCCTGGCGCTCGTCCTCGAAAGGGGTCGTCCAGCTGCAAAGCGTGTCGTTTCTGGTTCAGACCGCACTGCTGTAATTGAGCAGGCAGAAGTATGTGGTTATGAAGCTAACATTCTCGATCGTGTGCATAAAGCAAAGATCCCTACACCAAAACAAAGAAAGTACATGCACTCTGGCAGTAAGAGCCACACTGGCGGTGGTTACAACTCTGCCTCTGGTGTTTCTTATGGCGAAACTAGTGGTTCCGAAACGCCAGGTTATCTTTCCAATCCAGCCGCAACCTATAAATGGTCCGAACAAGCCGTCGACGAAATTCTTCACCTCAAAATGTCTCATTCAATCCTTGACTCAGAGAAACCCTCTACTATTGTCCTTGCAACTGGCGACGCTGCCGAAGCAGAATATTCAGACGGGTTCCTGAAGATGGTTGAAAGAGCATTGAAAAGAGGTTGGATGGTCGAGCTTGTCAGCTTTAAGCTGAACACGAGCAGTTTGTATAGACGAAAGGATTGGAGAGCGAGATATGGACCAATGTTCAAGTGGATTCAGCTGGACGATTTTGCGGAGTGTTTGATTGGCGAAGGATCGTGAGAAACGAGTCCTTTCTTCTATCAGACACCTGATCGCGAATCAACAGTGTATGACTACGGTCACTTTCCAGGACCGAGCTCGTTGACATGGAAGAAGCCCTCCCTTACGTCACCAGTACATACTTCTGACCTTCAGAAGCAACTGGATCAACAATGGGACATGGCTGATCCTAAAGCGGTATTCCTGAAAGAGGCAGACCTCGAATGGAACTCCATATGGTACTCTCCCATAGGTAGAGGGTTCTGAGGTCACGTCGACTCTGCGCAATATCATGATTGATTTACTATTACATATAATCACGACATATGATCCACACATCCACGGTTGAATTGCTGTCTATTTGGACTACATCCAGAAATAGGAGGCTATGTGGAGAAGAAGCTGGGATGATTTGCAACATGCGGTCTCCTCCAGACTTTTTGGTCAGAAACTGGCTGTGGAAGGTACGTGGCCACGATGGTCATGGACATCTCGTGAAGAGCGCCTTAGGATGTCCTGTTCTATGATGCGGAAAGGAAGAAGCACGGGTCGACCACCCGATGCAGAATCACATAGCTTAACTTGCAGAATAAGAGGGAGAGAGGAAGGGTACACAAATGGCACAGAGTGCAGTAAGGTAAGACCTTCCAATATATTGCTGGATGCGAATATAGCTATGAGGACGAATATGACGATGGCTTATACCCAATAAATAAACGAGAAGTAAAGACTTCGAAATGTATGGATCCTTGAATGCTCAGTACCTGCCGTACTCTACTAGAAATGTGCATTTTTGTTCCAATTTCTATCCGAGCTACTATCACCGTGAAAGACTAAAGGTTTGATAGGTCGAAAGAAGCAACATTCAACAGTGGTTTGTACGGTAGTCCCGATGGGAAGTAATTCACATCTCAAGACATCCAGTATGAAGCCTACAATTCTATGCCGGATGCTCGAATGGGGGATTTCCATAGTTTTGATTCCAATCGGACACCGTCCAATCGTGAAAGAACCCAATGTATTCGTAGACTACAATAAACCGCTTTACTAAACCACTACTCTACAATAGGCTGCAACACATCCAGCCCTCCCGAATTTTGACTCTGGTAGCTCCTATACTGCTCCTCATCGGCAGGTGACATATCCATAACACCACCACTACCACCATCACTGATCTCCAGCACCCTCTCAAGCTGCCAACTCAAATGGCTCTCCACGCTCATCCGATTCGAACTCGTAGTCCTAAACGTCCTCGCCGACGGCACACGACCAACTTGTAACCGCACGGCGGTGGCTTGGAACTGGTCGAAACTCGTCGCTGACGACTCGCTGTGGATGGACATGTGGTCGCCGTCACCTACGACGATTTCTTTGGCCGTGTCGCGCGGGAGACTGAGGCGGCGGGCGAGGAATTGGCGCTCTATCCAGGGTCGGTCTTCGTCGAAGTCGTGGATGTTGCGGGAGAAGATGGACCACTCGCGACTTGCTTTGCAGGGGCCTGTGTGGATGTTTTTGCCGTCGGGACTGCTTATCTGGTCCGTTCGCGCGAGCCAGTACGCTTTGCGGAATTTGTCGGCGCAGTCGGCGTCTTGGCTGAGGTTTTCGATAAAAGTGTAGACGAATTTGTGCATCTCTGAAGTCCAGAAGGCGGGGTCGGAGATTGGGCCGGGGGCGGAGGAGAGGAAGGCTGCGTTGGCGCTGAACTCGAGGGCTATCATTAGGCCTAGGGCGCTGAAGACTTTGGTGTAGTCGGATGGGCCGTGGCTGGAGACGCCTTTGATAGGGACTGAGGCGTGTTGCTGTTGGAGCATGATGGCTATGCTGGTGGCTGTTGTTGTTAGGAAGGTGCCGTCGAATATTGGTCTGAGGTGTTCGGATGTAGCATTTTCACGACTCCCATCGTCTTGCGATGCAGAAAGGGAGTCGTCTCGATTAAATGCCCACGGACGATTATCGAAACACTGTCCTCCATCTTGATTCAAAGAAGATGTCTTGTTAGGACTCAATCCCGCAAAATCAAGCGTGATCGCATTATCGGCACATTCTTGAAACCAGGTCGTGGGCATAGTCTCATTATTCGTGCTGTGTTTGTCTGGCGACACAGATTTGAATATTTTCTCTAACAGCGCGCTAGTTTGCAATGATGTGGAGCTTAGCGATCGTGTGCTCAGACGGGTAGTGACCGAGTACTCGCCGTCAAGCACACTTTCAGAGACTTTAAGCAGCCTATGCAGGATAGTGCTCGCCATATTGTTCTTGACATCCGCCCGTGTACACTGTTTGAGGTAGAATTCGAGGGCCTCTCGTAAGCGCCCCTTCAATACTTCCTTATTCAAGCCTGTTGGCCGTGTCTCCGCAAGGCCGAGTAACGCCATAACATAGCGTAGTTTGTGAATGGGAGATTGTTCCATGAGAATCTTATAGAGTTCTGGGGATTGTGCAAAGCTCTCCTTTGCGAGGAATAGTGAGTGGCAGCAACATGTTGTCGGGAAAGAAGTGCACCATGGCTCTGTGATAGTAGAGAGCTGTCGGACAATCGCCCCAGCACTGGCTGTATCCCGAAAAGTAAAATCCCAATCAGGACTGTTCTTAGCTATTCGATCTCGCAGTCTCAAACTATACGGCTTGGGAAGACTGGTTTCTCGCTCGATGACAGTTGTTTTTGGTTTCGCGCTTGTATCAACATTGGAGAACCTGGTGCCAAATACACTCTCGAAGTCTGGGAGGAGCAGCAATGATGAAGGTGACCGCATGGGTGAGTCTAAGTCGTCCACGCAAGTGGATGTGTTGGGAGTATCGTTCTTCTGACTGACCAGGGTATCTGAAGACAAAGAGCTATTGCCTGAGGTGTTAGGGCGTCTCGTTTCTGATGAATTAGGTTCAGTAGGATGAACCGGAAACAAAATATCGACCGTCACAGGCTCTAAAGTAGGCTCTAAAAAATCAGGCTGGGAGTAATTCGCTTCCGTCTTGTCAATATAGTTCCCCGCTGTATCGTTCCATTCGAAGTCAGTGTCTTGTAACAAAATCTGTGCCAGGTCACGTAGGGCTTGTGTGCGTCGGAGCATGGGACCAGACTTGACTGATTCATAGTCTACGTGCATTTTTGGGTTGCTTCCTGTTTGATTAAGTCTCGAGGAATGAGTTTCTGGTTCAGACACGCGAACATGGATTTTGTCAGAGGTTGATACTGGCTTGTCGGAAAGTGGAATGGCACTGGGCATAGCTTGCCGGCCGGCTGCTTTGTTGCTCCCTTCTACGCTAGAGTCAACTGACTGGGGCGTATTCGAGCTTGTCGTGACTTCCCGCCAAGGAGTGATCATTTCACGTAAACCGATATTCGAGACATCAACTGGATCGTTCTCTTTGCCATCGACGGCTGACACATATTGCTGAGCATCGTCAGTAGTCTCTGACACCACATGGCGGACTTCAGTGGCCAGGTTCCACTTCTTCAGTTGGCTCGCGAGCTGACTCGAAGATACTTCGAAGCCACGGGCATCCAGAGCCTTGATCATTGCGCGCCTGGTAAAGTGATTGTTGTGCATGCGGGTCAGTATGAGTCGATGTTCTTCCCATTCATCGTTGGTTCGCCGAACGTAGTATGGCTTGACATGAGGGTCGTAGGGTTTGAAGCGTCCGGAAGTCATGATTGCGACTCAAGCTATGGCCAGTACGTATTGTGCAGCGTCGTGCTCAAACAAGAGAACTACATGATAATATATCTTGTGCATAGTGTCGTTCCGCAGAGGTCACCCACACACGAGAAGTCAGTCTTGAAGCCCCAATAGAAAGTCCCGATTTGGGCTAGACCTTTGCGGCTGAGGGTCAGGCAGGCAGCTAATGCATGAGCTGCAGTGAATACCTTCAGCCATTGCAGAACAGGAATCCGCTCCGCAACTCTTCCTTGAATGATGGACTTGCACAGTTGTGTGAATTTAATTCTTCAATGGTCAATACAGATTGGCTCAGCCGTTAAGTCCACTACGACAGATGTGAGTACAATACTTGCACACCGTCCTGTTTGAGCGTGTGTGAAGTTCGGGATTTGCTGCATCTCGCTAGAGGAAGTCATTTGCATACTCCTGCGCACCTTTGCGCTTGAATGAAACACGAAGTCGTTCATGGTTAAATTCGAGTGCCTGTGATGCACAATTGTTATAGGTAAAAGAGAGGTGAAGCCAGGCATTGAGGCACGGATGGGAAACGGAACGCCCAGAAATGGATTGGCGTGCTCTGGACATCTCCATATCCGTCAGTTGTGCGCGTGCGTGTGTTTCCGCAGCCTCCTCGCAAAATTGTGCAGTAATTGTCCCCAACCCTGTACGACTATCTGAAACCAAGGACAACTGGAGTGATATACCAGCAGGTTCTTAAGACCGAACGTGGGCGGACTACCAAGGAAGTCGCCTCTGGAAGCCATTCAAAGGGGCAGCATACCAATCGGTGCCCTGCAAGATTTAGGAGAACTGTTACAACTCGATGACCGGAAAGACTGCGTCGCACCGATTCAACAATCCAGCTTAAGCATATCGTACTGGCATCAAGTCCGACGAATCACTACTACCTACCGAGCTTCAAGCTGCGACCCGATCCTTTCCACCCTCCAGGATGCCTCCCAATCCTCCTCAGCTAAATCGACAACCGTCGGCATACCATTTCCCTCTCCCGAATCCTGCCCGCCTAAGATCTTACGCATTTCGCCTGCCTCTGTTCACACGGCTCATGCTTGTCGCCATTCTTGGATTGTGGCTCCTCGAATTCCAAACTGTATGGAGCGTGATAGAATGGGGAAGTGTGATACCAGACAAGGTCAATTTAGGCAGCATGTACAGGCTGAATACATACCCGCTTGTGCATCTGGGCTTCTTTCATATGATCATGAATACGCTATGCTTAATACCCTTACTGGAACGATTCGAGTCGGAATGGGGCACGTTGAACTGTCTTGCCTTGTTCTTGGGGCCCTTCAGCACAATCCCGGCCGGTGTCTATGTGTTGATTGAGAAGTTCCTTTTACGAAGCAATACACCTGTGCTGGGTTCGAGGTGAGCATAAAGTACAAAAGAACGACGTGAGGTTGACACTAATACATGACACAGTGTTTGGGTTTTCCTGTTATTAGGGGTCGAAGCTATCAAGACGTGGCGAGCGAACCCATATTTTGAGTGAGTATTGATTAGGCACTGAAAGATTGTAAATACTAACGCAGGACAGAATTTCATCTGCTAAAGTGCCGACTTGGCTCACGCCGTTAGCGCTGATTGTAGTAACATCTGTATTAATCCCGGGGACTTCGTTCTTGGGCCACCTCTGTGCCGTGGTTGTTGGGTACCTGTGTAAGTCATCTTCCTTGTCGGTCCTAGTTTGTGCTAACAATGCTCCCAGTTGGCCTGGGATACATCAAATTCCTCGCACCGCCGGAAAAGGTTTCGAGATGGATAGAAGGCAAGCTCAACTTGTTGGGCCGTTTGCCTCATTATGTGTCAGTAGACCAGAAAACATACGGCCGTTATGGCCTGTTACCAACATCGAACGGAGATGCTCCCCCAGGTAATGTACCAATAGGCTTGAATTGGCTCAACGGAGGAGGACAGCGACTAGGTTCTTAAACGCCATCATCACGCTTTGTACTATAGTACCACAATGTAGAAATGCCATTAATGTTCTTTACAGAAAGTTCAATTAAATTTCCTGAATGAGTCGCGTTTCACGCGTTGCATGTGCGTCATTTTCCCACACCAGAAATACTAGTAGATTTGGAGACATGTGTCCGCAATCTCTCGAGGCTCACATTGATATATTGAGTAGTTCTCTGCTATGAAGTCGGCTAGACAGAGCAGGACAACATGGGACTTCTTCGTACGCCTCTCGCTTGTGAAATGATGGAAGTACTGATGTATTGTAGGGACATCTCTTTCGAATCTCCGAACCAACCCTCGACTGCTCCAAATACCACCATACATTTCACTCCTGTGCATGCTAGGTGGTATAATATGGATACTGCTGTTACCACTTGACACTTATTCCCGTCGAACATACATCTCTGAAAATGCGCTCCTGCCAGGGCAAGTACATACCTACTTTCATGGCACGGAACAGAACATCTTCCGAGCATATTACCACGAAGTAGCGGATGTTCTCGAAGTTCAGGTTAAGACAGCTGAAGATGGAAGCCAACAATACATGAAAGCTACACCTGAACATCGCAACGAACGAATTAGAAGCATATTTCATAACTCTGGCATCAAGACCGCAGTCCAATCATACAAGTACAATGTTGGTGGGCAGGAGCATAAGGGAGAGAATGTCTATGGTATTGTGCATGCGCCGCGAGGAGATGGTACAGAATCTATCGTTATTGTCGCGCCAGTTGAGAACTTCGAGAAGCAACTCAACACAAACGGCGTTACACTTCTGCTCACTTTAGCTCGATACTTTTCAAGGTGGTCATTGTGGTCCAAGGACATCATCCTGCTTGTGACCCCAGACACCTCAGCTGGCCCACAGGCCTGGATTGACGCCTATCTTTCGCAGCACGACCCGGAGAAGGTCTCTTCTCTCACCCTCAAATCAGGTGCAATCCAGGGTGTTGTGGTTATTGACTATCCTTTCCGTCATCTCTTTCACGAACTTCATATCTCCTATGATGGTATCAATGGCCAACTACCGAATTTAGACCTAATCAATACCGCCATTTCTATATCTTCTAGTCAATGTGGTATACCAACTCTCCTACAATCTCAGCATCAATACGCAAAACCAGAATACCAACACCACTACCTCAACCGACTGAAAGTCCTTGGTCACGGAATGCGGAACCAAGCTGTGGGTCATTCAACTGGTGCGCACTCTGTATTCATGCCGTATCATATTGATGCTATCACCTTGACTGCAATCGGAGAAGGTCACGAAGACGAGATGGCGTTTGGCCGTGTTGTCGAATCAGTTACACGAAGTATCAATAACCTCCTCGAGAAATTCCATCAGAGTTTCTTCTTCTACCTTCTGCTACAGAACACTCGCTTCGTTAGCATTGGCACATATCTACCAAGCGCCATGGCCATCGGGGCCAGCTTCACGGTCATGGCAATCTACCTATGGTTCAAAGGGGGTTACGAGCAACGAGAAGAAGAAGACAAGCAAGTCACGAACCCCACTGAACGAGACGCTGGAACTCAAGACAGGACTGAAAGCATCCTCGCTGACCCAAAACTTACGAATGAGGAGCTCTTCAAACCATCCTCGCCTGGCGGTATAGAACGAACCAAAAAGAAAGTCCGGATACCTATCGACCGACCCATTGCACTTCCCTTAGCACTGCTAGCAATCCTATACCTCACCTCGCTCATACCAGTGGCCATCCTCGTCACTTCCGAATACAAGTCTCTCGTTACTCGCACCGGCGCCCTCTGCATCGTAATTATTCTGGTCCCAGTCGGCCTTTCATTCGTCCTCGCAGACAACATATACCTGCTGGGCGCTAATATCCTCTTTGGCTCGTCCGTCAACGCAGCGTCTTCTAATGGTGCACCAAAAGAGACAGGTCTGGTCATCACGGACTCCAGCCCTCCATCAGATCCGAGTACACGCATAACTCAATTTCATACAATCCTCAAATCCCTAAACTTGCTGGTACTGGGCCTACAACTTACTGTGCTCGCCACCTTGAACTTCAGTCTCAGCATGTTTCTTGGTGTACTCTGCTCTCCTCTTGCATTCTCAGGATATTACCCATCCTCGACCCTGCGGGCTCGTCTATCCCTCATCTCCGTTGTTCTCTTCAACCCATTCGTGGTAACAAACTTCGCAATCATGGCTGCGAAGATAACAGGGTACTACAATGACGAAGTTAGTATGACAGAGGTTCTCCGCCAATGGCTCGAAGCTGTGAGCTTTGGATGGAATGTCTGGGGTGCATGGGGTGTACCGGTCGGTGTGTTCTGTGTTTGGCTACCTGCTTGGATTGTCGCTGGATTTGGAGTGATGAGTTCGTTTATTGTGGAGGAGAATGGAAAGGTTGACAGTAGAGTCAAGAGGGTTGGGAACAGCGTCAAGAAGACGGTGGATGATGTCAAGCAGGTAGCTGCGACGGAGAGTAGTCAAATGCGCAAACGCAAGAAGTAGTATAACACAACAGCATTCAGACGTCATGTTTGAGACATCTTATATGTTGCAAATGTACATGGTAACGTCGCTTTACAGTTCTGCTAACTAGCCAATGTATCACCAATACCACGCGAAACCAGATCTCAATGCTCGACTGGGCTAGAAATTCATCAAGGGTCACAGATAGGTCACCTATATACTATCAACGACTGAACATCCCTCACAAATCGGGAATGACTGATTCGAGCGGTAAAGTCGAAGGTTCCAAGAAGTGAGTGGTATAAACAGAGAACCACTCATCCTCCAGCACTTGGAACTCAATTACCACGACAAGAAATCGTGTTCCTTAGGTTTACAGTACCACAAGGTGCTTACCATACCTATCTAAGGTGTAGCCAATTCACCGTCTGACTTTGCGTGCCCAATCAGAGGTTGTCAGAGCATGCACTGCCGTGTTGTTCACGAACCAAGTGTGGGGGCGGCTTGTGGCTGTCCCTTCGCTCTTCACACTGCTCAGAGCTGATGAATGACACGGTTCTCTGACTTACACTCTTTCACTTCCATCTAGTAAAAGCGGACTGATGTATGGACTCATAGACCCATGTCAACATCTATTCCGCTATCACAATGGGCGCCTGCCAACAGTTCAGCAGTGTCGAGCAATTG
>Ga0139314_100258_pt1 | contig 12989 bp, 18 predicted proteins | sample In2P11_FD_99376 | JGI IMG/M metagenome (GOLD analysis project Ga0139314, IMG submission 99376)
TTAAGATGAAGCAGAGATTCTTAACTGCCTCTGCTTCCTTATCATTCTGTCCATCTTTTTAACCTGAAAGATTGTTTCATGTGCAGCTATCTTGCTCCACTTTCTCTTTTGTGACCAAGAAAACACACTAGCAGTGAGGTGGCAAGGGTGACGTCAGCAGGAGGCTGACGCAGGCAGGATACGTAGTGCTGACGTGGTGCTGATGGAGGTGGAGACGTGGCAGTGCCATGGTGGCAAGGCGCAAGCACAAAGGGATGAAGTGGCAGCAACATGGCACGGCAGTAGGGGTGAGGAGGGTGATTTCATATGAGAAGACGTGGCACTAACATCACCAAGGTGAGGGCGGTAAGCGGTTCAGGCGCACTGCCTTTTAGCAAAAGCGGTGTCGGGGGAGGGTGCTCCGCCATAGCCGGGAGGGCGACGCGTGGCGGGAGTACGGCGGGAATACCGCCCATCTCATGGACGCTAACCTTCGGCAGCTTTGGAGATGGGAAGGCCTGCCCACCGTAGATCTCGGGCGCATCAGATCTGACGGCTGGCGGCAAGGACGAGGCGACGGAGGGATAAAGGATGGGGCGCAGGAATATGCGAATCTTAATGTAGCGCGGCGGGGAGTTTAAAACTTAGGAAATGCGGGTGTTTGGGATTATGAGCGGGGGTTTTATGTTTTATGAACAAAACTTTAGGATAAGGGTGAATAAGTGGGTTTTGGGGTTAAAAGTGAGCAGGGGAGGGAATAACTCATTGTTTCATGAACTTTTAACCATTAATCTTTGCAAATGACTGCAGATGGGTAGAATTACAGGGTTTCGAAGATGGAAAGGTGGGTAGAGGTTATTGGTCTAACCAGAGGTTTAGGCCAATCCCAATTTTACGACACGGAGGGGTTCATGATAGTCGCAGGTGGACTACTATGTCCCAGAACTGATAAATACATAGCTATAGTGCTATTAGGTGGGATATGTACACAGGGGAATTATCTCACATAGATTTAGTAGGGGAAGGGAAAATAGATAGGGAGCTATATAGTACAGTCAGTAGTTAATATGACAAATGATAAGAAAGCACTAAGTGTGTGAGTCTTAGGCTATTTTGGGGAAAATTGCCTCATAGAGGAGAAATGGACAATCCTTGGGTGAAGCAGATCTTCACCAAGGAAAATGATATGGAGAATGATGAAACTAAGAGGAATCAAGCAGATCTTGACCTCTTCAGGGAAGTTAGTTAATGATTTGGGGAATAATAGGAAAGGGGAGTTAGTGATGTCCAGCTTGAGCCCCTTCAAATGAAAACTGCCTCATATGTGATCTGAAGTACAATATGAGTTTAAACACAAAACTGATCATAAATCAACATTCTGCAACCTCAAAACTACCTACCCAACCTACCTTCCTAACATTTTTTCTTCTTTTTGGGCGGGTGCACTTAGATTTGCAAACCCTGATTATCTTTTTTCTTTTTTCTGTGCTCCTATCTAAATCTACACTTATTTATGCCAAGGGCCCAGATTAAGCAGTTGGGCTCCTTTGATTCTCTACCTATCTACAAATCTGCCAAGATTAAACTGTTTGGACAGATAATGATTCTCTATATTCTAAAACAAGAAATTGAAACCTTGGTAGGCCAAGATTAAGCTATTTGGCCTGCCCTTAACAAAAAACTTTTCCAGAATGCAATGAGTCATCAAAATTTGAATACAGCAGTGGCATTTGGGCTAGCACACTTTCATGGTATCTTCTTTGGCCTCTTCTGGAAATATGGAACACTGCAGCAGGCAAAGTATGACATATTTGGCATGAAAAAATGTCAATCATGAAAGATGAACACCTGTTGCAACAGGAAGCTAATAGTGGCTCCACTTGGGGATGGTCTTTCCTTGTGAAAAGCCAAGAACAGCAGGTCAGACTGCCTTGATCTTCTATGGTTGCTATGGACTAGAAAACTTCTTTATAGTGGCTGTGAAAAATGTAAAACTTTGAAATATGAACAACTCTCTCTTCAACTGAGCTGCTGTGAACTGTGTAGCATCGCCTGCTTTCTTCTGCGTGCTTGATAATTAAGTACAGTGCTGCTGGAGCATGCCTTTTCAGACAGTCTCGGGACATGGATCAAACTGATGTGTCTGCCTCATTTTTGCTCTGAGCAAGGGTGCTGATATGAATTGAAAATGATATTCTGTTTTGATACCTCTTGACTAGAGACTGTAAACAGTTTCTTTTTGCCATGAATTGCTTGACATGCGACAGTGAAACTCTTGCTACTTTACTGAGATAACCGTAGAGATAGAGCTTTTACAACTGGAATACTTGCCTTGGCTGTGCTTTCACAAAATTTACTGCTGCTCCTTTAACCATCGGTCTGCTTTATATAGAAAATGAAAACAAAGTGTTGATATATACAAGTATCATTGTACGATCGATATATACAGAACTGCATTGAATCCCTTAAAAGGGGTCATGGTAATGTTTCAGCATACGGCCATTCACAGGGCCTTCTTCAGCAGTGTTTCCCTCTACAGATTTGAGAAAATATGTGTTATTTCCCTGAACGGCAAAAACAACGAATGGCCCTTTCCATAAAAAATCAAACTTTGCATGTTTTCCCTTGTCTTCTCTTCGTGAATCCCACCTTAGAACTTTGTCACCAATGTAGAAATCCTCAGCCTTAGCTCTCTTATCAAACATCTTTTTGAGCTTCTCTTGCAAAATTTGAACTCTGTCATAAACTTGTTCTCTGGTTTGCTGAAGATGAATAGTCTGATTAATTCTTCTTTGAATGTCATTTGGTTCAGCCTGAATCTCCTGTAATAGCCTAATGGTAGGGATGCCCAAGGATGAAGGAAATCTGGCCTCCATACCATACACCAGCTCATAAGGGCTCATCGCAATGGACCTCTTTGTTGAGAGCCTATCTGCCCACAGGGCATTTACCAACTTTTTGTGCCAGTTCTTCTTGTTTTCTTCCAGCACTTTCTTGATAATATTAATGAGACTTTTGTTAGATGACTCAGCCAAGCCATTACCTTGAGGGTAATAGGTTATAGAGTGGCCCAGGGAAATGTGAAACTTATGGCAAAAATTGATCATCTTTTTGGATTTGAAGGCAGAAGCATTGTCAGTGATGATCTTCTCAGGGCAGCGAAATCTAGAAAGGATATTGCACTCAAGGAATTGGATAATGATGGTATCATTGGCTTGCCTGCATGGGATGGCTTCAACCCACTTGGTGAAATAGTTAGTGGCTGTTAGAATCCATTTGTGCTAGCTTGAGGAAGAGGGATGGATTTCTCCAATGAAGTCAAGACCCCATTGTTGAAAAGGTTTTTCGGTGGAAATGGGTTTCAGGGGCAGGGGCAACAGCTTTCTTTTGCCCTCAAAGATTTGGCATTTGTGACACGAAATGGCAAACTTCTTTACATCTGCAAAAATTGAGGGCTAATAGAAACCAGCCCTTAAAATCTTATCAGCAGTGGACTTCCAATATAGATGTCCTCCACAGTCCCCTGCATGGAATTCTTTCATGACATTGTTAGTTTCATTCATGGTTAAACAATTGAGCAATATGCCTTCATGATTTCTCCAAAATAATGCACCATCTATAACACAAAACTTTAAAGCCTTCATTTTCAAAAATCTTTTCTTGGTCCTGGACAATCCTGGGGGAGCAAACAGGTTTAACAGTATAAAACATATATCAGCATACCATGGGGATTGCAAAAAGATTTCACTGATCTGTGGAGTCGCCAGCTCCTGTTCATTGTCCAATTGGTTAATGTCTAAGGCTTGAAAGTTCGTTTCGGACATCAGTTTAGCTAAACCTTGTCCCTTTATCAGCTTGGTTGGTTTTATCTCAATGTCGTATTTAAGGATGTTTTCAATCCACTTGCCTCTTTTACCTTCCAATCCTTCTTGGGTCAATATGTCTTTTACAACAACGTGTGGGACATAGGCAATCACATGTGAATACAAAATATAAATTCTGAAATCCTTGATGGCCTTAACAAGTGCATAGGCCTGCTTTTCCATGATTGGGTATTTTAACGGGGCGTCTCTTAAGGCTCGGCTGAAGAAAGCGATTGGCTTTTTAGCTCCCTACTCATCCTTTTGCAGAAGGACAGTGGCTATGGTGTGATCAAATGCGAACGAAAATATGATAAAATCTTTGTCAAATTGTGGGCTGGTGAGAACAAGGGTTTGAGTTAAGGCAGATTTTATGCTCTCAAAGGCCTGCTTGGTTTCAAGAGGCCATTTTACCTTAGCATCCTTTTTTGACATGTTGCTCAATAGTCGTATCAGTTCAGCTAGATTCAGAATAAATCTTCTTAGGAAGTTGATTTTCCCGAGGAATGCTTGTAGCTCTTTTATGTTTCTTGGATATGGGATTTGGAGGATGGCTTGGATTCTTTCAGGATCAATTCTAATCCCATCTTTTGATATGATGTGGCCAAGTAATTTGCCTTCTTCAAGGCCAAAGAGTGACTTTTTGGGGTTCAGGGAAATGCCATATTTCCTACATGTCATGAATATTTGCCTCAAGTTCTTGATCAGATTTGGAAAATGGGGTCAAGTCATCAAGGTAGACAGCTAGGAAATCATGGATTTCCTTGGCAAATGCAATATCCATTGCCCTTTGAAATGTGGCACCAGCGTTTTTAAGTCCGAATGGCATCTTTACATACTTAAATGTTCCCCACGGTGTAGTAAAGGTTGTCTTGTCTTGGTCATCCGGGTGAACAAGTATTTGGTTAAAACCTGAAAAACCATCTAGCAAAGAGATTCTAGATGACCCCACTACTCTTTGTAGGATGTGGTCCATTTTGGGCAAAGGATAGTGGTATTTTACGGAGACTTGGTTTAAATTTCTCAGATCTACACAAAGTCTAATCTCACCTGTCTTTTTTCTAGTGGGAACCAGATTGGATACCCACTCAGAAAATCTGATGGGTGCTATTATGCCTGCTTCAAACGTTCTTTTTACATCCTTCTCAATCAGTGGAAGAAGGATAGGGTTGATTCTTCTAAGTTTTTGTTTGAAGGGTTTTTGGTTTGGTTTTAAGGGAATGGTGTGCTGGATCACTGAAGTATCGTAGGACTTCAAGTCCTCATAACTCCAAGCAAATACATCTTGGAATTCTTTGAACAAATCAATATATTTGAGCTTTTGATCAGGTGGTAAATTTTTGGACAATTTGATCATTTTGGGATTCTCTGCGGTCCCAATGTTGTGTTCTTCTATAGCAGCATTCATGGGCTACAATTTTTGCTTTTTAGGGACATCGTTAGCATCAAATATATCTTCTAGTGGGGCTAGTCCAGCAGGCAGAAAGTTATCTTTTAAGTCAATGATCTCGGCCTCTGTTTTGGCAATTTCCTCCAAGTGCATTTGTTTCAGCTGTTCTATGTCTGTTTTGTCAAAAACTGTTGGGTTTAGGATTTGTTTGGCTGTTGCAGTTGTCACAGCCTGCTAATTTTCATGCTGATTTTCAGTTGTTTGCTGTTGGGAGTCGTTCATAGCATCCGTGTCAATGTTAATATTTGAAAACTCATGCTCAAGAGTAAGGAAATTATTAATTTGGTCATCATCTTCAAACACTTGCCAGTCCTTAACATTATTAGGGACAGTGGGCCTGTGTTTTATTACAGTAGTAAACTGATTGTTTGGCCCAAAGGGAAGCTTGCATGTGCTAGCAAAAGTGGCTAGGCTGTGTGCATGAATGTTGTGACTTCTTGAAATTTTGGCAAGCTCGAATTCAGTGAATTCATTGAGTATGCTAGTAGTAGCGGTCCTATAGGCCCTCATTCTATTGTCATTGGTAACAAAGTTACCTATCATCTGTTGTATGATCAAATCAGAGTCACCTAGAATAGACACTTTTGCAGCTCCTAAGACTTTGAGCAGTTTAAGGCCTAAAAGCAGAGCCTCATACTCTGCCATGTTATTTGTGCATTTGAAATTCAGTCTGTAGGCATGGCATTCTGCATGGCTATTATGTGTGTTGTGAATCCAGACACCTGCCCCTGCTCCTAACTTGTTAACAGAGCCATCAAACTCTAGATACCATGTGATTTCTTGCTGATGGTTATTACTAAGAGTTTGAGTCATTCTTGCAGTGGGCAGATTTGAAATTTCTGTTTGGGGGGGTTCTTCTTGTATGCTGGTTGCATTAACTGTTGTGACAGTGTCATGGGTATGTGCAACCGATTCTTCATTGATGTGTGTTTGTTGTTCTAGAGCCAAAGGCTCATCATCAGTTGGAGAATTTGTATCATCATTAAACAAAATAAAGGAATCCATGTCAGAATGGATTGAATAAATGGGAAAAATTTCAGGCTTGCTCTCACTACTTACCACATATTTCATCAGCGTTTCTCTGTACAGTCTCTTTGGTTTCCCAAAGATTGAAATAGTGGCGTATGAGAGGTCTAATTGAAAGGATCCTTGGAGTTTTTCTCCCCATGATCTTGATAGGAGCATACCGTACTTTGGTGGGATGTCAGCCACCACTACATCCATGAGGATGGTCTTGTTGGGATATTGGACTAAGGAGACACACAAGTCTTTAATGAGGCCTAAACACTTGACTTGACTTGAGTCAAAAGAGAACAAATCTTTGTAAGGTCTTGTAATATCAAGGTTCAGCTTTTCCATAAGTGCTTTGGGCATAAGATTGTGCGATGCTCCTGAATCAAACATAGCGTTGTGCAAAATTTTGTCATGTATATGCAAACTGATATAAAAGGGTGGAGTAGATCCATATGTTGATTTTCCATTAACTTCTGGTCCAAATAGAAGTTCAGGGATATCATCTAAAACATTTACATCATCCTTATTCTCCGGGATTTGAAGTGATCTTTGAATTTTTTGCCTATACACATCATGTTTGGCAAGTTCCGAGAGGGGGATGGATATCTTAAGCTTTCCAATCTCTGCCTCTAAATTAAATGGCTTTTCCAATGGAGTCTTGGTGTTGATAATGGGCGTTTTTTCTTTTTCATTTGAATTATCAGCGATTTGCTCTTATTTATCAGTGTTATGGGAATTGGTTGCTTGCGGTTTTTCAGTTTCAGGAGAGATTTTTGAAATGCTGTTCGAGGTTTGCTCAGAGGAAAAAGGTGGCAAAGGTTGATCAATAGAAGGTTGCATTTATGTTATGTCTTCTACAGTCACTTGATGCGAGTTTGGGATGGGTATATCAGCTGGTTCTGTTATGACAGCCTTGCTTTTAATCTTGTTGGACTGTTTGCCATCCTTTGTTTTGCTAGGTTCAGAAATGTCAACGGTCCTGGTTCTCAGCTTATATTGTTTGTGTACTTCATACACAACAGTATCGTAACCTTGTTTAAAATCAAAAGACTCACCAAATTTAGTCTGAAACTGATTACAGTTATGCTCATCTTGGTCTTCTTGGCTCAGGAAAGTTTGATGCCCAACCTTTGGATCAATCAGATTCATATGGGTGTCTTCTATGGATTCACTAGAAGTGGATGCTTCAACATAATTCTCATGAAAAGGGGGCCTTACTTCATGGTCTGGACTAGACCTACCAGCATTTGTGTTCTGTGTTTTCCTGAAATTTGGGTTCCTTATGGTATTGGATTGTTGTCCTTCCCATGATGATTTCCTTTCAACACTTTCTACTCTTTCTCCCAACCTTTGCATGCCACTGATAATAGCATCAAGCTTTTGCTCTAAGGATGAGGGTTCTTCCTTAAAGGTGGTTCTTCTTTCCATTCTAGCTCTGTTTCTCTTGGCAATTAGGTTGGCTTCTACGCTAACAGCAACATTTTGCATGTCTGCAAGGATCTGAGGAGCTCTTTCTTTTAACTGGTATGCCATGTCTGGATCAAATCCATCAGGGAATTTGTACAAGGCAAGGTCGGGGGGAGGTCTTAAGTTTTGTGGTATTGCGTTATAGACATTATTGAACCTTGCACAGTACTCTAAAATAGTCTCTTGAGGGCCTCTTTTGATTGTATCATATTCAGCTAGTATATGCAAGGGGTCTTTCTTTTTCTCCCATCTGTTGGTAAAGGATTGGTAAAGTTCATCCAGAGTGGTTATGGAATTTGCACCAAGAGATCTGAACCAAGTTCTTACATTACCTGTCAGACTTTGAACAAAAATTCTCATTCTCACGCTATCGTCATCTATTTCGTAATTTTCAAAGTAATATTGCATCTTCTTGGTATGCTGAATAGCTGTGCAAGAACCAGTACTATCAAAAAATGTGATTTTAGACTGGTAATCTTGAGGCAAGGCCCTAGCATTAGCAGGTAGTTGCAGGGGTGCATACCTATTGGCCATATTCACAGGGACAAGTGGAACAACAGGGATAACAACTGGGATAACAGGAGTAACTGGAACAGCAGTAACAGCAGCAGTGGTAGTGGTAGTATGTGCAGTGAAAGGAGGTGTGGAGGGAGTGCTTTGAGATGAGGTTGATGAACAAGGGGAAATAGGGGTTGAACGAAATAAAACCTTGACTAGGGTTGGGACACAGCTTGGGTGATCTGTTTCAGGAGTATTATTAGCAAAGTCTTCCTTTTGTTCCCGCTTCCTCAGGATCTTTGGGATTAAGTTGGGATTGTCAAAAGTAGCTGGGGGATTTGGGTCAAGATTTGACCTTGTATATCGTGGATTCCTTTTAGGAGCCAGCCTCCAAATTTGTTTTTTGGTATTTTTCTGGGAGTGTTTTTTAAGATTAGAAAGGAACTGATCAGTTTTTGGAACAGCTGTCTATATCCTAAAACTAGCATGAAGATTGACTGAAGCAGCTTTTATTTACTTTTGTTAATGCAAAGCAAAAAACAGTTTCAAAGGCTACCTGGCTGACATTTAGGCTTCATCTATAGTTTTAAGGAATATACAACAATTAGAAAATTGAATTTTCTTAGTGGATTATTTGAACCTGTTTTGTGAATTTAACTGAAGATGTTCCCCAGTGGAGTCGCCATTATGTTATCGCTCAGGTTGTCCTTATGGTCAGCTTAATAAGGATATGGCCGAGGTAACCACAGACCAACTTTGGACTGCAGATTCTAGCCCACCTGTAGTCAGAGAGGGCTCTCTCTTTCTAATTTAGCTTTGTTGATGATGATTTTAGGCTAGCTATTGAGTTCAAAGGGGTTTGATTTGATTTCGGCGGGAAGATTGATGTTTCCAGGTAAAGAGGCAAGTATAGTATGATAGTTTCAAACCATTGGGCGTGGAGTCAGGGAGTAGGACTGCTGGTGTGTTTTCTTGGTCACAAAAGAGAAAGTGGAGCAAGATAGCTGCACATGAAACAATCTTTCAGGTTAAAAAGATGGACAGAATGATAAGGAAGCAGAGGCAGTTAAGCATCTATGCTTCATCTTAACAAAGGGAAGGATGAAAGAGCTCTACCTAAGGGCAATAAAAAATCCCTAGATAACTGTCGAACACCGGTGAATCAGGGTAAATATGAGCCAGGGGGAATTCACATTCATTTCCAATTCAGTTTAGATGAAAACATAAAGAAACAACAGAAATTGAGCATAGAGTGTATTTAAACAAGTTCTAAGCTAATATTTCTTTCTGCTATTTAGATATTGATACACATATAATATGAGCACATAACAAAGAAAACAGAGGTAAGAGGCACTTATTGATTCATGATGCGGCACAAGAATTCCATCATTCAGTTTCTGGAAACCATTAAAAACACATCAGGCAGTCCATTCTCCAAACTTTCAGCAATCTTTGGTTAAAGAAAATATCACAGCTATACAGTGCGAGTCTCTAGTGAAAATTGTCAATCGACCAACCCTTAAAACAATACAGAGGGCGATATATATAGGGAAAAATATCCAAAATTGTCTTCTAGTAGCTTGACCTAACAGGTCTGACAGAAATGACTACTTTAACCTAATCCTCTCCAGAAATAAATGTAAGAAAATATCTTTGGGCTGCGCTGAGGGCAGCCGTATCAAAATTGAGTTAATGTGATTGTCCTTGGCGGCTTACTGCAGTGCTTTTGCAATAATTGTGCATGGGTCTTGATCCTTTGTTGTTTGGCAGCATTAAAGGCATTAACTGTGATTTGAGAGCTTGGATGGGCTTATACGCTTGATCTGACTTAGTCGGCTGCCATTCAATGCTAACCTGCTTTGGGAACAGAAGAAATTCATTAAAAATATTCAACTGACACTTTTTTCTGCTTCCATGATGTGTTGTGGTACTGAAATTGTCAAATCGATAATTAATGACTGTTGTTCGGCCCTCTGTCTCCTTTAAAACTGTCTTTGCTCCTTTTCTGAATGCTTTGCGAAGAGAAACGGGTCATTCTACGCCTTTCGGGCCTGCTGGGGACTGCGCGATGAGCGTCTTTCCATTTTGGCTCATTTCCCACGCGCATGAAAAACTGCCTCAGAATTTGAATCCGGGCTTCCTAAGCACGATTTTCGCCTTTCGCGCCAAAACTGATGATGACGTCATCCTGCCACGTCATCCTCCGTATTGGGTCCGCAGGGTGACGTCAGCATGTATGGAGGTGACGTGGCAGAGACATAGTGGTAGTGAGGTGGCAAGGGTGACGTCAGTAGGAGGTCGATGTAGGCAGGAGATGCAGTGCTAACGTGGTGCTGATGGAGGTGGAGACGTGGCAGTGCCATGGTGGCAGGGTGCAGGCACAAAGGGATGAAGTGGCAGCAACGTGGCACAGCAGCAGGGGCGAGGAGGGTGACGTCATAGGAGAAGACGTGGCACTGACATCACTGAGGTGAGGGCGGTAAGCGGTTCGAGCGCATCGCCTTTGAGCAGAAGCGGTTTTAGGGGAGGGTGCTCTGCCATAGCTGGGAGGACGACGTGTGGCGGGAGTACGGCGGGTATACCGCCCATCTCCTGGACGCTAACCTTCGGCGGCTTTGGAGACGGGAATGCCCGCCAACCGTAGATCTCGGGTGCATCAGATCTGACGGCTGGCGGCAAGGACAAGGCAGCGGAGGGATAAAGGACGAGGCACAGGAATATGCGAATCTTAATGCAACGCGGCGGGGAGTTTAAAACTTAGGAAATGCGGGTGTTTGGGATTATGAGCGGGGGTTTTATGTTTTATGAACAAAACTTTAGGATAAGGGCGGATAAGTGGGTTTTGGGGTTAAAAGTGAGCAGGGGAGGGAATAACTCACTGTTTCATGAACTTTTAACCATTAATCTTTGCAAATGACTGCGGATGGGTAGAATTACAGGGTTTCGAAGATGGAAAGGTGGGTAGAGGTTATTGGTCTAACCAGAGGTTTAGGCCAATCCCAATTTTACGACATGGAGGAGTTCATGATAGTCCCAGGTGGACTACTATGTCCCAGAACTGATAAATACATAGCTATAGTGCTATCAGGTGGGATATGTACATAGGGGAGTTATCTCACATAGATTTAGTAGGGGAAGGGAAAATAGATAGGGAGCTATACAGTACAGTCAGTAGTTAATATGACAAGTGATAAGAAAGCGCTAAGTGTGTGAGTCTTAGGCTATTTTGAGGAAAAGTGCCTCATAGAGGAGAAATGGACAATCCTTGGGTGAAGCAGATCTTCACCAAGGCAAATGATATGGAGAATGATGAAACTAAGAGGAATCAAGCAGATCTTGACCTCTTTAGGGAAGTTAGTTAATGATTTGGGGAATAAGAGGAAAGGGGAGTTAGTGATGTCCAGCTTGAGCCCCTTCAAATGAAAACTGCCTCATATGTGATCTGAAGTACAATATGAGTTTAAACACAAAACTGATCACAAATCAACATTCTGCGACCTCAAAACTACCTACCCAACCTACCTTCCTAACATTTTTTCTTCTTTTTGGGCGGGTGCACTTAAATTTGCAGACCCTGATTATCTTTTTTCTTTTTTCTGTGCTCCTATCTAAATCTACACTTATTTTTGCCAAGGGCCCAGATTAAGCAGTTGGGCTCCTTTGATTCTCTACCTATCTACAAATCTGCCAAGATTAAACTGTTTGGACAGATAATGATTCTCTATATTCTAAAACAAGAAATTGAAACCTAAGCAGGCCAAGATTAAGCTGTTTGGCCTACCCTTAACAAAAAACTTTTCCAGAATGCAATGAGTCATCAAAATTTGAATATAGCAGTGGCATTTGGACTAGCACACTTTCATGGTATCTTCTTTGGCCTCTTCTGGAAATATGGAACACTGCAGCATGCAAAGTATGACATATTTGGCATGAAAAAATGTCAATTATGAAAGATGAACACCTGTTGCAACAGGAAGCTAACAAGCAACATTGAAGCCATTATCAAAAACACTAATCAAAATGCTGCAGAAGAAATAAGACAGGATGTTTCCAGAATTCTCGGAAATTCCAGACCTCCTCCTAGCAACATATCCAAAGAAGAAGCCAAAGCTTTAAAAAAAATCAAGAAGAACAAAAGCATTATAATCTTAAAAGCTGACAAAGGAAATGTCACTGTTATTATGGATAGGATAGATTATGATTATAAGATGGAAGAACACCTAAACAAGAGTGGTTGCTATAAAGTTCTTAATAAGGACTCTAGCAGCAAAATCCTTCGCCAAGTAAGTAACAAAATTAAGAAATCCTCTCTTGATTCTACTATTAAGAATAGATTAATACCTAATAATGCCATTATCCCTAGAATATATGGTGTGCCTAAAATCCATAAAACTGGAGTTCCATTGAGACCTATAATAAACACTACAGGATCACCCACTTACTGGTTAGCAAAATACCTTGCTAACAAACTTAGACCTTTATACGGTAACACTCCCTCTTACAGGTGTCATCAAAACCCTAGCCACCAAAGCTTCCAGAATCTCTGACCCTGATCATCTAGAGGAAGAACTTAACCATCTCCTTAGGGTCTTCATAAACAATGGCTATCAGAAACACATTATCCAGAAAATAATTAAAGAATCCATAACCAATAGCCAAAAAAGAAAAACTCTTGAAAACCCTAGAATCTCCTTACGCTATATTAAAGGAACCATAGATAA
>Ga0139314_100260_pt1 | contig 12942 bp, 7 predicted proteins | sample In2P11_FD_99376 | JGI IMG/M metagenome (GOLD analysis project Ga0139314, IMG submission 99376)
GTGTGTTGTTGGGCTGTATAGGAGCCAGTACCATCAAAATAGGTGATTTTACTATTATAATCCTGAGGCATAGCCCCTGGATTTGCAGGCAACTGCAAAGGAGCACATCGGTTTGCCATATTTATAGGTATAAATGGGACAGCTGGAAGCACAGGGATAATAGCTGAGATAAATAGAGTGAATGGAGGGGTGGAAGAGGTGCTTTGAAGTGATGATGGTGAACTAGAAGAAGCTGTAGCAAGCATAGAAAGGATTGTCGCTTTTCTAGGAGGTGATTGGGTAAAGTTTTGCTGAAGTATATCAAGACTTAGATCAGTAGAGTTTTCTAGATTTTCTTGTCTTTTCAGATTTTTAGAGATCAAGTTATGGTTTTCAAAAATAGATGGAGGGTTAGGATCAGGATTTGATCTATCATAACACACTTTCTTCTTTGGAGCCAGCTTCTAAATCTGTTTTTGGTATTTTCTGGAAATGTTTAAAGGACATTGTTTTTGACAATATTTTCCTAGGAAAGTATGAATCGTAAAGTCTTGGATTTTCCTAAAGATATTTTGAAACAAGAGGAAACTGATCAAATTTTTTGAGACAGCTGTATAAAGCCTAATGCTAGACTGGAGATTGACTGAAGCAGCTTTTATTTACTCCTTTAAATGCACAGAAAAAACAATTTCAAAGGCTACCTGGCTAACTTCAGGCTCCATCTGTAGCTTTAGAAAATAGGCAGTGGTAATAAGCACAGTCATTCAATCCCCAACGGAGTTGCCAATGTTGTTATCACTCATGTTGTGCCCTAGGAAAATTCTAAGGAGGGGATACAGACGAGGTAACCACTAACCAGTATTTTAGTTGCAGATTCTAGCCAATCTGCAACCAGAGAGTGCTTTCTCTTTATATTTTAGCTTTGTTTTGCTATATGTTAGGCTAGTTATGAGGCACAAGTTTTTCTTTGGTGTTTGGAAGGTGACATTCAATAAAATAGGGCTGCAAAGTGTGAAGAAGTTCAGACCATTGGGTTAATGGAGTCTGTGAAATTGAAAGAAAATCCTCTTGGGAAGGTCAACCAACTAACAATGTTAGAAATCCAAACTTTAGAAAAAATCAAAATCCTAACACTGGGAAAGCTGGCCCTGATCGAATATCAGACCTCCATTTCAAGAGAACTATGCTGAGGCTACAACCTCTAGTGAGCCAACAGAGGATACTCAAATCAACCTAAGGGGTTTGAATAGTGAACAAAAAATCTTCTTAACACAAGATGATCAAGAAGCTTATAATTTCAATCAATTTCAAACCAAATCCAGAGAATCATTTGATTTCAGAGAGGGATATGATGCATCTGTCTATGAAGTGCATAAACAATACAAGTTAAGAAGCAGAACGGTAGATGTGCCTAAACCCAGCAAGCTGAAAGATATGAAGAAGCCTAAGAAAGCAAAGGATAAAACTGTCCTGACAGAGCTCCCTGCTAAAACAGACCTCAATCCAAAAGAACCCACGTTTCACGACATAATAGATTGGCAGCCCTCAAAAAATCAGCCATCCACCTCCTCACCTCCAAAAGAAAAGGTAAACAACCCTCCTGAAAATAATTTTAAAACAGATCCAGTTTCAAACAACAATTCTGGTAAACAAGAGATCACTGAAGACACAGCAGAAAAAGAAAACCTTTCTGCCCGGAATACAAAGATTCAGGTGGAAAAACTTTTCAACCTAGAAACAGAAATAGGCAAGTTAAAAATAACCATTCCACTATTTGAATTGGCTAAACATGAGGTTTATAAGGAACAAATTAGTAGGTCACTTAAAATATCAGAGAATAGAGATGCAGTCAATGTTTTAGATGACCAACCAGAGCTAATATTTGGTCCTGAGGTACATGGTAAAATAGTAGATGGAGGAGTCCCTCCATTCTATGTAAGCTTAAACATTCATGACAAAGTACTGCATAATGCAATGTTTGATTTGGTAGCTTCCCATAATTTGATGCCGAAATCTGTGATGGAAATATTGGACCTAGATATCACAAGGCCATACAAAGACTTGTTCTCATTTGATTCCAGCCAGGTCAGGTATCTAGGCCTTATCAAGGATTTGTGTGTATCTCTAGTACAATACCCTGCCAAAACTATTTTGATGGATGTAGTGGTAGCTAATATCCCACCAAAGTATGGAATGCTTTTGTCCAGATCTTGGGGTGCAAAACTCCAAGGATCTTTGCAGCTAGACATGTCCTATGCCACCATTTTAGTCTTTGGCCAGCCAAAGAGATTATATCGGGAAACATTGAGGAAATATGTGGTCAGTAGTCAAGAGAAACCCCAAAACTTCCCCATTTATTCCATGCATTCGGATATGGATTCATTCATCTTATACAATGCTGAAAGGTGTCCCAAAACTGATGTCAAATTCCTAGAATCGGCGCAAGCAAAGAACATAAATGAACAATCTAGTGCTCAAGATCAAGAAATTGTTAAAGTGATTGATGCAACAAATGAACAAGACATACCATATCAATTACAAAATCCAAATCTGCCCATTAAGACAGTTTCCAAAACTCCTCATCCTAGTGGTAATCAAGAAATATTATGGTACTTAGAGTTTGATGGTTCAGTGAATAAGTTAGGAGCAGCGGCAGGGATTTAGATACACAACAGGCAAAATGACCATGCTCAAGGACATGCATATAGGCTAAATTTCAGATGTACAAACAATATGGCCGAGTATGAGGCCCTTTTGCTAGGACTCAAACTGATTAGAAGTCTAGGGGCAACTAGGATTTCAATACTAGGGGACTCTGATTTGATTATCCAACAGATGAAGGGAAACTTTGTTACAAATGATCTTAGGCTAAGAGCTTACAGAGGGGCAGCAATTGAAATACTCAACACCTTCTTAGAATCACAGCTCACTAAAATTCCAAGAAACCACAACTTACATGCTCACAGTTTGGCAACTTTTGCTAGCACTTGCAAGCTGTCTTTTGAGCCTAATCACCACTTCACTGCAGAAATTAAACACAGACCTGATGTTCCAGATAATGTAAAAAATGGGCAAGTATTTGAAAATGACACCCAAATCAATAATTTCTTGACTTTGAAAGAGGAATTCTCAAGCACAAACATAGACACAAGCACCATTTGTGATCAACAACAAATAGACAGAATTGAGAAAAATATATCAGCTGAAACAGCTAATCAGATTTTGCATCCAACAATTTTTTCCAACATAAATCTACAAGAGCTGAAGCAAATGGACCTTGATGAAATTGCTGATGGAGAATCTGAAATAATTGAGTTGAAAGATAATTTCCTGCCCACAGGCTTGACTCCTTTGGAAGATATTTTTTATTCAAATGACATACCAAGAAAGCCAAAAATGCAACCTTTAAATGCAGAAATTGAGGATTGTAATATAGGAACTGCACAAAATCCTAAGATGGTAAAATTATCCAAAGCCTTGTCTCCCAACCAAAAATTGAAATATATTGAGCTATTTAAAGAGTTTCAGGATGTCTTTGCATGGAGCTATGACGACCTCAAGTCCTATGATACTTCGGTCATCCAACATACAATACCTTTAAAAGAAAATCAAAAGGCTTTTAAACAAAAACTTAGAAGGGTTAATCCACTCCTCCTTCCTCTCATTGAAAAGGAAGTCAAAAGGATATACCAGGCTAGAATAATTGCTCCTATCAAGTTCTCAGAATGGATTTTGAATCTAGTGCCTACTAGGAAGAAAACTGGAGAGATAAGACTGTGTGTTGACTTAAGAAACCTGAATAAAGTCTCTTTAAAAGACCACTACCCCTTACCAAAAATGGATCACATCTTACAAAGGGTAGTAGGAGCTTCTAGGATCTCACTGTTAGATGGCTTCTCAGGATTTAATTAGATCTTGGTTCACCCGGATGATCAAGACAAAACTGCTTTTACAACCCCTTGGGGAACTTTCAAATATGTCAAAATTCCTTTTGGACTTAAAAATGCAGGGGCCACATTTCAACAAGCAATGGAAATAGCCTTTGCAAAAGAGATTCATGATTTTTTAGTCATATATCTCGATCACCTCACTGCTTTTTCCAAATCAGATCAAGAACATTTAGAACATCTCAGACAAGTGTTCCTAATTTGCAAAAAATACGGCATATCATTGAACCCAAAGAAATCATTGTTTGGCCTAGAAGAAGGAAAACTCCTAGGTCACATATTTTCAAAAGATGGCATTAGAATTGACCCGGAAAGAATACAAGCTATCCTCCAAATGCCTCACCCAAGAAACATCAAAGAATTGCAAGCTTTTCTAGGGAAGATCAATTTCCTAAGAAGATTCATACCCAACTTGGCTGAACTAATAAGATTGTTAAATAACATGCTGAAGAAAGACTCCAAAGTCAAATGGACAATAGAAGCTAAACAAGCCTTTGAGGAAATCAAAATAGCTTTGACTAAAACACCTGTCCTCACAAGCCCCAAGTTTGAAAGAGATTTTATAATCTTTTCCTTTGCATTTGAGCATACAATTGCTGCTGTTCTATTACAAAAGGATGACCAAGGATGTGAGAAGCCCATAGCTTTCTTTAGCAAAGCTCTTAGAGATGCTCCATTCAAATATCAAATTATGGAGAAACAAGCTTATGCCCTTGTAAAGGCCATCAAGGATTTCAGAGTTTATGTCCTGTACTCTCATGTGATAGCTTATGTCCCAAATGCCGTGGTCAATGACATTCTGACTCAAGAAGGAATTGAAGGAAAAAGAGGCAAGTGGATAGCTAACATTTTGGAATATGACCTTGAAATTAAGCCAACAAAAGTGATAAAAGGACAAGGTTTAGTTAAATTGATGACTGAAACCAATTTCCAAGCCCTTGACATCAATGAACTGGATAACGAGTAGGAGATGGAGACTCCATAGATCAATCAAGCCTTCTTACAATCACCTTGGTATGCTGATATAATTTATGTATTGTTAAACCTGCAAGCTCCTCCAGGGTTATCCAGAACTGAAAAGAGATTCTTGAAAATGAAAGCTTCAAAGTTTTGTATAGTAGACAATGTTTTATTTTGGAAAAATCATGAAGGTATTTTGCTGAATTGCCTAACATAGGATGAAACTGACAAAGTACTCAAAGAATTTCATGCAAGGGACTGTGGTGGACATTTATATTGGAAGTCAACAGCGGATAAAATCTTAAGAGCTGGTTTCTATTGGCCCTCCCTGTTTTCTGATGTGAAAAAATTTGTAATTTCTTGTCATAAATGCCAAATATTTGAAGGCAAGAGAAAGCTTTTACTTTTACCCCTGAAACCCATTTTCACCGAAAGACCATTTCAACAATGGGGTTTAGATTTCACTGGAGAAATCCACCCTTCCTCTTCTGGCCAACATAGGTGGATTTTATCTGCCACAAATTATTTCACCAAGTGGATAGAGGCTATTCCTTGTAGGCAAGCCAATGACTCAATCATTATGCAATTCCTAGAAACTAATATCCTATCTAGATTTGGCTTTCCGGAAAAAATAATAACTAACAATGCTGTTGCCTTTAAATCCAAAAGAATGATCAATTTTTGCCACAAGTACCATATTACCTTAGGCCATTTCATAGCTTATTACCCTCAAGGCAATGGTCTAGCTGAATCATCCAACAAAAGCTTGATTAACATCATAAAGAAAGTATTGGAGGATAACAAGAAGAATTGGCACAAAAAGCTTATCAATGCACTGTGGGCAGACAGGCTAACTACCAAGAGATCTATTGGAACAAGCCCTTATGAATTGGTTTATGGCATGGAGGCTGTATTCCCTTCATCCTTGGGAATCCTTGTGATCAAATTGCTGCAAGAAATACAAGCAGAACCCAATGATATTCAAAGAAGAATCAATCAAACTATTCACTTACAGCAGACTAGAGAAGAAGTGTATCAGAGAACTTAGATTCTGCAAGAGAAACTTAAGAAGATTTTTGATAAAAGGACAAAGGCAGAGGACTTCTTCATAGGAGACAAAGTGCTGAAGTGGGATTCTAGGAGGGAAGACAAAGGAAAACATGGCAAATTTGATTTCCTATGGAAAGGGCCTTTTGTCATTTAGGCTGTACAAGGAAATAACACTTACTTTTTGAGAAGTTTGGATGGTACAAAAGCAGAGGATGGGCCAGTCAATGGGCGAATGCTCAAGCATTATTTTGATCCTCTTGGTTAACATATTAGGACTGTATTTTGTACATAATAATGTCTATTTTCAACAGTTTACTACAACAATAAGATAAAGAATGATATGCAGCAAATTTTGAGGAAAAGAAGCAAAGAATTGTGCTACTTTTTGTACGATATGTTGAGCATATTGGAAAACTTAAGCACGAAGACTTGGGAGCTAAAAAATGATGACTAAATACTTAGAAAAACTACCAGATACAGAGCTGTAATTGTTCAAAACAGCTTATGAGAAAGGCATGTAGGTTACAGAGAAACAATTTATTGGTTTATAGCAGAAGGAAATTTCAGAAGTAGCAAGAGTTGAAAATAAGGCCATCTGACCTATTGTTCTTGGCTTTTCACCTGGAGAAGCCATCCCCAAGTGGAGCCATTGTTAGGTTCCTATACTAATAGGTGTCATGTTTCATGATTGACTATGGAAATCCCAAATATGATCATCCTTTCCATGCTGCAAAGGTTCCATATTTTGAACAAAACCAAAAAATTTAAAAAATGTAAAGAGGGTATGCCCTAAAAGAAAAATTAAAGGGCAAAAAGAATGAATTGGTCAAGAAAACAAAGAAAATGAACTCCAAAGAAAAGACCAGGAAAGTTTGCTAGTCAAAATGCCACTACTGTCCTATTTTCTGCAAACAAGTTCAAATCATGCAATCAGTGACTTCTGTCACATCTCATGGATGGCCTAACAGCTCAATATTGGCCTGTCCATGTTTAAATTTCTTGTTTTAGCATTAGAGAATAAGATCTATTCAAACAGTTCAAGCTTGGCAGACAAATAGCTAGGTAGAGAAGCAAAGGGTCTCAACAGCTAAATCTGAGCCCTTGGAAGAAATAAGGGCAGGCTTAGATAGGAGGGTAGTCAAAAGAAAAAAAGAGAAAAAGGGTTTTCTAGTCCAAATGCACCCAATCAAAAGGAAGAAAAAATGTTAGGTGTATTAGGCTGGGTAGGCAGTTGGATGTTGCAGAAGCAAGTTCATGAATAGTTTTGTTCTTTTATGATTTATCTCATGAGTATCACAAATATCATGGAAAAGTGGCTACAGTTCAGTGGAGCATGACTAGTTTCCCCTCTCATTTCCCCAAGAACACTTACTAACATACCCTCAGGGACATTGGGATCTGCTCGATGGTCCTAGTTCATTTCATTTTATGAGAAATATTAAGTAAAACTCTGTGTTTACTTAGCCAAAACAAGCCACATTTCTTGTGTAAAATAATTACTCCATTTCCCTTTCATTTTCCTCAAAAACCTAGGTTTTTACCTTATAAACCTAATGTTATCCATTCATAAAGCCATATTAACAACCTAACTCTAATTATATAACTCCTATCTATATTTCCCTGCCCCTATTATACATAAAAACTATATAAAAAACCCCAACATACTTAAATATCCCCGCCCCATCAATTATAGCCATAACCATGTTATTTCGGGATTATTGGTCCACCCGGGGCCAATAAGAACCATCCATGTGCCCCACTGGGATTTGTTTAACATTTGGTTAAACAAATAACCAAAGCCGCCTGCATAAACCATATAAAACCCAGTAACCAAAGGTTTTATGCCTTGCGAAACCATATAAACGTTGATATATCGGGCGGACCCCGTGCCGTACCCCTCCGCCAACTTACCCCTCCATCAACCGTCGAATCCGATCCCATAGATTGGACGGCTCTCATCAATATCGGAGGCACCCCGATCACTGGACGATAGCACGCAATAAAAAGTGGTTTTCTCGCCGTACTGTGGGATGCGTGTTGCTCCCATAGTTTATCGCCTCCGTTTGGCCAAAAACCGTCGCCGTACATAAAGCAGTGCGATGAAACCATAAACTGCTCTCGCTTACTGCTACTCACGTCAGCACCCACGTTAGTGCCCATGTCAGCTGCCACCTCACCACCATTCCGTCTGCTGTGTCTGCCACGTCAGCACCAAGTCACCTTTCGTACCCCTCGCTACCCGACAAAGATGATGTCATGCTGACATCAACCGACCAAAGCAAGCCAATAAACCACCAAAATCAAAATTTTTGTTAAAAAGTCATTTTAACAACGTTTTTGTCCATTTCTTTTTGTTCCTTTTGCGCGAGCTTTGCATGGTCATTTACGTACAAAATGACATTTTCTCTGAACAGTCCGCCACCCAGGGGAATTCACTCCGCAGTTCGGCCCCTCAGCTTCGTCTTCAACTTGCATTTCGCACCAGGCACCTCTAAAACATGTATTTACCCGATATTCGCTCGTAAACCCTGTTTTTCGAAGTTTCTCTGTTAAAATCACCTGAAGAACTAAAATTTGAATTAAAATGCGCTCCTGCCTACAAATCTCTGCATTTTAAGTTACTGTTTGACCCATTTTTCCCAAAGAAAACCTGCGAATTCTGTTCTCTTCTGCAAATTGTCCATTAAACTAAAATTCAAGTCCATTTCCGCTCGCAAATCTCCAAAAATGCCTAAATATTGAGTTAAATTTGTCAAATCACTTGCAAAAAGAGCACCATTTCCATTGTTTTATCCAGCTTCCCAATTAAACTCTGCAAACTTTGTCTTTTCTATGAATTTTATCTAGTGAGGCCATTTCTATATAAAACTCAGTTTGCAAATTTCCTGAGAAAAACCCCAGAGCTAGTACTCTGTTTTTCTGTTGCTATACAGACCCAAATTCCAAATTATAAAAACAGACAGTGAAGCATGGAAGCTCCAGTGGCCTTGAACATTGCCCCCTTGAATGCACCACATAAGGAATTGGAATGGATACCCCTTGTTGACAGGGACTTCCAAATTAAGGATATGATGGGTTACAAACCTCACCTGCAAGCATTTTGTGAAATTAGAAATAGCTACAGAAGTGGCACTGATGTCTTGGGAATTTGGGAGTCCAACATGCCTATCTATTACCTCCCTTCAGTGAATGTGCTTCCTGATTTCATCCATTTATGCTGTGCAAATTATGAACCCACACAAAGATCATTTATGGCTCCATCTGGGACTGTACTCTTCTATATTACTCCTCAATCCATAAATGAGATGTTGAACTTCAAGCCAACTCAGCCCTTGGCTCATCTCACCATGAAATTCTTGCTTGACCAAGGTGCCAAACTGCCCAGTTTAGAGATAACTAGAAATGCTCAGTTGTTTATGAAAGCAAATTTCCAGCCCGGGCAATCTCCTCCTTATCTCCAAGTCTGGTTCAATGAGGCAGGGAGACTCATTATAGACATGATATCCTACATTTTAGGATTCAAAACCAGTGAGTATGTTGATGAAACTGTTTTAGTATTGATGTCCATATTCACTCTAGGACAACCCCCTGCTATCAAGTATGATTATGCCACCTTCATAGCAAATAAAATCCATGAGCAACTCATGAACTTAGACAGGGAAATAGTGTTCAAATATACATCTTACATATATCATTTGCTACTGTACTATCAACCTGATAGTTTCCAAATTCCTCTTAAAAGATTGGACCTCAAAGGAGAAAGGAGGTCTGTAATTTTCTGGACATCAGTATTCCATGAAGTCCACCACTCCCCTTATACATATTGTGAGTTCATTGACCTGTTCATATATCCAGCCACTTCTTTGTCGATGACAACTCCTCCTGCCAGGCTCTCTGCTGAAATGCAAAATTTTTTACATCTCTCAAATGAATACAATATAGGTGACTGGTATTTTTATCAAAACCACATAGTGATTAGGATTTATGGCTCTGAATTAACACCCTACAAGCTGCCAAAGTATGTCCCCATGAGACTCTTTTCCCTGGAATACTTATGGCAATTTAGTAGTTCGGATTTGACTCATTTCTATGGTGCTAGGAAAAAGGCATAGCTCAAGATAAGACATCAATTAGGCCCTTTTATCTTCAACAAAAGGGAAGAAGTCTGCGAAGAAGCAGATAAGATATTAAGGGATCAACTTATGCTGAAGCAAAGTTTTCATTGGTCACCATATGACCCTAAACATTTCATAAGTTTTAGAAGAGTAAAAAATAAGCTTACAGGATATGTGCACCACAAAATCCCTGAAATTGAACAATATGATAATCAACAGGAATGGGTAGAAGGCACACTAGTTGAAGAGCTTACTGAAGAAGAGAAATTAGAAAAATCAATGAAAGAGCTTCAGAAAACACTTGACCTAGAATCTTTTGGACATGTCCCTTTCACATTTCCTCAACACATTGGAGCAGGCACATACCTGCCACAACTTCACAACATCCTGCCCAAGAGAGTACTCCACCTACAGGGACATCCAAAGGCAAAGAGGTACAGCATTCAGAGCAGCAAGATATAATGATAGATCGACTAGACACAGAAAGGAGCAATGCCAAGGGCAAGGTCCTTTAACACAAACAAAGATACCTGAAATCCTTGTGTTACAAACTCCTATCAATGAAGAAAGAGGCAAGAAAAGAGAGAGACAAGAAGGCACACCTGGATCGGCAAAACAACAAGGGGAAAAGAGGCAAAGATTGAATCCTTCCTCTGAAGAAGAATTGGCAGAAGAGACAGCAGGCAACCTAAGGGGTGAGGGAACAACTGAATAGTAGATCCCTCCAATTTTGGAAACATCAACTAGCTCATATCAGCAAGAGTAAGAGAGGCAGCATGTGTAGAAATTTTGAATAATTTAACACATATTCACAGAGATTATCTTGATCATACAATTATAAGCGGAACATGTATAATACATAATCTCCTTTACGTTGATAATCAATTTACAGAAGCATAAACATTCACAGGCGCACATAGAAGCATCAATCACACATATCAACATAGTGTTTTCCCGGGGAAAGCATCTCGCTAAAAACCCCACACTATCTGTATATTAATGATTGAGGACATGTAACATTACAAAGTAGAATGCTTATCACAAGCAATCCAGTACTAGCTCCACCTGTTACACACAATACAGCTCAGATTTGATCTCCAAATCTATCCCACTGCTTGCCTGCCTCCACAGCTCAATACCTGCTCAAGAACTGATGAGAATGGCTTACCAAACTCGTATTTGACCTGCAAATAATCACTCACACTCTGTTGGACGTGAGCATAGGCTACAATTCTTGATATTGGCCCCATCATTGGCATACTCAATCCCCTTTGATTGTGCAAAACATCATGCACAACTATAGTCACAACTGATAGCAATCTGATCCTCTAACACCTGTCCCTGCTGAATTGAACATGCACTGACATGAAAATGAGTTAACTGATGTATTCTATAGTTGAATTATGAGTTAATAACTTGTGAATTAATTAATAACTAATTCACCCAACTCATCTCTAGTCTATTGATCAGTTAGACTAAATACAACTAGTTTAACAAAGCTAAACTGAACACAACTCCATCAACTGCACCTCCAGTCCACTAAACTCAACTCACTTGAGTTCTAACTGAAGTCCTGCATGCAACAACTCAACTGACTCATAAGAAAAGTGTACTTCCTTCTGACAGCTGCATGGGCCACATCTGTAGCTCAAACTGAAGTGCTCCAAGAGAATAAGATCAAGTTTATAGTCCAAATATTATTATGAGACAATAATATTTGACTTTTCTATTTTTGACAGCCAGTCTAAAAATAGACTTTGATCACTCACACTGTGATCACTCACACTATGATCACTCACACTGTGGTCACTCACTGTGATCACTCACACTGTGATCACTCACTGTGATCACTGATAGAACTTGTGCCATAATTTGCCTGCGGGCCCACTTAGTGAAGGCGACTCTTTTCACTAAGCTCCATCATCTTGTTGCAATCTCAACAAGCATTTCTTGTTGTACACTTTTCAACACTCCATCTCAACAAGAAAGGATTCCTCTCAAACCCGATCCTGTAACTCTGGAATGTTCTCCATGCAACACATCTGGCCGGTCCACTTGCTCTGTCATCAAAGTCTCTGACTGCTATTGCCTCTGTCGACTGAAAACTTTGCATCTCTGTGCTCTTCAGTATCTGACTGCTCTAGCCTCTGTCACTTTGATCTCTGACTAGATCCGTGCTGCTGCTGGTTCTATCTCCTAGCATTGCATCCACACTGCATCTCCCAACTGACCTCCCTGTTGGGCTAGAAACACCCTCTGATGCTGGAGCTCTACTTGTTGCTGACAAGTGTTCCCTCTCTGACATCTGTGCTACTGCAACATCTCCATGCATCTCGCACCATTGCACACCTCTCTGTGCCACCTAGCACTGTGCAAAACACTTGTGCCTCTCGCATTGCTGCAACCTGCTAGCTATGCGTTGTCCTGGGATTCCCTGCACTGTCGCTCTCTCTGCCGCTCCATCTGCATCTGTCTCTACCCAATCAGTCAGTTCCTGCTACTCCACATCTGGGCTCCCGTAGCAAGGTCTCATCCAAGAGGTTGGGTACCTCAAGGATCCTGCCCCTCCTCCTTGGGACAATCAATCCACATCACCCCACCTCCTACCTGGAGGTATGGCTGCATGCGATCCCTCAGCCCACTTGGCTCGAAGTTTCCCCCTACTAGAGGTCTCTGGATGAGTAGATGTCTCTACTCGATCTCCACTCAGCTTCCCTTGTTGTGGCTCCTCCACAACCTCCTGAAGCTGCTGCACCAATCGTGGCTCCTTCACAATCGTCTGAGACTTCTTCTGGCTCTGCATGTCGAGAGGTAATATACGCTCCCTCTCAACCACCAAGTCTCCATCAGTTGCCTCGCTGCTCAAGGCTTTGCATACATCTTGAACCTCA
>Ga0139314_100261_pt1 | contig 12914 bp, 10 predicted proteins | sample In2P11_FD_99376 | JGI IMG/M metagenome (GOLD analysis project Ga0139314, IMG submission 99376)
CGGGAAGGACCAGACATGTTAGGTGGCACTCGAACGGCACTCCACGAAATTCGCCGGGGAGGGCTTTGATGTCGAATTTCAGGATAAGTAGTGTCTGTCATCTCCTGGTCCTCGATTTGCTGGTCCCATTCCTCATTATTCGGGGTGGAAGCTTGACTGGACTGTGTTTGAGTTTGTACCTTGCTAGTCGTAGAATCTACAGCCTCGTCTGCATCCTGCACCTAACAAGTCAGCCACTTCCGTACTCCAACATTCGGGCGCATTGCAGTGGAGTGCAGTGCTGACCTTTGAGCATACGTCTTCCACCTCAGATCGCCAGTCCGGAGGAAGATTCGTACTCGAAAGCAAACGTTGCATCACACTTATTAGACGCTGGTTCTGTTCTTCCAGTGAGCGTACACGATCTAGACCTTCAGCTAGCTTTCTGGTATCTTGTCAGGCTCCGCATTGAACTTGCTGCACATTGTCTGAATACTTTTTGTTGGTCTCTCGTTTCCGGTCGCCATATACACAAACAGCATTGTCCTTCTCACATTTCGCACATCTGTCTCCTCCCGAGCACTTCGTTCGTAGCGAGCGACACCTGTCACATGCATGGCTTGTGTGGCGCCTGGAACCCATCTTTCCACACCGATTATCGCGATATCACAGGAAGATGAAAGCGCAACAGCATTGTTGCTAGCGCGAGGTAGATCTACAACAGAGGCGGCCTTTTGCAGTACTTTGGGCCAAGCGTGTAGATGGCAATTCCTTCGAGCCGTAGAAGAAGAGTTCTTGCTTGGCATCGTTAGATAAACGATTAACCGCTAGTGATGGCGGGGGTGACTAAGCAGCCGTTGCTGTGCCAACCTCTACACTAGCATCCAGACTGCGACCGACGACGGCGGGTATAGAGGCCAAACGTATTCGACGAGAGTACACCTTCATACGCCTGCGAAAACATCAACTTTCCAATGCTTTCATGCTAGCTGTACATGCCACAGAAACCACGCCGCCCGTCAGCGGCCAACGCTGATTCGAGACCTTCATTTGCACGACCGCCCGGTGTCCGAGGTGTACCATCACAACCGCCAGCAACAGCAAATGCATCACCCTCGCCAACACGTCCAAGAGTCCGGGAACGCGATCCCGATGAATGGAGCGACGAGGAGAGTGAATACAACGAACAGCGGAAGAGGTCACAAAGGCTAGCTACCTCAAAGAGGCCTAGGCAGGAAGCCAGGAATTCATCAAATACATCACCCGTGAAGAAACCATCGCAAGTGTATGGTCGAGATCGCGAGCGCGAAAAACACAAACGCAAGACTTCTGAGCCACCTGCGAGTTATGATAGATCCGCGGATAGGGAACGTCATCGTGCCAAGTACAGTTCTGGCACTTCAACGAACAGCGGTACACAGCTTCTGAGCACAAGTGCGCTGTCGAAGCTCAACACTGAGAATGATCTGGCAGACTTTGCAGAGAAGAGGAAAGCGCGCAAGAAGAGAGAGAAGCAATACAAAGAACTAGCAGCAGCCGGAGGTGGTGAGAATGCGCAAAGAAAAAAGCGGCGGAAAAACCGAGATGTCAGCGGTGCCATACTCGAAGAAGGGAGGAGCGGTGGAAAGCGAAAACGAAAGGATGAAGGTGGTGGAAGTGGAGGGTATGGGTACTACGATGAGTTTGATGAGAAACGAGAAGTACGACAATCACGGAAACAACGACAGCCTATGTCGAAGAAGAAGAAGAAATGGTTGATTATTGGAGGAATTGCAATGATCTTACTGATCATCATCATTGTTGCAGGTGTGGTCGCAAGCAAGAATAAATCAAAAGGCCGGAGTAGTGGTTCCAGCAGCAGCAGCTCAAGCAATTCTGCAACTCCTAGCAATACATGCAGCACAAAGGATGTGCCTACGTCGGCAAAAGGCACATATTACGACATATCAACATGGTTGGATACATCAGACTTCAATTGCACATATACGGCAGAAACAGTAGGTGGACTGCCAATCATGGGGCTGAATTCAGCATGGGACGATTCAGCACAAGCAAATAGCAATGTGCCAGCTCTTAACAAAAAGTGGCAATACGGAACGATGCCTGTAAGAGGGACCAACATCGGAGGATGGCTCAACCTGGAACCATTCATCACCCCTTCCATGTTTAATTTCGCCGCATCCGCCAACGTGGTAGACGAGTGGACACTATGTCAGAATCTCGGATCAAACTGTGCAAGCACGATGGAGCAGCACTACGCGACGTTCATCACCAAGTCTGACTTCGCAGCCATTCAAGCCGCAGGCCTAGACCACGTCCGTATACCATACGGCTACTGGGCGGTCACAACCTACGACGGCGACCCATACGTCAAACAAATATCATGGAGATACCTCCTCCGCGCCATCGAATGGGCCCGCGAATACGGCCTCCGAGTCAACCTCGACCTCCACGGCGTCCCCGGCTCCCAAAACGGCTGGGCCCACAGCGGCCACCAAGGCAGCATAAACTGGCTCAACGGCGCCAACGGCGACCTCAACGGCCAACGCTCCCTCGACATCCACAACCAACTGTCGCAATTCTTCGCACAACCCCGGTACAAAAACGTCGTAACATTCTACGGCCTCGTCAACGAGCCCAAAATGATAAGCATGGACACACCCTCCAAAGTAATAACCTGGAACGAACAAGCCATCAGCCTAGTCCGCGCCAACGGCATAACCCAACAAATCGTCTTCGGCGACGGATTCCTCGCCCTAACGGCCTGGAACTCCACCATGAAATCCACCGGCGATTCCGCCCTTATGCTCGACACGCACCAGTACCAAATCTTCGACGTCGGCCAGCTCAAACTCACGCACGCCAACCGCATCAACCTCGCCTGCAGCGGCTGGACCGGCATAATGACCGTCTCCAACAGCAACGCTACCGGCTGGGGTCCAACCATCAACGGCGAATGGTCCCAAGCAGACACCGACTGCACGCCCAACCTCAACAACCTAGGCGCTGGCTCGCGCTGGGCCGGCACCCTCAATACACCCACCGTCAACGTTACAACACCCAGCTGTGCCAGTCCTCCGTGCTCCTGTGCCCCTGCGAACGCCGATCCAAGTACCTACACGGCCTCGTATAAGACGTTTTTGAAAATGTATGCCGAAGCCCAAATGCATAGTTTTGAACAGGCGCAGGGGTGGTTTTATTGGACTTGGAAGACCGAGAGTGCGACGCAGTGGAGCTGGAAACTTGGGATGGCGGCGGGGATTTTGCCGGTCAAGGCTTATCAGCCGAGTTTTAGGTGTGATTCTACAGTGCCGGATTTTGGTGATTTGTCTGAGAGCTATTGATGTTATATGTAGTGAGGTAGAGTAAGTACTGTGTGTGTGGCGCTTCCTGGTTTAGATCGTGTGGATATATGTAGGTAGGGTACGTAGGTATATACAGTCAATTGGTAGATTCATAGAAGTACTGTATGTAAGTACGGTTTTAAGGTAAATATGTCCATGCCTCTGCTTGGGGAAGGCGCGAGACATCACGTCCCAAAACAAGGCAGCCAAACATCCAGTGCCTTCCCAAACAATTCCAGCCCTATATCCTGCGGCGTGCGTCCATCGCTATCAAGCCCTACACCGTTAACTCCACCGACCCAAGCGACTTTCCTTAGATCCCAGACATGCGCAGCACCAGGGTACAATGCTCCATAAACCGTGCCGTCAGGCGGTGTTTGTCCGCACGCCGGAACAACAGTAGTTGTCTTTTTATTCGGCGCACCGAGTTCAGTTTCTTGACTGAACACAGTTCCTGAGCGCCAGGGATCGGCGTCGCCGTCTGTGAACATCGTGTTTGAGGGGTTTATAAACCAGTCGCCGTATTTGTTGAAGGCTGTAGTGTTGGGCGTTGGGGGAAGGGAGGCGATGGTAGCGTTGGAGAACACTGAGAGACGGCCGGCTCGTTGGGCGGAGGTGATGTTGTAGAATGTGCTTACTATGGTGTTGCCGGGGGTTGAAATATTGGAGTCGTGGGCTTGGATCCAGCCGAATTGGGTGTTTACTTGGTAGAGCCAGGATGCTGCGTCGGCGAGGACGTTTGGTGGGATGGAATCGTTGTCGTCGTCGATTTCGATTTCGACTAGGGCGCCGGCGGGGCCGGAGGCGAAGACTATGTCGCTGTAGATGTGGCGGTAGTTGGCGGCGTAGGCGTAGAAGTAGGCATATAAACCGATTGTGAGGTTGTTGTTGTGAGTTGCTAGAAGGCCTTGTGGGGTTGGTGGAGCGTTGCCCGGGTTGGAGAGGACGGAGAGGATGGTGGTGTTTGTTATGTTGCCTGGGAGGGCTGGGTTGAAGGACTCGAGGTAGTTGCAGAAGGTGTGGGTGACGAGGGATGGGCCGTAGGATTGGTAGTATGTTACGAGGGTGTTTCGCATTACTTGAGCGATGGTGAAGGAGTCATATTCCTGTGCGTAGGTTAAGTTGAAGGTTCTGCCGAAGCCGTTGGGGATGCTTGCTAATTGAGCGGCATAGGTGAGATTCTGGAGTTCTCTGTATTCCTGGGCAGTCGATGGGCCGGCTAGAATCTGATCTACATGCTTGATGATTGCTTGAACGTCAGTGGAGCAGTTTTGTGGTAGTGACCGTGCAATTGGCGAGAGATAGCTTGCGCCGGAGTACATGGCTTGTGTGGGCGGAGATGACGCCCATACAGCGTATATCACTTCGGGGTTGCCTGTTCTTTCTGTCAGCGCTAAGCAGTCGGAGTCTATTGAATAAGTACTGACGGGTTCGCAGAAGAGTACCCCTTATGCCAGGGTATGAACCTCCGACCCACACCCATGGAGTTTTCGAAGGATGCAGCAGGTCCAAGTCGTTGGCCTGGTAGCCTCCCTCCTTTAGGTTGTTTGCAAAGTATACCACATCTTGGAGCGCTTGCTCAACAGTCAAGTATTGGAATGAAGCAGGCGCACCAATAGGTTCGTATACACCTAAACTGGTTCTGGCGGTTGTGTTGAGTGGAAATGGCAAGCTACCACCGTAGTACCGATGCTCCCACAAGATGGCTAAACCACTGTACTTCCTTGCCAGAGCTATGACTGAGGAAGAGTCATTGGCAAGATAGAGGTTTACCGTTTGAGCTGTCACGCCAGCCTCACCAGCATCAAAAAAAAAGATAGGCCCTCCCGGTTCATACCAAGTATCATTCACCCAATACTGGTTGTTGTATGTGCGGGTATCACTGTTATTGAAGTGGTCAATGGGTATGGAAATGTTGAAGCTGGGAGTCGGTGGGTTACTGGTTGCCGATGATTGTCTTTTCGCAGGAGACCGGTCGAGGACTGAAAGTTGATCAATCTGTGAGCAGACGACTGCAGCAACCAAGCTGAGCAGCAGTGTTAGTGCTAACATGGCTGATATACGTCCTTGGTGGTGGTGGGAGTGTGGTGAACAGGAAAGCCAGGCGTAGTGAAGACTTGTTCGTCGGATTTAAATACAAGCTACAGCTGTTTGATCTGCATACTGATGAAGCTGTACGCTCCCAGCCGAACAAACCAGGCACTGCCAGGCACTGAAGACTCGATCCTTGCATCCTTGCATCGTCGTCACAAGTTCAACGTTGGCAAGGGGCCTAAAATAGAATGAGCTCATCAGACTTCTAGAAGATCAACAACAAGGTTGAGCTTGATATTCATTGGTGAAGTGGCCAGCTAGTTGTCAACCGACGAGCGATCAACGCAGACCAACCAATGGAGAATGGATCGACTGAGCATAGCCACCACGTACTTGGTACAGTAGATGGCTATTGAGTTAGGCTGAATTTGCCTAGGAGATCTTGGCAAACATCTTGGCGCGTATCCCGCGGCGCTCTAAGGAATGCTCAGGCTATCAATCTCAGTATGTCGCATCTACGACAGATAGCAGTCGACCAGCTCGCTGTGAGATGTGTACCTAGGTATGCGTAGGTTGTTCGCACTGGCAGTACAATTGAGCGTGCCCTGACGCCAAATAATTGTCCGGTGTAACATCGGTAATTACGTGTAGGTACCTTAGTGTTACCTTGATCTCTGAACAAGCCTTGAAGCGATTACATCAGCCGGTGAATTGGTCATGCAATTTCAAGGGTTGTCTTAAACCACCAACAGAATTGGACAGCTGCAACTCAAGATTATGAAGCCGATGTACTTTTGACTGCCCTGACCCGTTCGATTCATAATCGGTCTCACTCTTATCACTAGTATCTCTTGGCCGGCCCGGGCACCATGGCAGGTAAAGAGCGAATTGCCATTGCAGTGTTGCGAAGCACGATGTACAACTAGATGACAAATGGTAGGATTGGATGGCCCACCAAGAGATGCCGGGCATGTCCTCCGTCCATAACAAGGTGGCTGGTGCCAATCGCACTTAGTCTGCCTACCTACCTAGGCGTTTGGTAGGCGTAACGATATATCTTGTCACTGTTATGCAGTTACTCTTTGTGTGTTCGGATAGCTCTAATACCGGCCTCTCAAACACTACTACACTGAGGTACAGTATAGTCGATACCTAAGAAAATAAATTCCTGTTGATGATCAGATCAATCATTTTGCCAGTGGTAAGATCAGCAGCTTGGAGCTGTTCGATCAACCATCCAAGGAAATAACCAGCGCCCAGCCAAGGACAAATGGAGAGAGGCTGGACGGATCGGTTCTGGTAAACGGCACGATGCTTCCGGTTGAACAGCTGTTTTGGGACAAAGTTGGTGCAGCCGACCACGTGGCCTTTCTCGCCAAGCTGACACGTGAATGTCGACCACGACCCAGACGCTCCTTCCCCCGCACAAGCTGAAGTGTAAATCATGCTTGTCATGCATCACTGACTTACCATTCTCCTCATTTGGAGGATAATGCAACGAATCATTTTCACCTCGGGAGAAGAACATTCCTGATGGAGGAGTCGTCAGGATCCGAGACCATCAGATGAACCACATCCGGCATTTTTACCTACCCAAGCTGAGGGCTGGAATGCATTCAGCTCCACTATCATGCCAACATTTGTGTCTAGCGAGGCTTTGCGAGATCTCTAAATGCTGACTATACCACATCGAACGACTTCACCCGTATCGAATACTTCCTCTGCATGCGTTGCAGCTGACTGTCAACACACCCACCTGGTATAGTCTATGCAACTCGTGTTCAGCTTGTATCACTGGTTCAAACTCACCTCCCACTTTGGGTAGCTTTACTCGTTCACCGCCACAGAAGCTTTGTTCTGCATGTACATTACTTTCACTAAGACATTCCGGACTTTGATGTGTCCTATCAGCTCAGCTTCGGCACAGAGTATCTGCTGTATAAGTGACTGTGCGGACAAGTTGGGAAGTACGGCTCGAAGCTTCGGCTGCTATCCTCGCTAAGCACAAACACGAGATCTTAAATGGCTAGCTGAATGGTGCAGTGACAGCAACACAAGATGTTCCACAGTCGGGGGTGCGGAGGCTGCTTCTAAGCCAACAGGTAAGGATTCGTGCAAGATTTGGAAAAAGATAAGTATCTCGGCGTTTCCCATCATTATTCACTTATCCATTAGCACTTCTGTTCTCGTGACCAGGATTGGGCAATAGCAAAGTCCTTCTATCGATCTCTTTCTCAACTACCTATCCGCAGCATCCTCGCATACTGACAACCATAATGGCTACGTTCGCGGATACAGGCAGTTCTCAGGTTCCAGCCACCCCATCAAAAGGTGACACCGATGGTCGAGCTCAGGAAGTTGCTCCTGAATACTCTCCCGGTGCTGTTCCTGCATATGATTCCAACCACGAATCTGCCAATGTTTTCGGTGGTTCGGGATCTGGTAAAGCATATGATGGCAGTGTTCCCATCAACATCAACAGCATCAATCGCCCATACGTAGGCCATCATCCTATCTATCCCAAAGGAGATCACTTGAGAGACGTCCAAACCCATTTGCAATGTGAGCACATTTTTGGAAACAACATTCGAGAGTTCATCAGTCAGTTCAAAGAAATGGCACAGCATCTTGAAGAAAGTCGTAAAGAAGTGCGTAAGACCAAAGGAGAGTTGTGGCTCGAACGGAATGAGAAAGAAAAGTTGTACGCAGAATGTTCAGACCTTAGGGAGCTGTTGAGAGACATCGAAACTGAACTAGACCAGTCCAGGACTGACCTAAAGTTGTCGGAAAGGAGACTTACACAAGCAATTGAAGAGCTCCGACGCACAGTCGGGAAACTAGAGCAGGCCAGAAAAGAGTTGAAGCAGGTGATCCGCCAGCGGGATGACTGGAAGAGGATAGCCGAAAAACATGAACAAGATGCCCTGTACCACGAGAAGCGCGCGGTGCAACTACAACTTGCGCTTGATGCGGCCAACAGGCGGGAGAAGGCCGCGCTTGAGCGGGAAAATCGATTGATGGAGACACTCTACCAAATTGGGCAGGAAAAGGCCCGGAGCGAAGAACTCAGACGTGACTGGGAGTCACGAGCTCGCATCGCTGAGGACGAAGCTGGACGGGTCAGAAAAGATGTGCGTGATCTCAACACTGAAATCGGAAGATTGAGGGGCAAAATCCGAGAATTGGAAGGCACGCGTGTCACCAGATCGTACGAGCCCGTCCATTTCCCTGTGTTTAAGCGGGGACATGGATTTCTTACTTCGGTCGGTATGACTGCAATGGACGACGAAGACAGACATCTAGAAAGGGAAGAGGATCACGAATCATCACAGCAAGTACGCACCATGGAAGGGGATAACGACAGAGCCGCTCTGAACAGCGAGCTACCTGCTCCTGAAGCCGCAACGACTGACATAAAGACCGACACTACCGACGAAGCAATCGCACAGTCTGGGGAAACAACAGCACAAGCTGAAGAAGCAACCTCATCCTAAGCAATTTCCCGATATCCGTATCTAATGGCGAACCACGGAAATGGCACAGCAAAGGCAAGCAGGCAAGCAGGCAATTCTGGAAGATAGCTATCAACAGTTCTTGTTGATTTCCCGTTCATGCACGTTACTGCTGCGAACTACTCATCATCCTTTCCTTTGTCCATAATACTTGACAGTTAGCTATCACACAAACATGAGTTACAACATACAGTAGTACATACCTGTAGGAAAGAAGATCAGCATAGCAAATTTAACTTCAAGTTCATTCAGCAACACCACCAACATTACATTACGTTACATTTCGTTCTCCCTCACATTTACGTACATGACCTTAGCACTATCTACTGTACTTGTTTATATCAGAAGCCAAAGAAAAGGAACATGCCGCGTCCATCATAACTGCTTACAAGCCGAATTCGACACATACTGTACTTCGACTCAAGCCTTCTGTACACCGTATACCTATGTAGGCAGTGGCTGCATGATTTCGCAACCTTCGCATCTTATACCGCCAACGAATTTACTATTTTCTCGATGAGCTGTTACGGCTCTATTGACATGTACTGTGCGCCAGTACTATGTGAACTCCACCGGTTTGTTATTTACTGTATAGTAGGTGCGTATGTACCTGTCATCGGAAGTCATGCAGCAAAACAGAGTACTAAACATCCACGTCTAAGAAGAAGTATACGTACATAACAACACTATGCTTAAGTTCCCTTAGATACAGCACGTGTCAAAAGTCCTGATCGTCAAAAAGTCCATTTTTGACGAAGATCCAATTATAGATAAGGTAAGGTAAGGTAGTCAGACATATTGAATCATAGAATCATCGACTCTGGGAGCGGTGCGGTGATGAATCAAATTAGCTATTGTACGTGCAGGGGGGTTCTTTTTTAAACATCCGCTTACCGCTTTAAGAAGTTTTGACATGTAGGTACTCTTGAGGGAACGAAGGTTTGCCAAATGTCAGTGTCAGTGTCAGTATCAGTTATTGTGGATAGTACATGTACTCGACAGGTAATGAACACCAAGATTGTGATCTTCTTTTACTTCTTAAGATACCTATTAACCTCACACTGCAGTGAAGGTACGTATTGAATCTGTACAAGCTTGTGGCTTCTAGTCTATGTATGTGTACTGTACATACTATATTAAAAACAAAATAAGAACTATACGCTACCTCCCAGTACTCCTCCCAAGATTAAGTATTTATTCGTTAATATATACAGCCGTTTTTTCTGGTGTCGGACGAGTACTTTGGTGATGGGTACTGTGATCCCCATGTGTATGTGCTGATATTTCTTTCCTGTATGTTGCGTCCCTTCTTGTTGTTGTTGTACATTAAATATTGTTCATCAAGCGGATTCATGATCTCCCTTCGCACCCGTAATCTCCCATGCGTAATTTGAGTCCTGTTTCTTTCTGTCCTGCAGCGACATCGATCCGAGTCCCTCGTAGCTTCGTTGTACCGAACGGCTCACGTGGATGCCCATGGACGTGCGACTCTTCACATTCGCGCTGCTGTTGTAAGTGCCCAGAAGTCGTGGGGCGACAATGTTGATCATAGGTTTTAGTGTGGGTAGACAGGCGCAGATGATGCCGGTGTTGAGCTCAACGGCTGACCAGGTTGCTGCGCCGACGTTGTCCCACGTGACATCTTTAGATATGGCGATCACGTAAAGGGAGTGAAGACGTAAGATGGAGGTGATACAGCCACTATAATAGAGCTTGGTCAGCATATTTCTCCATTGCATGGGCAGGGTTGGTTTTTGTGGATAGTTTACTTACAATCCTCCTAGTGCGAAGACGAGCAAGAGACCATATTTTTGCCGTCTAGGCAACTGCAGACTTCGTAAGACAGAAATCGGGATGACGAGCACAATGATATCAGTGATGATGTTAAATGCTGCGTTCGAGTACCAGAATGCGAGGAGGTTAATGCAGTGGCCTCCCGGAACGGTTCTATCCCAGAAGTAGGGCACCGGAAGACAAGCCATGGCGGAAACGAGGCTCGCAATCATGCCATATACGCAGATGAGGACCAACAGGAACCAGCAAAGGAGACGTATTCGACTCTGGACGATGAAGCGTAGAAGCTGGACAATCACTGAGGCCTTGACGGTGGTGAGACCAAGGTAATACATAGGAACGCTGACCCAAAAGAACTTGTATTACCTGTCAGCATAGGTTATATCCTCGATTGCAATGGCAGGACCGACCTTGGACATCTGTGCATATTCTCCATCTCGAAGCGTGTTGAAATGTTCACCCAATCCATGCTGTTGTTCTATGTTTCAATTAGCAAGAACTCTAGCAGGAACTGGAAATGACACACGAAGACCAATGCACACGGTCAATACCACAGAGAATACGAGCGCTGCTGTAGCAAGATAATCGTCGGCGCCTGACTGTTTCACCAGGACAAATCTGCAATATATTCGCAATATGATGACACAACATGCGATGATTGACCACACGGAGGATACCGCAACAGCTCGAAGACCACGGCTCATGGTCTCTGCTGTTGATCAATCCGATCTGTTATTGTAGATGTGGTGGACGTTGGCGGAATGAATGTCTGTCGTGCTCGAAAAATCGATCAAAGACAATGTTGTCCTCGCAGCCGCTCGGGTCTATTATGAACAGGACATCTCACATGCTCCGCAGCGCGGCAGAGTAGTACAACTGAGCCTTTTGACTCAGATGCTTCCGTGAATAGTCGTGGGGACTGAAGGAATTGGCTGGGGAGGCTACGACCCAAAAGAGTAAAAACCATCATGTACTTCAGATAGTCTACCGCCTGGCTAACCTCAGGGGTGCATCGAACCGGCGAAAAGGTGCTTGAGGCGCTCGAGCTATTGGTATGGGGATAATATTAGCGTACCCGTGGTCCGAAGCCCAAACCTTTTACGATACCAACGTCGGCCACGGGCCATCCGCGGCGACGTCGCCGTCACGCAGTAACATGGAGCACGTCTCCAATCAGAGGGACAAAGTGAGTCTTTAGCAGAAAACACTTGATGTGGCAAATGTTCTGAATGATTATCCCACAGTGCGGTACTGTGCAGTACCGTAGTAGAGGGCCGTACAAGCAGAGATTGTGGTGGATGTCAAGCCATCCACAGGAGCTGGTTGTACATAGGGAAATAAATATATCAATCCCATCACTGCGGTGGTGTTACTATGTACACATATGATGTACCTGGTAGGCAGTTGCGATGTAGCATATGCTTCGTTTTCTTCACCGTCTACAACTGGAAAGGTGCGAGTACCACCACAGCGTAAGCGAAGTCGCCGGCGCGAAGTAGAAGAAGCAGCAATTATCAAGTCTGGTTAGACCACCGACGGGGAGTTTTGACTATCCACTAGACGCCGCCACCCTCAATTTTCGGTTTGTGGTCCCGTAAGTATTTTCACACTATCATTGGTCGTATTACATGATCTTTCGACAATAGAGTTTCGCGTGTTAGCAGTATTTCCCGATTTTTGGGATAGGATTGCGCTCATCGACGAGCTCTTCATCGAAGCTATCAATTTTAGTTTCTGGGGATGATCGCGACTAGCAGAAAAGGAAACCATCTTTATCTTAAACGTCGTCATCTCTAGCCGATCGATCGTTGTGAGGATTCCTCCCAGAAGCGGGATAAACAATACTGTACTACAAGAGTACTATGGTCATGATTACAGAACCATAAAATTCAAGGCTAGTCCATTCACAAGGCTCGCTTACAATCATGGCAAACCCAAATTACGAGATGAGCTTGACCTGGTAGCGTGGAATTCCAATTCGGGTTCGCCATGATTGTGGGCAAGACCTTGTAGGTATCTTAGGTGCTATACTACGGATGGAGCTCCTTGATATCGAAGGGTGAGCAAGCAGACAGGTCTGTATTTGACAGTTTTCTTCGTTCATTGAATTGAGTCTATGAACATGTCTCATTGCAATCAGACCGATGGCTAGGCTGTTGAGAAAGCGCAACTCGGCTGCTCTCATGCTCCATTAACAACGCCTGTGACCAGAGTTTAATGGCAACGCCAGGAAATAACAATTCATCATTTG
>Ga0139314_100262_pt1 | contig 12909 bp, 14 predicted proteins | sample In2P11_FD_99376 | JGI IMG/M metagenome (GOLD analysis project Ga0139314, IMG submission 99376)
TTCACTTGAGGACAATCCTTTGAAGTGCACTATCTCCCATATATACCTAAAAGTACGTGGAGGCCCAATCTGTGCTAGCGTTGTCTAATCCGAATTTGTACAGTAAGAGCATTCCTTTATATTTTACGTAGTGTAGCATCGCCCTATATACCCGAAAGTACATGGATGAGTTATGATATACTTACGTACATGGAATGAGGTATCACACCTAGAATGTATCACAAACAATTAACGATAGCTTCTATGTTTTACGATGTCGGAGCACGTCTCTAGCCTAGACCTCTAAATGTTATACATTAAGTTACAATGCTCCATTAGGTTAATTGATATAACTTTTGAGTTGGTCTTCTTAAGAATTTACCTTTCAAGGTTCACCACGTGATGTCCTTGGAATTCGTAGAATGAAACTAATATGATAAGAATTCTTTTCATTTGATTTTGAAAAATGAAAACCTTAGCTAGTAGGGATGGAGCAATCATATCGTTTAATCATAGAATAAAGAGCACATCTAATGCAATTTATTTAAACTATTCCTATAAGCACACTAAAACTTTTTCAATGCACAATGCAAGTTTTTCTTTTCAATTCCCTTAATGTTGAGATGAACAAAATGAAACTAATGCACATATAATCAATCAATTTTTTTGCAATAACAAAGACTTTACAACAGTTCCTTTTCGAAAGAAATGAAGACTTTCATGACACTTTATTTTCAATAAAGATTAATCGACTATAATCTAACTTTGACAATGAATTGATAATGATAAAGAAATCGTTTAAGAAACACTAAATGATCAAGGCCAAAGTAGGTCTCGGAAGAGAAATAAAAATTGATTTTAGAGGCACAACAATCATTAATCTTTCAACAAGCAAAACATAAGGAAATTTTGGAAAAATCAAGTCAAAGGTGGGATTTCTTACCTAAGGAGGATCAACACTACCCTGAATGGGAGATAGTGCACTTCAAAGGATTGTCCTCAAGTGAAGGGTGCTTTGTAGCACTCTGTGTCTTTACCAAGCCTGCACTGGTGGCAGAGAGGCCATTCAAAGGGCTTTCAAGCAGAATTTTTACCGAAAAACACTTCAAAAATGCTGAAAAAAGATCAATGGAAGCAAGTAAAGTCTACTAGGGTGTACTATGATGAAGATTAACTACCTAGAACAATGATCATTCCCTAGTGGAGTCGCCAATTTGTTATGTGGAATTTTTCATCTACGGATAAATACAATTTCTCTAGGTGGATAGCTACACCTAGAAAAATAGATTTAAAGTGTTTATCCTTTTTCTATAGGAGATAAATAAGACAAGGGACCTACTTGTTATCTTTTTCTTTCCCTTTGTCTCCTTTGTTTGGCTTCCATCGCTCCTTCTCGAACTTAATCCACTTGACAAGTACCTACAATCACAAACAGAGGGCAAAAACCAATCAAAGCAAGAGATCTATCTACTATAAGAAAATGGAATCGAAAGAATTTACACATATAATCATCATATATAAAGACAAGAATATGGGAAAAGGAGTAAACAACTTTATTAAGTAGAAGGAAGAACTACAACCATGAAGTTCGAGCCATTATCACTCTTCCAACTTGGGTTCCAACCAACATCACATCAAAAGCACAACACTTTGGCAGCATAACAATACTTGCTTATAGTCTCAAACCTCACACCAACAGTATCTCCTTACAAATTCTCAAAGTCCAGCCCCTGATCACTTAGATAATTGCTCAATTTATAGGAAAATGGAAGAGGTTTGGTAATAAATGAGGGTATTGAATGGCCTTCCAAAATTAGAGTTAGTTTCCACTGAGGAAGGGATGAGAGGATAGGAGGTTACTTAACTCATTCCCTATCCAATTTCGAGTTCATAGGAAATGATAAGTGTGGGAATCTTCTGGAAGGCTCCAGAAGATAAGAATATTCCCAAAACGCTATGAGGATTTTACTCAATCTTGCCCAACGTAGGTCAAAGTGAGCCTAGATGCTTTGAAATGTACCTTGACATAGGACTGCCTACATTGAAGTGCACTTACCCTTGTCCAACGCTGTGCTGGTCCCTCACGGAGGCATTTCTGGAGGTATTCAAGCAAAAAAGATCTCTGTGACGGAGGCATTCAAAGTGATTACTTGTCTAGGGCATGTAGCAACTGAATTAGTGTTTGATTAGCCCTAAAAGTATTGATCTAAATAATGGGAGTAATGTGCCCAAATAGACCTGTAACACATATCCATAAAATTATCAACAATTTCTTATTTCTATATACTATATATCCAATTATTCTCTAATATATCTAACTAACTCTAATATCTCTCTAACTCATTCATATTCTTGATATCACTCCTTATAAGGAAACATAGTTACAACATCCTCACTCCTATATACAATAATTCTAGATTTCCTTAAAAAACATAGGAAATAAAAATAATTTAAGCAATTGCACTATTAGGGAAACAAAACTTTTGGTAAATGAAAGACCCCTTGGTTTATTCAAAATGTATTTTGACTTGGAGGTAATAGGGATTCAAGCAAAAAAAATCTCTGTGAAGGAGGCATTCAAAGTGATTACTTGTCTAGGGCATGTAGCAACTGAATTAGGGTTTGATTAGCCCTAAAAGTATTGATCTAAATAATGGGAGTGATGTGCCCAAATAGACCTGTAACACATATCCATAAAATTATCAACAATTTCTTATTTCTATATACTATATATCCAATTATTCTCTAATATATCTAACTAACTCTAATATCTCTCTAACTCATTCATATTCTTGATATCACTCCTTATAAGGAAACATAGTTACAACATCCTCACTCCTATATACAATAATTCTAGATTTCCTTAAAAACATAGGAAATAAAAATAATTTAAGCAATTGCACTATTAGGGAAACAAAACTTTTGGTAAATAAAAGACCCCTAGGTTTATTCAAAATGTATTTTGACTTGGAGGTAATATTCTCCCGCATCGTACTCTGAAGGTGACAAAAATTCATGGTCTCATGACCATGTGCTTTCATATGTTGATGAACACAACCTTGGGTCCCAAACTTTAGTTTTTAGATGCCTGTCTATTGTGCTTCCTTGTTGTCACCATGTTGCCTTTAATTTTCCATGCTTCGACACTTTATGTTGCTTCTTCCCATTTTATTTACTCATGCAAATTTCTTTATTTAGTTGCAATTCCTTGTTTATGTCCTCCTTTGTATGTCGTGTCTTCTTCTAGAGGTCTTCCTCATCATCATCCATAGTTGATTAATCACTTTATCAACCTATATTTTTGGCTAAAATTTATTTTTTCCACTATCCTCAAGTTGTTGCACATCCTCCTCTATCACAAGAGTTATAACATTATTTTGAATCCACTGATCACAATTTACAATCATCTTCTCATTATTTTTCAAGGCAATTTCCTCTAACTCTATCTTTGCAAGCTCAGTATGTTGTCTTTTACTTTCTATCCTCTCTTCCAACAAATTCAACTCTTTATACAATTCAACAAAATAACGTTGAAGTGCACCTATGTTCTCCATACAATATCAATCACTTGGATCCTTTTCTAGCCACTCCTCCAAAGGTTCTATCTCACATTGATCTATGTTTTTTTTCTCTAACATGAGACTTTAAATTAGTGTTGAAATCTCCTTGAGAATGCCTTATGAATTAATCCTTCCTTCGCTAATGATGTTTCATCTTATGTACTTGCATAATTTCCATGAGAAGATGTTCATTCATATTCCTCTTGAACATAAATTAAGGCCCATTCTTCTTCAATTTCCTCTAGCATAATAATACCCTTGTCAAATTTGTCAACTTTAAATTCAACAAACACATGCTCGCAAAATTTCTCCCTCTTAGCCATATCTTCTAAATGTAAAATTTCTTCATCAACCTACATAACACATCATTGAAGTACCTACCATAACCTATCAATCTTGAAGTCATACATAAAATTTCAAACTCAAAAATATAATGCTCTTCATTTAATGCCTCAATTGCCACATTTTTATGTTGATCTGAACTAAATCCATAGTTCTTCTAGTTGTCTATAAATTCCTTCTGAACATTTTTTGCTTCTTCTATAGAATATAATAAAATTTGTTCAAAAATAATCATTTCATACTCAGTTGCTATGATTTCTTCCTTCAACCTGTTATACATCTGATTCCTTCACTTCCCTTGCAATGGATGTCATCTAACCTTCTCCTTCATTTTCCAGCAATATCTCCCTTCTTTTTGGATTTCATATAGCAACTTTTTCAAATGATTGAGTTCTTCACTTAAATTAACCATGTCCTTCTAAAATTCCTCATCACTCATCTTCTTTATGCAAACTACTTTGGCATTCTTCTTTATATGATTGTGACTTCTCCTCTCTAAATCCTTGTCATCACTATCAACATCCATTATTTCCTTCTTCTATGAAATCTCGTTATTCAACTATGAAATGCAACAACCTTTCTCCATCTCAACAACAAATATACCACTTGTTACTACCAAGTCATCCTCATGACATCATCTCATCTTCTGGTCCTCTACAATTGAACCTCTTCTCCTTCTTCTTCAATACATATACTCAACTTTCAAAGTTGTTGTATTTTTCATATTCATCTACTCACCTCTTCACTTATCTTGAGAACTATGCTGTCATGTCTTCATCAATTTCATCTTGTTGTTGGGGTTCCCCTGCAATTCCTCCTTATACAAAATCCTGTTACTCTTCTGCCTCTGTCATACTTTTACCTGACTATCATAGCTTCTACCAGTCTTCTTCATTATGACTTACAACCCATTTATTCATGACCAGAGTCAACACAAAAACATCATATACACTCTATAATATTTGTGAGAAGATGTTATGCTCAAAAATATTCTTTTTTGTCCACTCATTTGAGCCAATTCTCTTCTTGAACACTTATTCTTTGTATTCTTTAAAACAATTCTCCTCAATAGTTCACCAACTCTTTCATGTTCCTATAATAACCTCTAATTCCTCAAGCTTCTACTAGCTCAGTCTTTACCATCTATCCCTTCAATGTTCTTTGGAGCATTCATCTCTCCCTTCTTTCCAATTTCTCGAGTGTTTTTCCTCAAAATTTCACCCTATAGTCATCACTCTTCAAACTCAATATGAATAGCAAAATAAAATCAAATTTACCTCTTTTAGGCTCCTCCAAATCTATTCCTACAATAATGTGTCACTCAACTCCCTAAAAACACTCGTTTGTCATTATCTCCTTTGTTGGTTTTCTTCCAGTACTACCATTATTTCTTTAATTATTTAAATAAAGATGTTATAGTCTTAGTCTTGTTATAAAATTATATATTATAGAGCAATGGAACACATAAAATAAGACAAACACATATATATGTGGTTCACCCAATTTGGGCTACGTCCAGAGAAAAACAACCAGTCCTTCCTGTTATATTATCTAGCAAACTGAAGAGATACAACCTACAAAAGATTCATTGTAATTCCCCCTTCACTTTCACACAATCTCCTCTCTCTTGCTCACTCAGAATACAAATCTACATAGATGCAATACAATTCCCTCGTATATAGTGAGGGGTCCTTCTAGGGAAAAAAAACATAAATTAAACACAACTTCTACCATCATATCTCCACCTAATGAATGACCCAGATTAACTATGAAATTACAACATTTTACAAGGAAAATTTAGCTTCAGGGGCACTGCCCCCGATCCCCTACCAAGGGGCGGGTCCCAAAGATCGCAGCCACCACCCCATGGATCCCCCCTGTAGCATAAATACTATGGGTGGCATGGCTGCCACATTACAAACTAGGGCCCAATGTAGTGATACCTTTGAATACGGAAGATAATTAGGCTCCACACCCAACAATCTCCGACTTAGAGACTGATTATAGCAACTCCACCACTACTTCATTTGTTGGAAAATGACTCCACTTTGGACCTAGTTGTTTCTCATCTTCATCATCATACTTGAAGACTAATTGAAATAGAGAATAATCTTAGTTTCTCCATGGTTACAACTTTTTTTAACATATTTGCAGGATTCTAGATAGTGTATATCTTTTCCAGCTTCAATTGTCCATATTCCAACATTGACCATAGGAAACGATACTTTAGCTATATATTTTTTGTCTTGTAATGAAATGTAGAGTTCTTTTCAATATGTATGGCACTTTGGATGTCATTGTATACTCTACCGAACTCTTGCTTCTTACCCAATTCATCTAGAAACCTCTGTAACCAAATCATTTCTTTACTAGCCTCTGTAGCAGCAACATACTCTGCTTCCATTGTAGAGAGTGCAACAACACTTTGTAGTTTTGAAACAAAACTTACAGTTGTTCCACCTACAGTAAACACATACCCTGTTGTGCTCCTCCCGTTATATCCATCACAAGCCATATCTGCATCAACATATCCCTGTAGAGCAATGTTTGAACCACCAAAGCATAATGGTTGATTTGTGGTACCTCTCAAATACCTGAGAATCCACTTCACCATGATCGAATGTTCTTTTCTTCGATTGTTCATGTACCTTCTTACAACTCCCATTTCATGTGCAATATCAGGCCTTGTGCAGACCATTGCATACATTAGGCTTCCAATTACTGATGCATATGGAACTTTAGAAATATAAGCCATTTCTTCCTGAGTCATGGGACACACCTCCTTACTTAGTTTGAAATGGTTAGCCAAAGGTATACTAATTGGTTTTGCATTATGTATATTAAATCATTTCAACACCATTTTTATGTACTCATTATGAGACAATGTTAATTTTTTATTCTTGCTATCTCTAGCTATTCTCATACCAACGATTTGTTTTGCAACACCCAAATCCTTCCTTGAAAATTAGATTGCCAATTTTATTTTGGGCACATTTATGTCTTGCATGTTAGAACCTGCAACAAGCATGTCATCTACATGCAATAACAATATAATATAACTGCCACCATTTTTCCTCTTGAGATAAACACAATGATCAGAGTGACATCTAGTATAACCTTGTTCAGACATAAACCTGTCAACTTTTAGATACCACTGCCTTGGAGCCTGTTTTAAGCCATACAAGCTCTTCTTCAACCTGCACACTAATTTTTCCTTCCCTTTTACCTCATATCCTTGTGGTTGTTGCATATACATCTCTTCCTCAAAATCCCCATGGAGAAAGGTTGTCTTTACATCTAGCTGCTCAAGATGAAAATCTTCAGCTGCTACTAGACCTAAAATAGTTCTGATTAAAGTCATTTTAACAACAAGAGAAAATATCTCATCAAAGTCTATACCCTTTTTCTGTGCAATCCCTTGACCACAAGTCTACTTCTATACTCTTGTAAACTAATTTATTCTGCAATGTTGTTTTACCTATACGAGACCTGACTAAGTCCCAAGTCTCATTATGTGCTAAGGAGTCCATCTCTTCTTTCATGTCTTGCTCCCACTTTGGTTTCTACTTGCACTACTTCTTCATAACATTCTAGTTCACCAGAATTAGTCAACAATACATAATATAATGAAGAAAAGTATCATGCAGGGGGTTTACTTATCTTGGTAGATCTTCTAACACCACTTTCAGGTGTTTGAGGTGCTTGTTGTTATAGCTATTTATCATTATGGTTTACAAGAACCTTCACTTTTTCTCATCAAGCACTGTGTATTCTTTGTTTTCTTCTTCCTGCATCTGATCCTTATGCAAAACCTTTTCATTGAATATGACATCTCTTCTCCTAAGGATTTTGTGTTTTTCATAATCATAAAAGCGATAACCAAAGTCACTAATTCCATATCCAATAAAGGCACATTTATTTGATTTTGCCTCAAACTTTGTTCTATTTTCTTTATTAATGTGGGAAAAGGCTTCAACCAAAAGTCTTTAAAAATGAGTAGTTTACCTTTTACATGCCATGCCTCCTTTAGAATATGCCCATCCAAGGAACTTGAAGGCCCTTTGTTTATTAGATAAATAGCAATATCTACATCATCTGCTCGAAATTGTAAACGCAATCCTGCATGCAATCTGCACCTTACACACTCCATGATTGCCCTATTCATCCTTTCTGACACACCATTTTCTTGTGGTGTTCCTGGAACTATCTTCTCTATGTGAATTCCATTCTATTAATAGTACCTAACAAACTCTTTCTTGCAATATTCATCTCCATTGTCTGATTTGAGACACTTCAACCTTTTTCCTGTCTCATTTTCAACCAAAGCTTTCCATTTCTTGGAAGTATCAAATACATCAGATTTATTTCAAATACAATAAATCCAAGTTTTTCTGGTTGCATCATCAATAAAAGTAAAATAACATTGAGAGCCACTGATAGATGATACCTGATTAAGTCCCCATACATCTGTATGCAAAACCTATAATTTTTCTCTCTTCTTTTCTTTCCCAACTCCAAGGAATTTGACTCTCTTTTGTTTTCCATAAACACAATTCTCACAAAATTTTAAATCAACAAGCTTCAAACCTAGCATCAAATTTCTTGAGTGAAGAATCTGCATCCCCTTCTCACTCATGGTCCCAAGCCTATGATGCCACAATCCCTTACCTTCTACAGTAGAGGTTAAAGCATTAAAAAAAATAGAAATACCATTACATAAATACAAAGTACCAACCTTTTCTCCTATTGCTATTACCAAGGCTCCTTTAGTGACCTTCCAAGTTATATCTGTAAAAGTAGCTACACAACCTTCATCTCCCAACTACCCTATTGAAATTAGATTTTTCTTCAGATCTGGAACATGCCTTACCTCCTTCAATAACCATTAATTTTCATTCTATTGTTTTATGAATATTGTACCCATTCTAATTATTTTATAGGGTTTATCATCACCCAATCGAACCTGTCCAAAATATCCTTGAAAATAATCATGAAAATGTTTCCTATCATGTGTGGCATGGAATGAGGCCCTAAAATCTACCACCTAGGCATCAATAATATTTTCTAATGAAAGAATCAAAGCATCTTGCAACACATCACCTATCACATTTGCTTCATGATTGTTTTCTTGTTTCACATATCCTTCTTTTCCCTTCCAAGACTTGCAATCTTTCTTCAGGTGTCCTTTCTTCCCACATATCCAGCACACTATCCCTAATATGGACTTGGATCTGCCTTTCCTTGAATTGCTACGATATCCTGGGCTCTCTCCTCTTTCCATTTTTCTTCCCCTAGTCTCTGCAGTCAAAGCATTACCTGATGTCTCAACAGATCCCTTCTGTCGCATTTCCTTGGTCAGGATTGCACAAACAACATCATCAAACTTGAAAGTACTATATCTAGATATAAAGTTACTAATGTCCATAACTAGACCATTCCAACTTTCTAGAAATGAGCATAGAAATAAGAGAGCCCTAACTTCATCATCAAAAGTTACCCCTACAGAACTTAACTGACTAGTAACTGTATTAAATTCATTTAAATGATCAACAACAGATCCACCTTCTGACATCTTCATATTAAATAAATGCTTCATAAGAAATAATTTATTTGAGCCTAAGGGTTTTTCATATAGTTTTGCCAATTCCTTCATTAATCCCTCTGTTGTCATTTCCTTTGAAATATTAAAGGCTACCAACGCCACTAGGCACAACCTTATTGTTCAAAGTGCCTCTCTATCGAGAATATCCCATTTTGTGTCTGTCATACTCGTCGAATTCTTTGTCTTTCTGCTAAATGGTAGGTACATATATTTCTGATACAGATAGTCTTCCATTTGTATCTTCCATAGTTGGTATTTTTGTCTGTCATATTTTTCAACCCTAAACCTACCATCCTCTGCCATTGCTCCCACTCGAACCAGGAACCCTTCTCTCCTACAAGTTTATCAGTCAAATAGACCTTTGCCTTTGATATTAGTTGTTAGAAAATTATATATTACAGAGAATTGGAACACATAAAATATATTGCAGAAATATAAACATAGAAAACACATAAAACAAGAGAGACACAGATATACGTGATTCACCCAATTTGGACTACGTCCACAGAGAAACAGCCAATCCATCCTTTTATATTATCCAACAAACTGAATAGATACAACCTACGACAGCTCCGCTGTAAGTCCCTCTTCGCTCTCACACAATCTCCTCTCTCTTCCTCAGTCAGAATACAGATCTACATATATGCAATACAATTCCCTCATATATAGTGAGGGGTTGCCTTCTAGGGAAGAAAACCCAAAATTAAACATAACTTCTATCGTCAGTTCTCTGCCTAATAAATGACCTAGATTGACTACGAAATTACAACATTTTATAAGGAAATTTTACATCTATTTTTAGGTTCCCCCCCTCAACCTCCCTTGCAGTGCAAATATTACAGGTGACACTGCCACCACATTATGAACTGGGGTCCAATTTAGTGATACTTCCGAATAAAGAAGATAATCAAGCTCCACACCCAACAAGTCCAATATCACTTTTGATGCAGGGGTGGATAGGATACGATCAACATCCCTATTTATTAATGAATCTGACAGGAGCTTCCCTCAAACCTCTATGGGATGTAAATCCATTTTCATTTATAACCTACCTATTTTAATATAAGTGGGTTGATCCATAAGGGTATATAAAAAATCATTTCAAAAACCACTAGATTCAAATATTATTCAAATATAACAGTGCACAACCCGATAATATAATATATGCCCTTTTTAAGTTATAGCCACTAGAGCCAAGGTCCTTTATATATAATATACATACATAAACCTAGATTTAGGTAGAACCACCGTAGTCCAAACATAACACATATACATAAGTGGTTATAAAATTCTTACTGACACAGGGCAAATCCTTCTTAAACCATGCCCTTTAACTTGGATTCTTTAATGCTCGAACAACACTTCAAAACCAACTTTATTCCTTAGTGCTTACACTTTGCAACAACATGCGATCTTACCTTGTGAGCTAGGTCCTTGATCTTTTAATTTTTGTGTAGTGAAATCCTTCGAGAGGTAGACTCAAAGGAATGGGAATATTTCTGCTAGTTGCAGTGTTGTCTATTAACATCAATAGTTGACCCAAAACTTTACTTATAGCATGAACACCCTTCTACCTCTTGGAGGAGTCAACAAACCTTTGTGGGTCATTTTTCAATATTCATAAAAATAACTAAATTCCATATCATCGTGACCACCTACACATAGGTTGGCCTCGACATCATCCTAGCATCTAATCATTGTTGGGTGTGGAGCCTAATTATCTTTTGTATTCAAAGGTATCGTCGCATTGAACCCTAGTTCGTAATGCAGCGATGTTAAAATATTTACTACAAGGGGGTCTAGGGGGGGTAGTTGCGACTTTTGGGAGTCCCTCCTAGTGAGGGGATCGGGGGAAGTGCCCTCGAAGCTAAGAATAGATGTAAAATTATCTTGTAAAGTGTCATAATTTCATAGTCAATCTGGGCCTTTCTTTAGGCGAAGATTTGACAGTACAAGTTATGTTTAATTTAGGCTTTTTTGCCCTAGAAGGTAACCCCTTGCTATATATGAGGGAATTTTATTGTGTCTATGGAGATCTGTATTCTGAGTGAGGAAGAGAGAGGAGATTGAGAGCCAAGAGGGAATTATAGTGGATCTACTATAGGTTGTATCCCTTTAGTTTGCTGGATAATATAAAAAGAAGGATTGGTTGTTTCTTCATGGATGTAGCCTAAACTGGGTGAACCACGCATATCTGTGTCTCTCTTGTTTTATGTGTTTTTTGTGTTTATATTTCTGCAATATTTTATGTGTTCCATTGCTCTATAATATATAATTTTCTAACAATCATCCTAACCATTCAACTATAAGTGCAATTCTCCAATTGCTCGGGTAAAATACATCGGGAGATAGAGATAATTCTCATTAATAATTTACCTCGATATTTCTCAGAAGATGGAGTCTTGTATAACTTATAAAATAAGCCTCACCTTTGTTCTTCTTAAACTTGTCCTTCTATTAGAAAGCTTTAACACAAGTCCCAATCCTCAAACTAAATCCTTTGTAATGCCTCTTTTGTACATTCTCCTTGTTCTTTGTAAATATCCATTCTTCCATTGTGAACTCCGATCACTTTTTTTATGTTATTTTGATCTACAAAAACATTTTAAATGTTGATGACATAGTAAGATTAATTATTGATGCCTTCTCAACACTCTTGCGTTGCTACTCTACCACATTATTCCTCTTGAGCTTTACCTAATTTCTATGTAACCTTTGCATACTCCTATGTATTTATTCTAAATGTAATCCCTCCTGAGATTTAATGTAACAAACCTCCAACACACTAGATTCACATAAAATACAATAATTTATATCCACATAGGAAAAAAAATTTACACAATCCTATCATCCTCGAAACATAGTGTTGTTCTTATTGAGTTACATGTTATGTACAAGATTATAGAAAGGCCCTCTCCTTGACATAATTTACATTAATATCCCCTCTTGGCCTCTCTCACTCTCCATATGTTGATTCCTCTTAGGATTACATATTTATCCAATGGAATTTGAATCCATAATTAGTTAAGATCTAAGAAATCATTAACGAATTCCTATTTCTAGGTCCTCTTGGTCCACCTATTCTCTAAGAGATCTAACTAACTCTAAAATCTCTCTAACTCACTCAATATTCTCAAGATTTATCCTTAGAAGCAAATATAGCTACAACATCCTTATTCCTATATACAATATTTCTATAATTCATCAGAAACATCGAAAATTCAAATAATTTAAGCAATTACACTCAATTACGGAACAAACTCTCTTGAAAATGAAAGACCCATAGGTTTAGGAAAAATGTATTTTGAGTTGGAGGTAAGATGCTCCTACATAAGTTCAACATGTAAATACTATTTGTTTTATATTTAAAATATATACCTTTCTTATTTTCAAAATATGACTCAAACTATATACTCTTTATTAAAT
>Ga0139314_100263_pt1 | contig 12864 bp, 7 predicted proteins | sample In2P11_FD_99376 | JGI IMG/M metagenome (GOLD analysis project Ga0139314, IMG submission 99376)
TCTACTGTGAAGTTTACAAAAGGTAGTTTGAACTTCTTTGCCTTGATCCTTGATCCAAGGTGGCTCAAACGAATGTGAATTACATCTTCTCCACAAAACTTTCATTTGTACCTATTTGAAAAGCTGCCAACAACAACTGTTAACAACATTAGGCATATAGACAACAACTAGATGGAATAACTCCTACTTTAAAAAAGAAATAGATTTCACATCTTGTGAGCCCTTCTATGTCTTATATCTGCATACAAATGATTGACTAGATAACCAACCAATAAAACATGCCTTTACAAAAAATGACTCTTTAAGTCAAGCATGTAGGAAAAAGACTTTTAGGACTCTTTTCCAAATATGAAACACTTCATCATTATCTCCATTTTGGAGACCAAGTTAACTTCTCCCAAGCCAACATCACATGCATCTCATGCTCATGCATGCATTCCATCTTTCAACTTTCACTTAATTACATTGTCCTTTCGAAGCTAAAATGAACATATTGTTGCAGCAATAAAGTTAGTTTCCCTACTCAACTTCTTTCCATTTACCATTTTGGTAAGATCCTACAACTTACATTTATTCCACAAAGAAATGCAAACAGATGCATCAATAGACATACAGTCTTAATTGGATAAGAATTCTAACCATTTCTTACCAATCCATTTCAAAGGTCCCTCCTTTGTTTGCACATCAGCATCAATATGTGAATCATCCTGAAACACATCAATCATTGAATCTTTATTTCAATTCCTACCATTTTCTTTTTCCACCTTCTCCTTCAGCTTTGGTGGAAGAAGCGCTGGATTCAAAGTCCAACACCTTCCAGCAAGATGCCCTTGCTTATGGCAGTAAGTGCAACACATGTGTATCCTTTTGACAGCATGATTTGCCTTGTCCTGTGGACCTTTGGCTACTTGCTTCTTTTCCTTCAAAAGTTTCCTGTATGTGTCCATCCTCTTCCAACATCTAGAAACATAATGGTTATCCAAACCACAAAAGGAACTTGCAATTATTTTTCCATGCTTTACAAAATCAAAATGAATGTGTTTAGAACTAGATTTATACCTCCCTCTTTCACCTTTATTGTCTTCATGAGGAGGTGAAGAAAATGAAGATGTGTCTCCCTTTGGAACACCATCACTTTCTTCAAGGCTGTCAGAGTTTCCACAACTCTTTGGTTCAAGTGTGTGCTTCTGAACACCTGCATCCTGCAAATGATGATTCGAGCTATTGCATTCCTCCTAAATACAATCCTTACACTTCTAAGGTAGAGGACCTGCAGTGAAACTCCTTTTTGGAACCATTTCAATGGCCTTCATGGTAGCTTTGGAACTCTCTCCATAAGATTGTCCATAGCCAAGACCCAAATACTTAGGCCTTTCCTCAACCATTATTGGCTCAACAATACCTTGTGCATGTTTTACCAATCCTTTTCCTTCATAGCCCATCTTGGACACTAGCTTGGAACCTATGCCTCTGGTATGTCTTTCAAAGGAACCAATATAAGCATTCTTAGAAGAATTTGAAGACAAACAGGAATGATTTACCTCTTCTTCAAGCTGATACTTGGCGAAGGCTTCTTTGGCAACAAAGAGTTGTGACTCCAACTCATACATCCTTTTCAGGTTCATATTTGCAATATGAAGTTGCCCCTCCATTTCCTGCAATTTGCTAGAAAGCATGTGCTTCTCTCCCTCCATGGAATTCAACTGCTCTCTAAGTATGCTTCTCTTCATTCCATCCTCATACATTTCTCTCACCATATCCATCATGGCAGACAAGTCTTGCTTCATGTCTCCATCAAAAGAACTTGGGGAGCAAGATGACTTTGAGAACTCACTTGTAGAAGTTTTCATTTTCAAAGTGCACAAAAGAACTTCAAACAAGATTATTAAAGAGCTTATTCAGTAACCTCTTGCAACAACCTTTTGTGTTTCAAGGATTTGCCTAAGGTCCTTTAGGATAGAAGAATGCCTTCAGCCTTTCTTCCTTCTTGTCCTTCCTGGGCTGACCTATCAATAGCATTCCCTTCACCTCTGCAAACTCAAATAATAGTCAATCTATAACCAAGCATACAATCAATGAGGCAACCAATCCTTGACTATCCAAACACCTTTCAGACAAGCAATCTTTTCCCTGTCAATCAAGCATTCTGATACAACCTTCATTCAAGGTGGGGTTAATCAATCTTAAGCTCCAATACCACCTGATCTGAAAATGGGGCTCTTAGGCTTCTTGTCTAACTTACAAGAACCTCTCCCACTTCTAAAGCTTTAAATTTTCCCAAATCTTAATGATTAACCAATGTGGAATTAAGAAATGCTTGAAAACATAGGTGTATGCTTGTATTTTTTTTTATTGTTAAGTGCTTATGTTCATTTTCTTATGCTGATGTGAAATACAAATAACCGTAAATAAAGCATCAATTCAACAAACCCATAAGACAACAATATAATATGGAGTTCACCCTGATATCTTGGGCTACGTCTCCTTGAGCTCTAATCAACTTGATTAGACTCTCTGGGATTATGGCTTCAATTCTTTTACAAGTGCTACACTTAACTCCATTGGTTTACATCTGAACTAATGGGCTTAGAATGCCATCTTACCCCTAGTTATCCTTGTTCTGCAAATAGTTCTAGGCTTCTCTAGACTTGACTCCTTCAGTCAATGCTCTGAGCTTCTCGAGCTTCTAGCTTCTTTGACTTCCTCAGAATTCTTCATTCATCTTTGGAACTCCTTCTCATGTCTTCGACACACCTCAAACAACCAGCCACAGCTCGATCATTTGATCTCCTACTATGCTGCAACTTCACTGCAACCTCGTGGCTCTTTAGAAGTCTATTAGATCTCTTTGGCTCTGCGGCTCTGCCTCCAACCTTTGATGGCTCTACCTATTACAGTGAAATCAATTTGAGTCTCACACAACAGATGCAATTAGTAGGATTGTACTTGGATCCCCCAAGTCTATCTGGAGTACATAGACTCTCTGGAGTACTCTCTCTGTATTTGTCTTAACCTTGACTCACTTGCTGCCTTTACTTCTTTAGGTCAGCTCAACTCTGGTTTCTTTACTTCCAGGTGTGCTTACTACTTCCTGGTCTGCCCCCTTCTCCTCTCTGTTAGCCTGTGGCTTTAAAGCCAATCTTCTTCCTCATTGTTTGTTTCTACTTCTCGGCTTACTAGTTCCTTGCCTCTATCCGTTCAAATCTCTTCTTTCGGTGGTTACAATAACTGCATAACACCTTATAGGGAGGTGACCACCTATTCCTTTAACGGATGAGCGTGTCAAGTTCACCAGAACACTTGATTGTTTGAAACGGCTGTTATTTCCATTTACTCCAAGAATGCCCGCGAAACACGAATCTCTACCAACTCATCATCCACGTCAAACTTCAGAATCTCGTACAATCTGCTTTATAACTTCATCAAATCTGGTCATCCATCAGGTCACATCTCTACCATTGATCTGGACCCTCCAAATCCTATGGTCATCGCACATATTAGGGAGAAAACTTGCTTGACGTTTACCTATCCGATGTGAGTGGTTTTCTCTCTCTTCCATCGAACGCGTGTCACTCGTTGTGTGGCATTAGGTGGGACTTGGTCTAAACCACTTACCGCTCGAAGCCCTTCCGATATCCTACTGGTTTCTATGGAATTCCACCTCGGATGGAACCAAAACACTTTCTACTGAATTTCAAGATTTTTCAGGTCCGGGTGCATGTGGCTCTCCTCCTTCGAGGAGTTTTCCCTATCATATGCGATATCAGATTCCTCCCCCATTGACTCAAACCATCACTGACTTTGATAATTCACGACATTGCATATTACCATGTTCTGCTTCTCTGAGCTCTTGATCGATGGCCCTCGTTGATCCGCACTAATCACAATTAGTAACTGTCATGAGGATTCCTCTGATAATCTTGATCTTCACAAGATTTTTAATCTTTGGCATAAATTATAGAGAGTTCATGAAGGCTTAGAGAGTTTTAGGATCCATTTTGGATCACCATCCTCCCTGGATCGATGGGAACCACCTCACTCATACAAACTTCACTCTCTATCCCTCCCATAGAGTCATACTCCCTCCTATTCTGGGCTAGGTCTCACTTTTCCTGGTCTGGCTATTCAATCATCTCGTGGCCGAAAGTCCAATCCCTCAAAATCCATACTGAAGGCTGGGGTAGAAGTTGTCACTGGCAAACAATCCACTCTTGAAGGGATTCTTAGAGCATTGAAAACCCCTAGGAGGGTTCCACCATGAAATGGCTATCCTTTAAACACAGAGGTATGGCTAGTGCCTCCAAAAAACTAGCCTGTGGATATCATCATGCTGCAAGAAACCCTGGGGGATGATGATCTCATCAATCAAACCTTAACATCCCTAAAACCCAATTGGATCTTTTACTCCCTTGATGTTGTGGGTCGATCTGGGGTACTAGCCATTAGATACAACCCACGTGCTATTAAGGTTACAACATCCTCGAGAGGATTAGAGTTCTTAGGTATGGACATTTTCTCTGTCGATCTCAGTATGAATATCTGGGTTATAAATGTATATGGACCTTGTCATCGGTGAGAGGAATTCTGGCAGCATTTTCTTAATTTAGATATTACTACATTCGATCCCCTAGTAATCGTGGGTGATCTTAATTTCTTCATAGGATTTGGGGAATCTTAGGGATCCCAGGCACAAGTAGATCCTCTGTCTGGATACATTAGGAATTCCTAGAGCAACAAAACCTCACGGATGTCCCCATGATAAGGCCCCTACCCACTTGGAGAAACAAAAGGGTAGGGGATTCAGCTTTGGCTAGGAGTCTCGATCGATTCCTGATTAAGGTGCCCTTGTTGCATCATCTGAATAGATATAGACAATGGGTGGGTTCTGGGGGCATATCTAATCACTCCCCAATATACTTGGAGATCCTTGGTCTCGAAGCAATACCTAAATCCCCCTACAAATTCAATCATGTCTGGCTACACGAACCGAGATACATCAAGATGGTCACTGATTATTGGAAGGAAAATCCCATCTTGAGTCACAGATCCCTAGCTGAGGGTTTCTACCACAATCTATCTCAGCTTAAGCATCTATCCATCTCCTGGGCCATAGAGGAAAAACAAAAGGACGATCAAAGCCTACCTTTGATTGAATCTGAATTGAGTGCTCTTATGGATGACAACAATAAGGGATTTTAATCTACAAATGAGAAATCACATCTTATTGAGCTTGAGAAGCAGAAGGACAATATATTGAAGGAAAGAGAGGAAACCTGGAGACTTAAGAGCAGGGAAATCTGGCTACAAGCCGGAGATGATAACACAAAGTTCTTTCAGAACTTCACAAAGGGAAGGTAGCTAACACTACCTGGGAATTACCTTTACCAGATGGAGGTGTGGCTGACACCTTCAAAAAGCTCTTCTGCTGGGCACCTCACACTTCCATAATCTTTACAAATCTCCCCAAGAGACCAATCTAGCAGATATCATACAAGTGGTTGGCTACTTCCCTAGGTTTGTAGATGATGAGGTGGCAGAGGAGCTCAATTCACCTGTGACACCTGTTGAACTTGAGGGGACCATGAAGTGATTTAAAAAGGATAAAATCCCGACTGAATGGGTGGAGTATTGAGTTTTATCTGGCATTTTATGATCTCTTGGGTCAAGACCTGCTCAATGTTTTGGAGCAGTGCAGGACCACTTGCAAATTGTATGATTCCATTAATTCCACCTTCATTTCCCTTATCCCCAAGACTAATTCTCCATCATCCTTCAATGACTTCCGCCCCATCCCTCTCTGCAATTGTCTCTACAAAATCATCTCTAAGATCATTGCCAACTGAATCAGACCCATACTAACTCATTATATTTCACCTGAGCAATTCGCTCTTCTCGAGAACCGACATATGCATGAAGCCATTGGTACCGCTCAAGAGGCTATACAGTCTATTAGATCCAAAAATCTAAAAGGCATTATTTTAAAGATTGATCTAGTGAAAGCTTTCAACCATGTTAGCTGGCTTTACATCTAAATGCATCTCATCCACCTAGGGTTCCCACATCTATTCACCACCTAGATCATGTCTTGCATTACTACAACTTCCTTCAGTCTCCTCTTTAATGGCTCTGCTTCCCACTTTTTTCATGCTGAAAGGGGACTCAGACAGGGTTGTCCTCTATCCCCCCCTCCTTTTCCTCGTTGTCATGGAAGGATTCAATCGGTTAATTGCACATGAAAAGTGAAATGGTAGACTATTCAGTCTAAAAAATAAATTATCATTGCTACCTCACACATCTCCTATTTGTCGATGATGTCCTTATTTTTCTGGATGGTAGCATTCGAGACTCTGTCTCTTTTGATAATATTCATTCCACTTTCTACCGAGCTATATGTATGGTGGAAAACCATGGGAAATCTACCATTAATTTGGCTCACACATCCATCCATGAAACTCGATATGCACAACAACACTTCCCATATTCTATTCACCCACTTGACCATGGATTCAAATACCTAGGTTTCTGGATCAAACCCATAAGCCAAAAAATTTCAGATTCGATATGGTTGGTCATCAAATTGGAGAAAAGGCCCACAAATTGATGCCATCACTTCTTGTCTAGAGTTGGAATATTAGTGCTAATAAAATTAGTCTTGGAGGCTACCCCTTTTTTATGGATGCCTTTAGCCCAGATACCTAGAAGTATACTTGCTCGTCTTCAACAAATTTGCAGCAGATATCTTTGGCATGGTCAATAGGATAAGAGAACATTTGCTTAGGTTAGTTGCAACAAGATTGCCTTTCCCAAAAAATGGGGAGGATGGGGAATCAAAGATTTACCCCTTTTTTCTCAAGCACTCCCTGCAAAAATCGGTTGGACACTCCTCTCCAAATAGAACCTTTAGACCTCTATTACTTACCATAAATACATAAGGCCTCTCTAAATCATTGGCTGGGTTAGGCTGCCACAATGGACAAGGACTGGTGTCTTAACAGTTTGGAAAGCTCTGCTCCGTTCTCTCCTGAACATTCGCAATAATTTGGCATGGCGAATAAATGATGGCACAAAAGCGTGCATCAGTATGGACCCCTATATAGGAGGAGGTGGTCGATATCAGCTTTCAAGAGAGTTAATCCTCCATTTAAATCAGAAAGATATCAGTGTTATTGCACATATTGTTGACCAGGTTAATTCCACCATATATGCTCAGGCCTGGAAATTTGCAAATCAGTTAAATATTCCTCCTCATTGGCACCAAATATGGAATAATTACACTTCTACTTTGACTCACACATCAAAGTTAAGGAGGGACCGGATGAAATCATGTGGTGCCTTGCTAAAAATGGAATATATACCCCAAAGGCTAGTTACCTCGGGCTGATAAATAACAAACAACCTAATATTACACATGATTAGTGGCAGGGTATCTAGAAATTAAAAACCCCACCATGAACCAAGCTCTTCTTTTGGTGTGCACTTAGCAATAAAGTCCCCACTGGGGAAACCTTAACACACATAGAGCCATCCACGGACCACACTGGTGTGAACTTTGTAAGCAAGCATCTGAATTGACCAAGCATCTATTTCTTAAATGTGAAGCTACGGTTAATATTTGGAGATCCATCGCAATAGAGATTCACTATACTAGCAGATGGGAAGGGGATAACATAAACCATGCATGGAAAAACTGGCACAGCTCTCACCCTGGATCAAATCTGATTTGCCTTCCTCTGATCATTTGCTGGTCTATTTGGTTAGCGCATAATAGAATAATTTTTGAAGATGATACTGTCAGTTGGTAGATTATCTCTGTAAAAATCATCTCCATTTATCATGAGCTCCTTAAATATACTATGTGCGTCCCTGAAGACCACTTGCACCCAATCCCATTGACCACTCCATTCCCTGGGCTTTTTTCGACAATGCTGCTCAGGAATGTTAATTTTGGGTATGTTCTATGCGAGAGCAATTTATTTAAATTTTCACAGTTAGTAATCATATCAGCATTAAAGTAAACTACAGATAGAACATAAGTATAAATCGCAGAAGACATGCCAAGACAAGAAAAGTGGTTAACCATACCTGTGCTCGCTAACCCTGGTTGAAACAGAACCATTCGAAACTGAGCTTCGTCTACCAAACAATGGCGAAGCTGAACCTCATTCACCAGAGGATAGAGTTCTCGTACCTCATGAAACAATAGCTGATGGAAGAGGAAATGGAAATAGGTAAGTGAAGCTCACCAAGTGGAAGTAGAGCGAGGTGAAGAAACTATGCCCATGAAGAATAGCAAAGTGAAGCTTATCAAGCCAAAGGATAAGGAAAAGGATGTGTAAGCATGCTTGACCAACGGGAAAGGAAAATCAAAAGGTAAAGCTAGTGATTGATACTTTGACGGGTACTAACTGGGAGCTAGTTGAACCTCGTCTCGTGCTGCTTCTATCGCTAGCTGTTAGGTTGGTCATCATCCATAGCAATTGTCTCTAAGCCATGAATGAAACAATCTACAGATTTACGAGGACTCCAAAATCATTATTAATTGGTTCAATAATGCCACTATCTGCCATGCACACACACTTAGAAATATTTTGGATGAAGTGAACATATTCAAAACTCATTTAAATTCCATCATATGTCATCATATTTACAGGGAGCATAACAACAGCGTTGACAAGCTTTCAAAGGAGGCCACACTACTACCTAGAGTTCAATGGATGATTCAGGATGTAACAAGATGTCACCTCACTCATACAAACTTCACTCTCAATCCCTCCCATAAAGTCATACTCCCTCCTATTCTGGGCTAGGTCTTACTTTTCCTAGTCCGACTATTCAATCATCTCATGGCCGAAAGTCCAATCTCTCAAAAGCCATACTAAAGGCTGGGGCAGAAGTTGTCACTGGCAAACAATCCACTCTTGAAGATGTTCTTAGAGAATTGAACACCCCTGGGAGGGTTCCACCATGAAATGGTTATCCTTTAAACGTAGAGGTATGGCTAGTGCCTCCAAAAAACTAGCCCTGTGTAGGTTATTTGAAATCGAGCTTGTGGATATCATCATGCTGCAAGAAACCCTGGGGGATGCTGATCTCATCAATCGAACCTTAACATCCTTAAAACCCAATTAGATCTTTTACTCCCTTGATGTTGTGGGTCGATCTGGAGGACTAACCATTGGATACAACCCACGTACTATTAAGGTTACATCATCCTGGGGAGGATTAGGGTTCTTAGGTATGGACATTTTCTCTGCCAATCTTGGTATGAATATCTGGGTTATAAATGTATATGGACCTTATCATCGGCGAGAGGAATTTTGGTAGTGTTTTCTTAATTTATATATTACTACATTCGATCCCCTAGTCATCGTGGGTGATCTTAATTTCTTCATAGGATTTGGGGAATCTTGGGGATCCCAGGCACAAGTAGATCCTTTGTTTGGGTACATTAGGAATTCACTAGAGCAACAAAACCTCACGGATGTCCCCATGATAAGGCCCCTACCCACTTGGAGAAACAGAAGGGTAGGGGATTCATCTCTGGCTAGGAGGCTCGACCGATTCCTGATTAAGGTGCCCTTGTTGCATCATCTGAATAGATATAGACAATGGGCGAGTTCTGGGGGCATATCTGATCACGCCCCAATATACTTGGAGATCCTTGGTCCTAAAGCAAAACCTAAATCCCCCTACAAATTCAATCATGTCTGGCTACAGGAACCAAGATACATCAAGATGGTCACTGACTATTGGAAGGAAAATATCATCTCAAGTCATAGATCCCTAGCTGAGGGTTTCTGCCACAATCTATCTCAGCTTAAGCATCTATCCATCTCCTGGGCCATAGAGGAAAAACAGAGGGATGACCAGACCATACCTTTTATTGAATCTGAATTGAATGCTCTTACGTATGACAACAATAAGGGATTTTAATCTACAAATGAGAAATCACATCTTATTGAGCTTGAGAAGTAGAAGGACAATATATTGAAGGAAAGAGAGGAAACCTGGACACTTAAGAGCAGGGCAATCTGGCTACAAGCTGGAGATGATAACACAAAGTTCCTTCAGAACTTCACAAAGGGAAGAAAGGTAGCTAACACTATCTGAGAATTACCTTTACCAGATGGAAGTGTGGTTGACACCTTCAAAAATATATCTCTGCTGGGCACCTCACACTTCCAGAATCTTTACAAATCTCCCCGAGAGACCAATCTAGCAGATATCATACAAGTGGCTTGCTACTTCCCTAGGTTTGTAGATGATGAGGCGGTAGAGGAGCTCAATTCACCTGTGACACCTGCTGAACTTGAGGGGACCCTGAAGTGGTTTTAAAAAGATAAAATCCCTGGACCAAATGGGTGGACTATTGAGTTTTATCTGGCATTTTATGATCTCTTGGGTCAAGATCTGCTCAATGTTTTGGAGGAGTGCAGGACCACTGGCAATTTGTATGATGCCATTAATTCCACCTTCATTGCCCTTATCCCAAGACTAATTCTCCATCATCCTTCAACGACTTCTACCCCATCTCTCTCTACAATTGTCTCTACAAAATCATCTCTAAGATCATTTCCAACCGAATCAGACCGATACTATCTCATTATATTTCACCTGAGCAGTTTTCTCTTCTTGAGAACCAACAGATGCATGAAGCCATTAGTACCACTCAAGAGGCTATACACTCTATTAGATCTAAAAAGCTAAAAGGCATTATTTTAAAGATTGATATGGTGAAAGCTTTCGACCATGTTAGCTGGCTTTACATCAAAATGCTTCTCATCCACCTAGGGTTCCTGCATCTATTCACCACCTAGATCATGTCTTGCATTACTACAGCTTCCTTCAGTGTCCTCTTTAATGGCTCTGCTTCCCATCTTTTTCATGCTGAAAGGGGACTCAGACAGGGTTGTCCTCTATCCCCCCTCCTTTTCCTCATTGTCATGGAAGGAATCAATCGGTTAATTGCACATGAAAAGTGAAATGGTAGACTATTTAGTCTAAAAATAAATTATCATTACTACCTCACACATCTCCTATTTGTCGATGATGTCCTTATTTTTCTGGATGGTAGCATTCGAGACTCAATCTATTTTGATAATCTTCATTCCACTTTCTCCCGAGCTATAGGTATGATGGAAAACCATGGGAAATCCACCATTAATTTGGCTCACACATCCATCCATGAAACTCGATATGCACAACAACACTTCCCATGTTCTATTCGCCCACTTGACCATGGATTCAAATACCTGGGTTTCTGGATCAAACCCATGAGCCAAAAAATTGCAGATTCGATATGGTTGGTCATCAAATTGGAGAAAAGGCTCACAAATTGGTGCCATCACTTCTTGTCCAAAGTTGGAATATTTGTGCTAATAAAATTAGTCTTGGAGGTTACCCCTTTTTTATGGATGCCTTTAGCCTAGACACCTAGAAGTATACGTGCTCATCTTCAACAGATTTGTAGCAGATATCTTTGGCATAGTCAATTGGACAAGAGAACGTTTACTTGGGTGAGTTGCAACAAGATTTCCTTGCCCAAAAAGTGGGGAGGATGGGGAATCAAAGATTTACCCCTTTTTGCTCAAGCACTTGCTGCAAAATTTGGTTGGACACTCCTCTCCAAACAGAACCTTTAGACCTCTATTACTTACCATAAATACATAAGGCCTCTCCAAATCATTGACTGGATTAAGCTGCCATGATGGACAAGGATTGGTATCTTAACAGTTTGGAAAGCTCTGCTCTATTCTCTCCCGAACATTCGCAATAATTTGGCATGGTGAATAAATGATGCCACAAAAGCGCACATCAGTCTAGACCCCTGGATAGGAGGAGGAAGTCGATATCAGCTTTTGAGAGAGTTAATCCTCCATTTAAATAAGAGAGATATCAATGTTATTGCACATATTGTTGACCAGGTTAATTCCACCATAGATTCTCAGGCTTGGAAATTTGCAAATTAGTTAGATATTCCTCCTCATTGGCACCAAATATGGAATAATTACACTACTACTTTGACTAAGTCACACATCAAAGTTAAGGAGGGACCAGATGAAATCATGTGGTGCCTTGCTAAAAATGGAGTATACACCCGAAAGGCTGGTTACCTTGGGCTGATAAATAACAAACAACCTAATATTACACATGATTGGTAGCAGGGTATCTAGAAATTAAAAACCCCACCATGAAGCAAGCTCTTCTTTTGGTGTGTACTTAGCAATAAAGTCCCCACTAGGGAAACCTTAACACACACAGAGCCATCCATGGACCACAATGGTGTGTACTTTGTAAGCAAGCATCTGAATTGACCGAACATCTATTTCTTAAATGTGAAGCTACGGTCAATCTTTGGAGATCCATCGCAACAGAGATTCACTATACTGGCAGATGGGAAGGGGATAACATAAACCATGCATGGAAAAACTGGCACAGCTCACACCCTGGATAAAATCTGATCTTCCTTCCTCTGATCATTTGCTAGTCTATTTGGCTAGCACGGAATAGAATACTTTTTGAAGACAGTGCTGTTAGTTGGTAGATTATCTCTGCAAAAATTATCTCCATTTATCATGAGCTCCCTAAATATATTATGCGCGTCCCTGACGACCACTTGCACCCAATCCCATTGACCACTCCATTCCCTGGGCTTTTTTCGATGGTGCTGCTCAGGAATGTCAATTTTAGTTATGTTCTATGCGAGAGCAATTTATTTAAATTTTCACAGTTAGCAATCACATCAGCATTAAAGTAAACTGCAGATAGAGCATAAGTATAAACTGCAACAGACATCCAAGACAAGAGGACACAAGATGTGGCGCTAGCCTGGGACAAACCCCACAATGTGTGGGGAAGCCCTTG
>Ga0139314_100264_pt1 | contig 12849 bp, 18 predicted proteins | sample In2P11_FD_99376 | JGI IMG/M metagenome (GOLD analysis project Ga0139314, IMG submission 99376)
GCATAACATAAATAATTACTGAGAGGAATAAATATAAAAATAACCAACAACAACCATAAACACATAAACACAAATGTTTATATGGGAAAACCCCAAATCTGAGGAAAAACCCAACCTAATAAGATCTCATTAGCATTAGCAAAAACCCTGGCCAACCCGACCAAGTGAGCCTTCACCGCTCACCTCCAGGTCTTGCATTACAATGAAGTCCTTCCAGCCTTTTATAAGATCCATTACATATAATACCACGTGCAAAATAATATGGGTGCACAATACCATGTGCCCCAAAATCATCTCGATTTAATCTGGTCAACTTTGACTCTCTCCCGAGTCAAGTTTACCTAACAGAAAGGTAAGAAGAGGTTCAAAAATAGATGAGAGGACACAACTTGTCATCTAGCCTTCATTCTAGCGCTCTAAATGTTGACGGTGGTGGACCCACCAACATGTCAAGGGGATCTCTCAGGTAAGAAGTTCCAATTATACCTTAGACAGTTGGGTGTAGGAGTCCCAACAGTGGGTCGTAAGGTAATGCCTTGACCACAATGTGACAGAGAGGTGAGTAAGATAACTATGTTAGTAGCAAAGGTATGACTACTACAGTGAATCAAGGAAGGTGAATGAAAGGTTTTAACACAAGTGGGTTAGGATGAGTGTTCCCCTTGACAACCTGTATCAGTACTCAGTTCGGAAGGGAACACATGAGCGAAGATGCATGACAAGTTGGAAAGAAGATCAATTGACAATCCAAAGTGATGGTGAAACCAACAACATATCTACAATAAGTTTCATATAATTTCATACGAAGCAGTTGATACATAAATACATAAATTAAATAAGATACATCGTTAAAGTAACCGGATAAGTCCAACTACAATAATAACATATGCATGAAAATGTGTTAGCTCTTATTATATAAAGAAGTGTAAGTTCCAATCATACAACACTTCCATGTAAACCTGCTAGCCCTAACAATGAAACGTTATGGCCACATCTGCTTGCTCCTCCAAAGAGATGTATTAGCTCCTTGCAGTGGAGAAGCCAAGGTGCATTACAATACTATCCAAGCTTTCTTCAAGATAGTCTTAATAGAAGCTTGGTTAACCACAAGCCTCTACAATGAGTTATGATGGAATATTTATAGCAAAGGTTGGGGTGGCCCTTGACATTCCTCTTTGTGAGCGTTTAACTACCCTCATGACCATTCACCTGCTCTATGATTGTTATATTCACTATTGACAATTGAATTACACTTGACATGACTCAACATTACAATGGACATGCACCCATGTGAACACAATGGCTTGATCAAGCCAGACTAGAAATCACTTTGATTTAGACAACTATAGAAGTCCAATTTCTCAACATACTCATGCTAATAAAAAATAACATATTGATACCAAGCTCTATTGTCTCTGATAGTGTCCGTGTGTTCCATGGTGAGATCCATCTGAAACCTGACCTTCACCTTAATAGTATCTAGGTACACTACTTGGGCTTCTCAATCCAACCCATCTGAAATCATGTGCATCATTGTCTTCAATGTGGCCAGACTAGCAACATACTCGTGCATGATGTCTGAACTGATAGGAAAGTTTGGGCTGGTGGTGATGTGCGTCAACTCATTGAAGTACGAGTCAAGCTCTAGTTGGACCTACTTCGTGTTCTTTGCTTAGGTGAGAGTCCCAAGTGATGGGATCACATTTGTGTGCACCACAACATCCATGCTCTTGACTACTCATGCATGGGAAGTTTGTATGCTAGTGATGAGTTGGGGGAGGTTGGGTTTTTCCTCAGATTTGGGGTTTTCCCATATAAACATTTGTGTTTATGTGTTTATGGTTGTTGTTGGTTATTTTTATATTTATTCCTCTCAGTAATTATTTATGTTATGCAGTAAATTTCTTAACAATTGAGATCAGAGCCAGATATTGGCTTCAAAGGGATTCTTTGATGCCAGGATTTTATATGGCCTGATGAGATCAATGTAGCTTTTTACAGATCTGGGTCTGAAAATAATGGTGGAACAATCTTACGCGAAAGAACCTCGAGGAGAATGTGAGGAAGATAGTGCCATAATTGCCAGGGATCACAGTGCATTTGCTATATTTACTAGTTTGGAACATGCTGATGAATTGTTCGGGATTCATGCAGCTATTTAAAGAAGGTCAACAGAATAAAATTGTTCATGCTGCTTCGAAAATTGTTTGTTTTTTGCTATGTGAGGGCACCAGTGCTGGACTCTACGAGGTTCTCATCGGGCTCGCAGTTGGAGCAGTTTGATAGAATTTTTTGAGCAAATCAAATTGAGAGAGGATGGATCAGAATCACCGTAGCAATAAAAAAAAATAATAATAATAATAATTAAGTCAAAATTATTGCATGTAAATGGGCATACTACTATAAGACCTGGTAATGCATGTGTACCTCTTGGTGATCACTGGTAAAGTCTGGGTTAGACCTAGGTGATAGGGGGCATGTCGGGTTAACAATACCTCGACTAAAAACTCTGAGGGGGGTAAGGGCTAGAGTGAGCGGGATTGTCTCACTTAGCAGGTTTGGCTGGAGTTAGTCAGGGAACCGCAAGTCAAGTTTAAGGAAATTTACTGCATAACACTTTCATGGAGTCACTCTTCTTCCCCCATGGTGTTTTTTGAATCATGAAGATGTCTCCATCACGGGGGAGATTTTCTATCTCTTGTCCACTTTGATGTGTGATTGTGAAGGCAAAGTGGCCTGGCTTGAGTACTTACATGACTTTCTTTCCATGCTTCATGAGGAAGATGAGTTTTTTGATGAACATGCCGGTTTGCTCCTTGCATACACAATTCATGAATTTCTATTTTGTTGGCTACTCATCCTACCAGCTGATAGCATGCACTCATTTGAGCACTTCTGTGATCTTATTGAAGACATGTTATATCATTTTGATTCAGACCATCTTAACGGGAAACTATTATAGCAATGGAGGGATCCGCATGAATACGTTATTGATTTTTGGTAGTGCTTCTGTGACTTGCAGTTTCAAGCTCTAAGGAGCTAGATAAAATTACCTTATCTTTGGGACTATTCGATTATTTCCTTAAGAAATCTGTCCGTCCCAAGAGAAAGTTTGAAATCAAGCCTCACGCAACATTCTTCATTGATGGAGCTATGAAATCTCATGTGGATGCGGTCACTATCTCCGCTGACTGTCTACTTCCATCTCATTCAACAGCTCCACCATTACTCAGTGATGTTGAGGATCATCCTCACACACCTGTTCACCTTTCACATTCTCCCAACATCACTTCACTTAATTTTTGTGCAGATTTGGTTGTGATTCCTTTAAGTTCTCATATGCATTTTCTTCTACAACACCCATCGTCGCACTTGGGTGTTCCTCCAGATGATGTTGTCTTGTGTTCACCCATTCTAGACTCTTCACTTGTCGTGAGGTAGGAACAAAGCATTGATAGAGTTGGTGTTGCACAACCCACATGCACTGTCATTTATGAAGAGTATGAGTGGGAGCTTGAGCATCTATACTCGGTGAAGGATAACTCCCTTCCATCCATGCCCCCTCCATTCTTTCCTAACATCTTTGATGAACTTTCCATCCATGATTACCCACGTGTATCTTCATCCACGGATGCACCCATTTTTGATCACTCGCAGTACTCACCAGATGTTGGCCCATCATTTGACAATGAAGAGGATAAGTTATTCATTGAAAATCCACTTGATATTTCATCGGTCTTTTCCGAAAACACAGAGGATGAGTTTGTTCACTTTTCATCTACCCCTCCATTTGGTTCATCTGATCATGAGGATGCCACTGAAATGGTTGATTCTTTTGATTGGGGTAGTCGTGATCCCTTTGTTTCCATATTTGATCACAATCATGACTCTATCATAGCTCATGTTTCAAATCCACCAGTTTATGATGATCTACCTGATGATGAAGTTGAAACATCTAAGACTATCGAGGCACTTTAGCCTGAGCTGATGGTTATGTTAGGTCCTCACTCTCTTAGGGTCAGTCTCACTTCCAGTCAGGAAACTGGTCAATCACTCAAGGCTCCTCATCACTCATCTGTTTGCATTAAAGATCCATCTCACACATGGATCACATCTCCTCCACTCGAACTGCCATTGGAGGAATCTTACATTGCAAGCACACATGTAGGATGTGAGTTACCTTTGTTTCTTTTCTTCTGTCGCATCTCTCAGTCAGGAGTGTTCTTATGCTTCAAAGTTTCACACAGTGCTATGATAAGTCCATGGACTACTCTTCATGCACTTGCACTCACTTATGTCATGTGGGCATTGTCAAACACGAAGTGTGGCTGTCTTCATTTTTATATCTTTTTTATTTACTGGTTCACACAACTACATTGCTCATGGACCAAGACTTCACCAAAATCGTGTTGGGTTGTGTTATATTCTTTCCATGACTAGCCCACGTAGTTAACCAGGGGGTTAGAGGGGGGATGGAGCCCCCATTTCATTGCGTAGATTCTGTAGCAGGGGGATCATAGGGGGTTTGAGGGGTACATGTAACCCCATTCTATGGGGTCCAGGGCAACGCCCCAGAAATTTTTTGTTTTGGAACCTATGTTAGGTTTGGTGGACCCACCTATGGTTTTTTACATGATATTCACACATGTTTTTGGACGCAATGGTTTTTGGTCCATGGTTTTGGACGTGATGGTTTTTTGTCCATGGTATTGGATGCTTCGGCATGTACAAATATGTATTATAACATTGAAAGGAACATAATGAAAAATCAAGCTAGTAGTCCCGGTTTTGGGATCTAGGGGAAATCTCTGTGTATATGTGTTTTATGTGTTATGCTCTCGCATTGTTTATTTCCTGTGTTTTAGAATTCGAATGCAAGTAATTTCTATACGGGGTTAAAACCTACAAAAGGTTGATTTGAGATACGAATATCATCATGTACACTTCAAATATGAGTACATTTAAAAGACTGTATTCAGAACCAGGTATTGGCATTATGAGTTTGTGGCTATTTCATTTGGCTTAACTAATGCCCCAACTACATTTATGTGCTTGATGAATAGTGTGTTGTGTCCATATTTGGATAGGTTAGTCATTGTGTTCATTGATGATATTCTGGTATAGTATAAAAATTAGGAAGAGCATGCCGAGCATTTTGTAGCAGTGTCGAGGTTGTTGCGAGAGCATCAGTTGTATGCTAAGCTCAGGAAGTATAGTTTCTTTCATACTAAGGCACATTACTTGGGAAATGTTGTTTCCAAAGAGGGCATTGTAATAGATCCATAAAAGATAAGAGCCATCATGGAGTGGGTAGCTCCTAAGAGTGTGGATGAGGTGATATCTTTCATGGGTCTGGCAAGCTATTATAGGAGTTTCATCAGGAACTTCTCACAGATTTCTTATCCTATCACATCATTGTAGAGGAAAGGTAATAAGTTTGAATGGAAAAAGTAGTGTGAGGCTAGTTTTAAGCAGCTCAAGCAGCTGTTGACACATGCACCAATGCTAAAGATTGCAAATCCAGACAAAGAGTTTGTAGTATGCATAGATGCTTACAAGAGAGGACTCCGTGGAGTCCTTATACAAGATGGATAGGTGGTATGTTATGAGTTGCAGAAATTGAATGAACATGAAAAGAACTATCCCACGCATGATCTTGAGTTGGCAGCGATTATACATGCACTGAAGATGTGGAGACATTGTATTCTTGGTAGGAGGTTTACGTTGATGAGTGTTCACAATGGTTTGCGATATCTATTTAACCAACCGAATTTGAATGGTAGGCAAGCTCAATGGTTGCCTATGATCAATGAGTTTGACTCTGAGATTAGATCTATCAAAGGTAAAGAAAATAGAGTGGCAAATTCTCTTAGCAGACGGATACAGGTAAATCACTTAGTAGTTATGAACTCTTATGGGATAGACCTATAGGATAGGATCTTGCAGGCAGGTCAGCTAGATGTTAGATATATGGATATTATGCACAGTTTGCAACAGAGTATAGGTACATGTATAGGTGATGGTACAGGTATAGGTACAAGTGATGGTGCAAGTACAGGAATAGGTGCAGGTGCAGAGGATATGGATTATTGTCTTACGGAAGATGGATTGGTTCGGTTAAGAGACGGGATATATGTGCGAGGTAGCATTGAACTCAAGAAGGTTATCTTGAGCGAGTTTCATGTAAAACCTTATTTGGATCACCCAAGTTATTAGAAGACATTGACTGCGAGGAGAAATTTTATTATTGGCCGAATTTGAAGAGGGATGTAGCAGAGTTGTAGCTAGATGTTTTGATTGTTAGCGAGTGAAAGCAGAATGTAAGCATCCAAGCGGACTGCTACAGCGAATTACGATTCCAAAATGGAAATGGGAGGTCATTGCCATGGAATTCATCATAGGCTTTCCAAAGATAGTGAGACAACATGATTCCATCATGGTCATTATGGACATGTTGACAAAGGTTGCACACTTCATTCGAGTTAAGTCTACATTCTCAGCTAGCGATGTAGCACGAGTATTCATCAGAGATGTGGTCAGATTGAATGGTATTCCAAAGAAGATTGTTTCAGACAAAGATGTGAAGTTCACTTCCAAGTTTTGGAAGGAGTTGTTTACTGGGCATAGAGTTGACCTTCAATACGAGTTATCATTCGTGGACAGACAAAGAGGGTCAACAAGATATTGGAGGACATGTTGAGAATGTATGTGATGCATCAACAACATAATTGGGAAGAGTACCTTCCACTAGTAGAGTTAGTGTACAATAATGGGTATCAGGAATCATTGAGAATGAGTCCTTTTGAGGCATTGTATGGGTGGAGTTGTAACACTCCCGTCAATTGGAGTGATCTGGTTAACAGAGTGTTGATTGGACCAGATTTTTTGACATAAACGGAACATGAAATGCAGGTGATCAAGAAGAATCCCAAGGCAACACATGATAGGCAGTAGAGCTATGCAAATAGGAACAGGTTGTTCAAAGAGTTCCAGGTTGGGGAATATGTATACTTGTGCATTAAGCCGAAGAATAGATCCTTGTGGATTTGATCACGTGCCAAGATGGAACCACAGTTTTGTGGACCCTTAAATATCATTAAGAGGATTGGGCCAGTAGACTATCGACTTGCATTGCCTCCGACAGTGAAAGTCCATGATGTTTCCCATCTATCCTTTCTTAAGTAGTATGTCAAAGATGTTGATCATGTGATTGACTAGTCAGTATTACAGGTGGAACCAGATGGAAAATTCCAACCTATGCCTCAGTGTATATTGTAGAAAAATGTGAGCATGATCCGGAACCAAGCAATTGAGTAAGTTAAGGGGAAGTGGAAGCACTTTGGGCCTGATGAAGCTACATGGGAGATGGCGGATCAGATGCGGGCTATTTATCCTTCCTTGTTTGTCATTTGAGGTAAAGCAGTTTTGGCTTGGTGTTTTGGTATATGCTTTGGTATATGCTTTGATGATGTTGGTTTATGTACATATGTATATGGATGTAAATACCGCCACAAGTTGTGCTATAAAGCTCCATTATGTGGTATATTTTTATGATGTCATGTTATTACATTGGTTTTCTTTTCAGGAGGGTGATCATTGTAAATACTGCATCGAGCTAAGTTATAAAGCTCCATCGACAGTATATACTTTTCTACAACAGTTGGTGGTTATAGGTGTTGTTGAACATCAAGGATGGTCTTCCTCCAAGGGGGAGGGTTTTGTAATAACCCTGGTGAAAATTCCATGTAATAAAAGTAAATAAAGGCAAAATAATAACCACGAATGATGGGACACTTGTTCCACGTTGAATGTTGGGTAGAATCCTAGTGATGGGGATCATTTGTGATTGTTTATGGCTAAGGAAATTGGAAAATGAAATGACTAAGGCTTTGGAAAGGAACAATGATATTTTTGGCACATTCATTTATGAAAATAATGGAAATTAGGAGAAAAAGGAGGTGAAAGGTCACAGGTTGGAGGAAAATGAACGAAAATAATGGAAAATGAAGAAAATAGAGGCCTCTTTCATAAAAAAGATTTTGAGGATCAATTGATAACCTTTCTTCAGTTCAGTGTTGGAACTCTCTCTCTTATACTCTTGGAGACTTAGAGCACTCTTGGAAAGTGTGGCATACTTGGATTATTGGAGCAAGAAGGCAAAGGAAAAGCAGGAAAGGGCATGAGGACATTGAGACCAGCGACTACAACAGATTTGCTTGCAGGTACCGAGTTGCATGTATGTTTCCTTCACTAGTTTTGGTATGCATGGCATATGCATGTGGATTTTTGGTTGTGATATGTCATTGGTATGGAGGATGGCTGAGATTGATAGTGGATTACCTAGACTTGCCATTTCTTGGATAGCCATGGTGATTGTGGGTTTATTTCCTTCTTGTGTTTTTAGTTGGTTCTCATGTTTCCTTAGCTTGGGTTGGGTTCTTAGTCCTGTAGCCTTGGTTGGACAAATTCTCTAGAGCCCTGCAAACAGCTTGGGTTGAGTTACTAGTCTTGTAGCCTTGGCTGGACAGACACTCTGGAGCCCTCGGTGGGTTGAGTTACTAGTTTTGGAGCCTTGGTTGGATAGATCTTGAACCTGGCAGAAACTATGGGTTGAGTTACTAGTCATGGAGCCTTGGTGGGAATAAATGCTCTAGAACCCTAGATGGCAAGGATAGAGATTGATTTAATGATGGTTTTGGTGATGTTTGACAGTGAGGTGGAGTCATTGTTTGATGGGTTGAGGTGGATGGCCTTCGGAAGCCCTGTACGAGTTTTGATTGATGTGTTCTATGAGATCCCACATTCATGCTTGGAATATGGCACGGGGGTGAATGGCTGAAGAGAGATTTGGCTCAGCCATTCTACGGTCAGGTGGAACGTGGAAGTCCCATCCCAGGTTTGGATTTTGCATCATTAATGAAAGGTTATTTCTCCTAGTATTTCTATGAGTATTATGATGGATTATATGTAGTGCATATGGCTATGATTTCATTGATATTTATATCCCTATTATGTTGGTTATGTATGTGTTTTATGACAGCAGCCATGTGTGGCTATCATCATGTTTTTACTTGTAATTGAATTATTAATGTATCTATGACCTAATGGATGGAATGGAAATTGATTTGTTTAGGCATCAATGGTTCTTAGCGATTCTCAACTAAGTATGAGATCCATATGCTCAAAACTATTAATTTCACCTGTAGATTACACATTTACAATATGGTTGACGAAATGCCTATCATGGCTAATAGGGGTCCAGTCAAGGTCTTGAGCAAGTATTTGATTTAGTATTGTTATTTCCATGTTATTTTATTGATTTGAAGAGATGGTTCAATTTTGGGCAGTGACCTAGGATCTAGGCCTGAAAAAGTGGCTCAAATCCCGGAGTCATTAGCATAACACTCATAGTTTTGGTCTCTAGTAACTGGCAGGCAAGCCTCTAAGAGCAACTTTGGGTTTCTGGTCGCCTTCATGCCTATAGCATGGGAGTGATTGAGGCTTGAGTTGTCCAAAAGATTAGTGGGACCCCAAGGCAACTTGTCTAAAGTATTGGATTGGTTTCTAAGGGTCCTATAGCTGATGATTAATGTCTGTATGGTGTGATTTCGTCGGTTCCACTTCCTCAACGTGACTTTGGAGGTCAAACCATATCATAGTGGCCTATAGTCGCATGTTTACCCCGACTGGCTAGTTGCTTGGGTAGATGTGGGAGGAGGGTGTTACAATGTTCCAATTTCATCCACATAACAAGTTGATACAACCATCATGGCTTCAATTGATCTTTGTGAAGAAGTACAAAAAATATCTCTACACAGGAGAAACCATAACAAATAAAATGAAATTGCTTGAAAGACATGCTACTAACTACTTTGCGTAGTTTAAATACTTGGAATGATCACATGGATATTGTTAAAAAGCTGAGCCTAGACTGCATTCTCTTGTTCATGGTGATGCATGCATAGAGAGAAAAAGAAGCCATAGATCACGATTAAACCATAATCATACCATAACCTCCTCCACTCTTCCCAATCCAATGATATGACACATGGTATAGCCATCATTTCATACGATTTCTTTAAATTATGTCTATATACAGCTTGAGTGGGCCTAATGGTTAAGAGCATGTGTTTCCTCCTAAGAGGTCACAGGTTCAAAACCAGAGGGGGGTAGAGTATGTATGCCTTCATAGACTTAGCAGTCAAATCGTTGCGCGAAGGTGGGTCCCTTGTCCCACAAACAAGGGGGTCGCATACACCAATTTGGTGTCTGGCTTGGCTGTGACCTTAAAAATGGATATTATTATTATTATTATTAACAACATGAGGGCCCTTAATCATACCTTTTCCATATTACCAAAGGACCTCAAGACATAATTGTAGCATTGGAGGATTGAGTTATACATCTAATAAGTTCCATAACTAACTTGATCCCTTGTATTATAACCTGAAACCATTATAAAGTTGTATAACATTCCCATATAGAGCCACACTTGAGTGGAGATATAGGAGCTTTGATCTTCCCTAGGATCTGGCATGACGTTATATCCATATTTTCCATTCATATTAGCTTGGGATGGTGCCACTCAGAGCTTTTGTTTATTAAACCTTTTAAAATTTTAAACCCAAAATCAATGCATTATGGGATAAAGAATCTATGTTCTTTCTCATTAATCCATAAACTTCTTAAGGCTAGGCTAGGGCACTTATTGATCATTTGATATAAATCATGACTATTGTATTGTAATACATGATACAACTTAGGGGATTGGAATTTAGATAGGAGGTCTCTAATTTCCTTAGGTATATTCTTCATTTAATGTCTCTAGGGAGAGAGCAAACACTAAGATGACGAGTGATGATCCTGAATCTCCAATAATCACCAGTTTGGATCAATTGCGAGCATGGACTAGAGATAAACCTTAAAAAATCCCACATGCCTCTACTTGAATATTTTCTATAGAACCCACGCCCTGTGCATATGTTATTTCTAGTTTTCCTCCAAGGCAAAGAATAATCACCCCCCCCCCCGATACCTGCCACCCGTGGGTTATTCTTAAATGCACCATCAAAACATAAAATATGTTTGGACTGAGAAATAAGCCACTATTCCGAGAAAAATGCAACTACCCTTGTTCTTTGTGTGAAGTACTTCTAGAAGAAGAGAAGATTGGTCCTGAATCTTGACAATTGCATTAACACATCTAGGTCTCTTCCCTAGAACCCAAAACTTGAGAAGAAAGATTGGAATGAGTTTTTTAAATACCAATGTTTCGAAACCATTGAAAGAGCTTTCGAGGCTTTGAATGAGGTTCAACTCTTTTGTATTAAAAAATAACGTTTTTCCAGATAACCATGTTTTCTCGCAAAGTCAATGAGACTTGCTTGAAAGAGGATTTTCCTTTGAAATTTCCATAATAATTATATCCCAGAAATATTAAAAAAGAAAAAAATTATGCACAAAACTCACCCATATTAGTGTCACTACCAAGGATTGTAAGGTGAGATCCCAAACGACATTTTTATTATTGCATATCAAGAAAATTTGATGTATAGATTCTCCATCACTTTCACATAAGGAGCAATGGGAGGGGCCACAAATTCCTCTTTTCTTCAATTTTCTACTGTGAGGCTTTATGATGAATAAGGTACCAACAAAATATATTGATCTTAGGAAAACCATCAAAGTTCCATATATAGGAATAGGGTTGAGATTTTGGAGGAGAGCCCTAAGGTAAAAACAAATATATATAAACCTGTTTTATTGAATAGTCAGACATTTTCCATGCTCAAGAATCTTCTTCATCAATGTGGCCTAGAGAACAACCTAATAAAGGAACTAATGTATGCACGACTTTCTTAAAATGTATTGGCACATCATGGAAGGCCCATCCTAACCAATGACCATCTCCAAATCATAAAGAGGTATCCTCTAGAGAAAATTTTCATTTTTTGGCTAACCATTCATGCAAGTGAAGAAGATACTTGTTTTCCCCAGTGGGAGGAACCCCAGTATTTTCCATATATTAATTTGTGTTCCATTGTTAGGCAACCAAGTAAGGTGATCATTTATCATAGGAGAAATTACTATCATAAGTTTCCAAATAGTTGAACCTCCCCTTACACAAGTTGGAGAATCACAACAGGCCTTCTTATCTCCTAAAAAATATTTATGCTTAATCACACTTTTCCACCACTTCTCTTCTTATGTGAGTAAACATTGCACAATTTCTACACCAATGGTTAAATTCATTAATGATGGATCTCTTATTATTAACCCCCCATGAATCAATGGAGTGTGAATAATTTCCCACCTAACTAGATGGATTTTTTTATTGTATTTGATTTGCCTCCTTGCCATGGGATCTTTTTTATTTCTTAAGACATTTTCCAATGGATCCCTTAAGGAGCCAGTAAGGATGAGAATTGATACAAAGGGAGGGAAGACAAGACTACTTTCACTAGAGTCACTCATCCAACTATATTTTAACCAATGAGCACCCCATTGGTCATATTTATTTTTAAATCAAGAAAGAATAGGGGAGCAAGATGGACGTGGATAGGGCTTCAAGCTAGATGGCATCCCTAAGTATTTAAATTCCTTTAAAGCATCTAATATAGGAAGTCGCAATGTGCAACGGTTGTCCTTGAATCGCTCGGGTAACATTCTAAGTGTAGAATTGGATTTTTTTTCTTTAGTAATCAGACATATGGAAGCCAAAACAAATTTCTCTAAAACAAATTTGAACCTTACTAGAATGATGGTTGAAGTGCCTCCCAAGAGTGAAGTGTCATCTGCAAATTGTAAATGATTGATATTTTTTTTCCTATGACATATTTTATCCTCGGA
>Ga0139314_100265_pt1 | contig 12848 bp, 12 predicted proteins | sample In2P11_FD_99376 | JGI IMG/M metagenome (GOLD analysis project Ga0139314, IMG submission 99376)
TCCTTTTCACCTCCATTAAAATCATTTGCTCCATTCCGTGTCATAGATGTGGGATTCATTAAGGCCCTCCTGTGACAGATCGCTTCTTGTCGACATCAGCTCATTATCCAAGAAGTTGATTTAGGAACAACCCTTCCAGTACTTTGAAGCTTGCATGCTCAATGGCAAGTTTCTCACTTCCGGCGACAGGTTTATATCACTGACCTTCGACTGAAAGATTTTGCATGGTGTTCGACGCCAAGTCCCTCTTTCACACCATGCGAATTGTACTGCAGTACCTTGAGGGTCATCATCATTATCGGTGATTCCTCTCGTGCCTGTTAACAACTTACATCATTGGCTGGTAATCAGGGAATTTCTTTCCATGTTCGATTCCAGAACATCTCTCACATGGATTGTCTTGTACTTCGAGTGAAAATCGAACGAGATTGAAGACCCCGGATCTAGTCTCATCCATCCGGGCTGCGAAATACATTCAGGGAATAAAGACATCCAGTGTACATCGTGGCTGCACAAATAATCATCCAACCCAAGGGATGATGGCTCTACCAGAATCATCAGTCTGCACTCAGACGGTTGTCTGTCCTATGTACATGAAAATGAATTTATAAAGCTGAGGATGGGAATGTCTGACTTAGCCAGGAAATGAAAAATATTATGAAGATAATGTGTTGTATTGTATCTTATTACAAGTCACCTTCCAGCTCGAAAAACTTTTGATCCTCATGATAAAGCATTTCACCTGACATCAAAAATTAATTAACGACCTCATGCTTTAGGGGGAAACTGTTATAGACATTTTTGGGCACTGCAACCCCAATCCTAAATGTCCATAAACCAAGGGCTCCTAAGTCCCTAAAAGTGTTGTTCCAACCCCTAAAAGAACAAGGTCAGCTGATCACATCACCTCCCAGAAGTTCTCCCTGAAAAACTACTCAAAATTGGTCAAAACTGGACCATCCCACCTGCTCCATGGACAAAGTGCGCTGCATCCCACCTAAATACACACAGAGGGTGCGATGCATGTTGAAAATCCCTTCTATGGGGTGCGATGGGCGGGAATGGACAAATGGCAGAGGCAGTGTGTGAGGTGGAAAATCATGGAATCTTCCAGAAACTTCTCCTGTGACACTTGCCTCCCTGATTTCGCCTAGGGATGAGTAAGAGATCATCATTCTCCAAATGGCATCAAGAACTATCAAAGAGAAGACACTAATAAAACCCCAGGAGCTGACTCACCCTCCTTTCAAACATCTATATATGGATCCCTCATCCCAGAGATCCAGAGGCTGGAATTTTGTATCTTGTAAGGAAGTGTTGTTGGTTTCTTGCTGCAACATCATAGTGTTGAGCGATCTAAGCTTTTCATGAGATGAAGAAGGGCTTCTTGCTGAGAGGATGACGCTGGGTTAAAACAATTGGTTGTAATCCTCCCCTCTATTTTTCTTGATATCAATAAAGTTATTCAAGTTTTCCTCCATTTCCTTGCATATTTTATGATATATGTTTTTATGTGGTCAATATACATCTGATCTTATATTGTTTATGCTAGTAGATCTCTGTTCTCGGATAGAATTGTGTTGCTTTGATTCCACATGTGTTTTTTGAAGCTGGGCTGGAGAGGAAGCAAGTGGCAAGAGTCTATCAGAAGAGAGAGGAATCAAAGTGAGGAATCAAAGTGAGGAACCAAGCGCAAGATTGAGGTTGGTCCCTTCATTCTTCTCTTATCTATTTTGTCCTAAAGGAATACAAAAATAGCTTTACTCTGTTTGTTTCTAAGGTTGCTACCACCCTTAGTGGGACTAGCAGTTCTGCATAGACACTATTCCCGGTAACACCAGCATAGGTGGATTTTGGTGGCCACTGACTATTTTACCAAATGGATTGAAGCCATGCCCACTAAAAAGGCTCATCACCAGGTGGTCATGAAGTTCTTAACCAAGAACATTTTCACTAGATTTGGCTGCTCGACCAAACTAGTTATTGATAATGCAGCAACTTTGAGAGCAAAGGAATTGGTGGACATGTGTGAATCAATGGGCATTAAATTAGTGCATTCCACCTCATACTATCCTCAAGGCAATGGCTTAGCAGAATCATCTAATAAAAGCCTGGTAAGGATAATAAAAAAACTGCTGGAAGACAACAAACAGAATTGGGATTCCAAGCTGAAGTTTGCATTGTGGGCTGACAGAGTTACCACTAAGAAATCCATAGGGAACTCTCTATTCAAGATGGTGTATGGTATTGAGGCTATTTTTTCAATCCAATTGACCTTCTCGGTGGCCAAATTCTTGCAAGAGGAGCAGGACAGGGAAAGTGACATGGCAAGGAGAATGAGTGACTTAGTCGAAGTTCACTAGATTAGAGATCAACTGATTGAGAAGTCCGTAGTGCATCAAAAGAAGATCAAGGAGGTCTTTGATAAAAAAGAAAGATGGACAGTTTTCAGGTTGGTGACTGGGTTCTCAAATGCGATGCATTGAAGGAAAAGAAGGGCAACCATGGTAAATTTGATGCCTTATGGATATGACCATTTATCATTGCTTGAGCTCAGATGAACAACACTTTCACTCTGCAAAATTTAGAGGGAGAAGATGTTTTTGACGGCCCAGTCAATGGGCAGTTTTTGAAACCTTCTTTTGTTTAAGGCTTTTAAAGCCTCGGTATTGTAAATATGTTTTTTAGTTTTATTTCATACTAGTTAGACTCCATGCCGAATGGAACACTATGTAGTAGATTTAATCTTGTTGTTTTGGAAAGGCAGTAGTCTATAGTTCTTGAAACCTTACAAGGAGGCTTTCATCACCAGAAGGAGCCAGTGTTAGCCCTGAGATGTAGCGCTGCCATTTTTGAAGGTTGAAGGAAGGACCCGGTCTGCTTTTCTATCCTTAAAGAGGGTCCCACACAGACCATTACCCCACTTTCTCACTTACTCCGCTCACATTTCACTTTGCTTGTTTCCTAACCTAACCCTCACATCCCTATGAAACCCTTTTTCTCCTTAACCTTAAGCAAATTAACCCCAAACCCCCCACGAAACCTCACCTTTCCGCCATGCGCGTCATCCACACATTTCCCGAGGACACCCCGTACCTCTGTGTTCCTCACTGTTGATCTTTCCCTGCGGATTTGATGGCTCGCATTTCACCCGATCACTGAAATGTGCCCGATCTATCCCTGCCATTAGATCACCCCCACCAGATCTAATGACCCTCACTCATATCGCACATACAACAAGCGTAAAGAATACCCGCCCGATAAAGGTGGTTTTTCTCTCTCTTCTGCTGCGACGTGTCATCTGCTGAATGGAATCAGGCAGACTCCACCATTTACCACTTACCGCTCGATGAGCGCCTGATATAAACCATAATCGCCCGAGCCAAACCACCCCCTGTTGTTATTGTCGTGCACATCCACCACCTGATAACTGTATGATCTACTCACCTAAGATCTAACAGCCCGGACATGTTCCGCTCCCACCATGACCTCAAGCCTCCTACACACGATCTCCACCGTGCAGTCCCCATGATCCAATGGCCATCACTCACAACCACTCCCGATCGTCATCCATCTCTCTGTTACTTATCTGTCCGTTCTATTTGGCATGTCCATCCACCCATGCACCTCATACTCCACTCCCTATCTATTACTTGATGGAGAAGGTGGTTGGCTCTGTCAGTCTGATGACAGTCTGGCTGCTAAACTAAATTAACAAAAAGCAAGGTCGAAGGAAGAAGGACACAACACGACCCAACAAATAGAATTAAACAGTCATGGAGCTCCACTGTCATAATCAAGCCAACTACCTAACAGGGAAACGTAGTACCAGAATTGATTAATGTTTTTGTGATGGAAAGGATATTGCGTTTTGGAACACAATCAAATAGTTAATGACAGTGGTTGGTCAATTAAGGCATCTCCAGCCCTAAACGGCTAAGGATCATTATAAAAAAATAAACTATAAATAGCTAAAAGCAGGATGTAATCAGGGATCAACTTCCGGAGACTGTAGATACTCTGTTCCTTACAACATTTCATCTTCATTTTCAGCAATACAAGCTTCTTTTGTTGTTATATGTTCAATGTCCATTTCCTCTCTCTTCTAGACTTGCAACTGGATAGGTTTATTCATGCTTCCTCCTATGTCTAATGCTAGATAACTGTCATGTTATCCCTACATTGGTGAATTGGATTGGCTATTGAATAGGTCATCTGTGTTTCTTCTGTATCTAACGCTAGATAACTATCATCTTGTCTCTGCTTAGATAAATTAGAGTTGCAAGCTTCATTCACTGGCTATAGCTGGCCATCATATGTTATGTATGCATCTGCTGGTGTGGTTATTATTCTTCATTCATTCACTTAATCTACAAAATATTGAGCATTAGTGGTCTAAAGCCTTGTTTGTTGAGGGTATTCATGCATGTCTGGAGTGAAAACATAGTTGAAGTGGTTATCTAGCTTGAACCAAACCATCATTTGTTCCAATAGTTCTTAGAACAATATTGAAGATTACATTACCAGGCATCTCCGAGCTACAACCTAGGAGAGTTTCCTAGAGTGATAACAGGACCAATACCTTGGAAAAAATACCTCGAAACAAATACCTCAGACCAAAAGCTCGAACCAATACCTTGGACCAAAAACCTCGGACCAAAACCTCGGACCAATACCTTGGACCAAAAACCTTGGACTGAAACCACACTTAGGATCTGTGGTATTCTTGGACGGGATCAAATAGTCATTACTCTGCTCAATATTGTGGGCTAATACCATGGTATTGGCCCTTGGTATTCTCTACTTATTGCACTAAAAATTGTCACCTTGGAATTCTGCAATCTGTGTGAGTCCATTATCACTCATACTTTCCTCCTTTGCAAGTCTTAAGCCTTAGTTCCTCATATCAAGCCTTGAAAATAAGAGAAATCCCTCAAAAGTCTCTAAAACTCTGGTCCCGCACTTTATCTTTGCATTACCTAAAGTCCCACACCTAATGGTCATGTCTCCTGCGCACCTGACTGCTTTGTCTCTGTGTTATGGGTGTGGACCCATGTAAAAGTTAAAAGGCGCGGGTATATTCTTAAAAAAACTCACTTTCAGTCATTTCTAGAAGCTTCTGGAAGGAATCTTGAGGTGGCAAGTTCGCTCTCTTAAGGTTCATGCATCCCATACCTTAAGGAGCTAACCCCTTGATGTGAGGAGCTTATCCATTTGAAGGAGGACTCTATCCCTTCATAGGTAGACCTGTATCCTCCTTCTTTGCACTATAAAATGGAGTATTGGGCTGGTTACTTGGGAGGTTGAAAGCTGAATATTTTTGAGGTGAAATGCTGCTGGAACTTAGACTTCTTAGTTGAGATTTTATGAGGAGAGATTACATAACTCTAAGATCTCATTTGGAAGAGTGCAAGGCTTGTCAAAGTAAAGGAAAATCCTGTTTCGGACCCCAGGAAGAGCTTGTTCAACATCAAGGCTGAAAAGGTTGTAAGGTTCTTCTACTTCAAAGTTAATTCAAATAAGTTTGTTTTTCTCAATACGCTGTTCATTAATGGTTTATTTTATGGATTCCTTGATCACCATAATAGACATGATTTATGATATTTGCTATGCAGGTGCTATTTGATGTTTTCTTGTTTGTGATTGCAGGTCTTTAAAGATAAATCTTTCAGACGATCGAGGGATGACTATAACGAACAAGCGTTGGATCTAAGGTAGGATTGTAACGCCTCTATAGTCTATGTTTGTAAATTGCATATGTCTAGAGAAAGATAGATTTATTTTTCTGTTTGTTGCTAGATTATCTTGTGATACTAGGGAGATCGGTCTTGTTTGCAAGAACGATTTATCTGGCCAATAAATTGGCAACTTCGCTGGGGAATTAATTTGATTTTTGGTTTTCCTTTGTTTTGACTTGAGAAACTTGTTTCCTTTTCTGATTTTTGATTGATGTATGTTGGCTTGGGTAGTTTTTAGAATCTGTATTATTTTTTGTTTCTTTCAAAGTTTTCAGGGGATTGTACTTTCTCTTTATAGACAGTGCAGGCATCTCCACACTTTTCCTTTAGTAAACAGAGCGGAACCACACCTATTTCTTCTGGAGCCCATGGACCTTGTAAAATTTTGTGAAAATCCTAAAATATCTTCTTCCAGTTAAGTTTAGGTTTCATTTAGGATTTTAGTGTCTACCCAGATCTATATTTTTCCTGTCAAAAATCTCTTGTGAGAGAGTTCCAATAGTATTTTTGTTTTGGATGATTTTCTGGAAGTTTTGCATGCTTGGAGTTATTTTCACTTTGTCTATGTAGTGACTCAAAGATCAAAAGCTTGAGAAACCTTAGATTACCCTGGTGTCTTTTTGTCTTATTGATGATTCTAACTTGGTTGTGAAATCTATCCTTTTTGAGAAATAGATTCAGTTTTCTGGTTGCAATTCTTTGAACAAACTTTGTTATAAGTTTTGAATTTCATTTTTTACAAAAGAAAACATATCTGGATGTTTTTTGATTGGTTTTTTATTCTGAACAAATGAATCCTTAGTTTACTGAACAACTAAGAAAAACGTCGTCAGAAAGAATTGAAGCTTTTATTTAATTAGATTTTTAAAAGTTTTTAGATCTCAAAATTAGTTTTGTAGTTTTGAATGTTTTTCTAAAACTTGTAGATCTCTTTTGAAGCAAATTGTTTTTTGTAGTTTCGAGTTTTGGAAAAGGAAGGGATTTATTGTGAGCATTAATTAGTAGTCTCATTTTGAGTTCTTATTGAAAAAGACAAAAAGATTTTCTTTTCATTCTCATGTTGAAAGAAAGATTTGTTTCTTAAAGAATTGCATTCTCGAACTCTTTCTTTTAGCTAGAATTTCATTGAAAGAAAAATGAATTGCTTATCATTTTAGGTGCATTTTTTAGTGTTTTTGGAGTCAAGTCTTCACACCATCAAAGTTTCATTTCCATACCTATTGACTTAAAGAAAAACCCATAAAAGCAACGCTTAATTAAAATTGATCTAGTAATCTTTTTATTTCTAGGGCTCTTATCATCAATATAGCTTAGGCTAGTATCTTGGAGTAGGGAGTAATTAAATCTCCATAATAGTTAAAACAAACAAGTAGCTATATCTTGCGGTAGGAAATAAGTCCAATTATAATTGATACATTCTAGGAAGCTTCTCTTAAAGGAGTCAATCAAAAGATAATGTCCGAACCTTTGAGACAATCAAGTCTATTTCATTGGGAAAGATAGAAGATTTGTGCGTATTAAAAATGGTAATCCTCGGATTAACCATTGTCGAGGAGCCTGGGGTAACTTGTTGGTAAACCTCAAATTGATCATGTCGAGGAGCCTTCAAGGGGATTTAGCTTTGTTACTCTTCCCTTGCGCGCAGATCGGATCGTAGATTGTTCCCCCAGTTGTATTTGTTGATGTCGGTAACCTTAGTGTCCATAAACTTAAGATTATTTCCTAAGGTGATGGTGAAGGATGGGTCTCACTGTACCTGGAGCAGACGTCGACTAGACTCACTTAGACTCTCTGGGGGGTTCTCTTCACTTGAGATGGTTTTGTGAAGAAACTTGTGCCAGTTTGTTTCATTAAGCAGGTTGTATGGGTAACTGTTCCAATCGCCCTTTTAGTATTAAAATTCTACGATGTTGGATTTCATCACCAACTAGTGTTTTTAGTTTGGGAAGTTACTATTTGTGTGTGGTTTGAACTCTTAGATTTTTTAGGCGTGTGATTTAGATTGTTTGTTTCTTTAGAGACTTTAGGTGGATTTATTGAAATTTTCTTTATTTGCGTGTGATTATTTTCATCCTACACCTAGAGGTTATTATCCTTGGTCAATCATGTCAAGACAGTCATCTATGTTTTCCCAATCACCGGAAACATTTTTATATGGCGGTCCTACTGTTACTTTGGGGTACCAGTCACTTTCTGGTACTTTTTCTAGAACTCCTCAACTGACTGAACATCAGTTATCACCTGGTAATAATGGAACTAAAACGTTGAACGTAGAGCAAATTCTTATGATGTCTAGTAGTATTCCAAATTCTCAACCTCAAGGTAGTCAATTACCGCTTGGGGGGCAAGGTAGTCAGTTACCGCCTGGGGGGGAAGGTAGTCAGTTATCACCTGGGGGGCAACCCTAAGGTAGTCAGTTTCCGCCTAGAGGGCTACCTCAAGGTTTTCAACCTTCAGGACAGTAGATACCCCAAGGTCAACCCCAAACTCAATATGTTCCTTAGGACGCATATCAACCCAAGATTTAGTACGTTCCTCAGGGTTATCAACCTCAAGGTCAGTACCCAACTCAAGGTTTCCAACCACCTTTTGGTCAATCATTTTTACTAGGGGCCAGAAATGTACCACCTAATTATCAGTCCTATGTTTAACCAGGTTATGGTCCTCCATATGCACAACCTTTTATGAGTCCCGGAATGAACATGGTGTGGGATCCGTCTCAAACTCAACAGACTTTGTAGCCTAATGTGCAGTTACCTTATTAAGCTGGACAACCTTTGGTTTCTCGTCCAACCCAGCAACCCATCCAGCCTACCATTCAAGTCCCTGCATCTGGTACAGTTTAGCAGCCTAGTCCTTGCTAACCTCAGACTCCGCCTCAAACTGCTGATGCAACTACTGCAACTTCTGTTCAACCTACCACACCTCTTTCTGGAGTATCTGTAGCTCCAGTTTCTACTATCCCTACATCAGTACAAACTCATCAAGTCTCTGTGCTCGAGTCAGGACCTACAGTTCAGACTTCGGTCCAGATGTTTGCAGGACAAGCTGGTCTAAGTACAATTGCTACAAGTCAACCGCAATTCATTTATTAACCGTACCAGGGACAATATCAATTCGGTCCTACTGTACAAAACCCAGTTTATCAGAATCAATTGTATCCTGGCTATACTTATCAACAGCCTCAACAACCCCAGTTTGGTCTGGTTAATCTTGGTTTTCTAGGAGGTTATAACATTCCTAATGCAAATTCGATTCCAGGTTATCCTGGATGTCCTCCTCGTGGAGCTGGTCTCATTACTCAAGGTTTTCGTGACCCTAACCGTCAGTTACCATTTATTGCAACTTTGGATTTACCTGATTTTTTGCACCTTACGAACGATCCGGTTTACTATCTTCCATATTGGCTGCCAATGCCTAATAAGTTGCCCAGTGATATCCCGAAATTCGACGGTAAGTCAGGGGAGGATCCATCAAATCACGTCATGACTTATCACTTTTGGTGTGCATCTAATTCAATCATTGATGATTCAATTCATTTGTGTCTTTTTCAACGAACTCTCATTGGTCTTGCTGCCAAATGGTACATTGAGTTACCATGAGCCTCTTTTAATAATTTCAATCAGTTAGCCACTTCTTTCTTAACTCATTTTTAGTTTCCTGTTAGATACGACAATGGCATGGAACTGTTTAATTCACTAAAACAATACACCTCCACATTTATTTATGATCATATTCATGAATGGCAACGTAGAAGGCATTTAGTGAAAGTTTTCATCCAAATAAAATTTTAGTGGAATGGTTCATTAAATCCTTGTTACCTAAAATCACTGAAGACATAGCTAAGGTAGGAGTTGTCACTAAAGAGCAAGTAATTGCTCAGGCTCAGTACCTTGTTCTCATTTATATGTAGCCAGGTACTTTACACGAAAAAATCCTTGATCTTCCAAAAACTACAGCTCCTTTAGGGTCTCATGCTGCTGATGGTATGATTGGTTCAGTTAGTATTAAAAGCAAGAAGAAATCTTCAAAGAATTCTTCTCCTACAATAACTTTACCTGAATCCCCGAAAGGAGATTCTTTCACTGAAGTTTCTGCCGACATCCATGTCGTCGATTCATCTACAACCAAATCCGGTAGTAAAGAGAAGGGGAAGAACCAAAACAATCAAAATTCAAAAGATAAAATGAATAAAAATGAATCTACTAATGAAAAACGAAAACCTCGCTATCCTTGTTTCATTTGCGACGAGGATCATTTTACCAAAGAATGCCCACATCGAGCAGAGTTTTCGAAATTCGTTAAAGGTTCTCAAACACTTGCTGTCTTGAAATATCCTTCTCCTACTCAAGATAGTAAGATGGTTGCCTCTTCCTCTAATACCTCAGAAGAACCCATTATGATGATGTCTCATGTCAGGATTGCGATGCGATCACAAGATTATGGTAGTAAAAATCCTATTGATGGTAAAGAAGTAGAATCTTCTAATTCAAATACATCAACGACACCTCCTCCTGGTTCTGATCCACTACAGATCGAGAAACCCAACCCTGACTTAGTAATCAAACCGCCTGCTAAAGGTATATTTTGGAAATCAGCTTTCAATCCACATGCGAGAGTTGCTTAGAATTATAACATTGTTGAAGACTTAGCCATTGCCCCTTTAGTAATGTCGGCTTTGGAAGTGCTGCAATCATGCCCAACACAACGTAAATTACTATTGTCTGCTATAGGAGCTGTTGATATTCAAGATTCGAGCCTAATAATCTTTGATTTGGAGAATAGTACACCCCGCTTACCTCATCAAATGGCTTTCTAGATTCCAGTTATAGTAAAAAACATGCCTTGCTTTTAGACTGTGATTGATGAAGGGGCTTCTACATGTATTATGTTGATCCAGTGTTGGAGATCGCTTGGTTCTCCCACACTTAATCTGTCTCCGAAGATTCTAAAGGTATTTGATGGCTGAGGGTTCCATCCTTTTGGTATTTTGTAGGATTTACCTATAGGGGTCGAAGGAAAAACCGTAAATCTAGATGTGGAAGTGGTTGATGCCCCTCTAGATTACAACCTTCTCTTGGGTTGCAATTGGTCTTATGCTATGAATTCTATTGTTTCATCGGTCTTTTAGCTTATAAAGTTTCCTTAGAATGGAAAGGTCGTTATGATAGACCAACTGACCTATCTCTCATCTGACCCAACCTCTACCGATAGTGTTCAGCACATTGGTAAAACGACTATCCCTTACAAAGATGTTGGTGTAGGTTTGATTAAAGATTATGGTTTAATGGGAAATTTTTCCTTCCCTCCTCCTAACGTATCACCTTCTATTGAAAATATTCATATGATTTCATCGAATACTGTTACATTTGATGATCCTCAGATCGTACCTTCCGATTCTGAGGTGGATTCATTTCATGGCGCGATGCCTATGAGTCCCTTTGAAATTGCATATCAGGCCTTACAATTATTTTTTGATTCTTGACCAATCTTGAGGATAGTTTGTTCCCATGTCAACCTCATTAAAAAATGAAACCGGATGTCTTGAGGATAGTTTGTTCCTGTGTCAACCTCATTAAAAAATGAAACTGGATGTCTCGAGGATAGTTTTTTCTCGTGTCAACCTTGTCTTGTGTCAAGCTCATTAAAAATGGAACAAGGGTTATGAGGATAGTTCTTTTACTGTGTCAACCTCATTAAAAAATGAAACAACTCCCTCGAAAGTGAACCTTCATTCCATCCACCTCATTGAATGCAATGAAGCTTGGGGGGGCATGTACCTCGATTTGCGTCATTATGCTGGGGGCATGCGAACTTATAACAAGCATAGTTTTTCGTTTCAAGCTTGTGTAAACATGAAACCAAATCCAAGCATAGTTCCCCACGGTTCAAGCTCGTTCAAAAATGAACCCACCTTCGGTAAATAACCTTTGTGATTTCCATGCTATCAACCTTTTGAGCCTTGGTTGTGTTCCTCCCATCACCTCCATTCTTTTGGCCGATCATATGCTTCCACTTGATTGTTTACCCTTCCTGAGGGACCGCAACTATGAGTGGTTTTATTAGCCACCCTCTTAACCATTACATGTCTTGAGTAGTTCCACCATTGCTGGAACCAGTTGCTACCCTTTATACCACTCATTCCTCTAGGATGAGTCTTCTTTAAGCTATTTTTTGACTTGTAAAATATGAAAATATTGCCGAGTTTTTCCCTTTTGACTCGTTAAACAAATTAAAAAGGCGGTCCACTTACAGCTCTTTTCTGACTGTATAAACATGAAAATATCGTTGGAATCTTGTCGTTTCACGTTCGATACTGGTTATGAAATGATGTGTCTTCGATCACTTTTTTACTTTTTCGGATCGAAGTCACTAATTATGAAAAGTACTCCTTGATCATAATGGTCAAGCGGTTCTCTCAAGTATTATTTTATGCTTTTTCAGGCTTAAGGGACACAAATTTATGAAAAAGGACACCCATGGAGTTTTCTTAAGTTTTTTATTCTGACTCCCTAAAATTGAAAAACATAGAGTTTTTCCTATACTAGACTCGTTAAAATTTAACAGTAAAGGACCTGTTCAATTTCAAACAGGAATGAACCACTCCTTCTTAGGGTTCGAATTTTAAACTAAGTTGGACTCATTCGAAGGATGAGCTTATAAAAAGGGAAACGTTATCCTCCTCAATCTTGTCAAAAATAAAGAGGTACTTGCCAGAAATGGTGGGGGAAAAGAGAGAAAAATGAACCTGTTTGTTACACTTTGTGTCTTAGAAAAGTCGTTAACCACTCTTGAACATGACACTTTTGTTCACCTGGGTTGGGAAATCCTTTGCCTAACAGTTAATCAAACCATATTGAAAGTCTTCATCCAGTTTCTAGGTATTATCTTTGGGTCAATTGTCACCAAACCATCTGCAGTGTCCTTATGTGTTCAAGAGGTCAGTTCAAATAAACCATTCATTTGCAAAATATATGTCATCAATTTTTGACCATCCTTGAGTCAGTCCTTGCAAATATATTTCTTCAAAATTTGATCTATGATTTCATGTTATGGGCTTGCCTATGACGAATCACTTTTTATCGACATCAGCTCATTATCTAGGAAGTT
>Ga0139314_100266_pt1 | contig 12840 bp, 7 predicted proteins | sample In2P11_FD_99376 | JGI IMG/M metagenome (GOLD analysis project Ga0139314, IMG submission 99376)
CCAAGACCAGAAGGCAAGGAAGAAGCCAAACCACGAGAAGAACCATACTCTGCCGTACATATTGAGTGGATTGAGGCCAGGTATTGATCTAGCTTTCCGGGTGATCGGATTGACCTCAGGGGCCTGGAACAGCAACATTGGGTTGTACATCTTGGATGTATGCTTGCTATTCTTGCTGGACGTGTGTTGTACCGGATGGTGAGAGACAGAGTAAGGAGCTAAGGGTAAGAAGGTACAACAACTGTCTATATAGAAAGCAAACACGATCCAATCCCTGTCGACGTTCGAGGAATGACTTTTTGGGCTTCTCCGGGGCACAAGGTTGAGCCTGATTGGGGAAAAAAGGTAGATCCGCGGATCAAAGAGGATAGGATTCTGATAGAGTGGAGCCAATGAGAGACCGAAGATATCAGACTCACTTTCAGCGCCATCGTGCTGGAGAAGATAACGTGGAGGCTCGATCCACTGGAGAAGCACAACGGGCTTCGATGGTTTCTCGACGTTGTAGAATACTTCTGAGATCGTCACAGTTCCTGGGATCCATGTTGGCGCTGACCATATGCAATACTCTACTGGGACGTGATATTCTAGATCTGTGAGTTTGACTCAAGCTTCATTTCACGATTGTGGTGAGTATGCGTGGCTTTCGCGGTTCAGTATGTCATATCTCGTTCAGTAAGCGACCATGGCATCTTACGTTCGTATTCTCGAAAGACAAGGAAGGTTCTCTCGCCAGTGACCACCTCGAGCGATCCGTTTCAATAGGGTAAAGCTGCACAGTGACGCTGGCGAATTGAGCGAGAAACACCGAGGTGTGGTACACGGTGACACTTCGCAAGTCTAGAGCATAATGATAGACTGTTATCAGCCAAGGCAGCCTGAAGCTGACAGTAAGGCCTGTTATTGGTGTAACAACCAAAGGTCAAAGTTCCCGGACTGATATCAAGACCAGCTGAAGATAACGACAACACGATAGACATGCTTTAGATACTGCAAGGCTGTATTTCCGGACCGCTGATTGGTAGGAGGGTGCTAATCTTATCACTGTCAGGTGAATAACGGTCGAGACAAGAGCTGTATTGCTTTGTAATGCTAGTTCTGTGATAAAGTGATTACGCTTCACAATGAGGATTCTTGCCAAGGTTCTGAAAATACATGGTACAGCTCGTGTATCGCGGGTACTAATGGGCTCCACAGTCGTGGACCTTGCAGCGCCAAGGGTTTGTTGTTATGGAGCCAAAAGATAAGGACTTCAACCCAACATCAACACGGGACTGAAACATGTGCGTCGTCCTCTGCGCATGGCTTTATCAATGCACCTAATGTACGACCAATTGAGAAACGACGTGATCCGATCGGCCAAGGGTCTGAGCTCGTTGCGCGAACAATCCGTAGACTAGCCAGCGACGAACTCAGATTGCTCTTCAATAGCATACCGTCCTGCTAGCAGCATCTTGGGATGTTTGTTGAACCCAGCGGTTGGTTCTTGATGAACGCAGCAAGATGCAAATATTGGGTGTTACACAAGGTTGAAAGGCAAAATGGTCGATGATAACTGCTGCAGTGGAAGATGGAAGCTGATAAACAACCGCAAAGTTGCAAGTCTTCCAGTTATCATATGCTAGCATGTAGATATGGCCAGCTCTTCAAAACTCGCGGTCGAAAGCGCCGACAGTGCTACAGTAGAAACCATCGAGATCTCTATGATTTGTTCTTGGTAGCAAAGACCATGATCAGCCCAACGACGAGTGGTTTGGTACACGGGTCAGTGATAGAACTGCTTATCAGCATGTATCTGCTGTGGACGATCTAGGCCATGCACTTCTCAGATATGGTCGCTGGCTTGTCCCTATCACTATCACTGATTCTCTAGGGTATTTGCTAGGCTATATCGAGATCGAGCTACTCGGCAGCGCTTTGACTTTGCGATGCATGGTCATCGACTGGTTGAGCGAAAACTTGCAATCGTAAATCTGTAAGCTAACCTCCACGCTCAAGTCTCCTTTGATAAGAGCAACGTGAAGGGGCTCTAGCCTTGCATGCTAGATAGCGGTCTAGACCAGCCGCGTAAAGCCCGTCAGTAAGTGTCTGCTCTACTTCTGGAAATCCTCCCTCACATTATTTGGAATAATACACGCCGAGCGCAGAATGTATGTCCATACTGTGTTGTGAAGGTTTCTGGCTGGCGCTCGTTTCGTCAGGTCAAGACACACCACTTGGTATGGATGAGAAGCTTCGAGTGGCGCCCTCTCAAAGGTTGGAAATGACAGTTCGTGGCAGATCACTGCTTGAGGAAGTGTATGGATCGCAAATGTCCATCATCTGACCCTCAACCTTGTGCTCTCGCACACTTGGACTCCCAATAAGGTCGACGGCTTACATCAGCCAATCAAGCCTTCGATGACTCGATTGCACAGATGAGCTGTCTCGAATTTGTCCGTGACACGAAAGTTGGTCCAGTGATATCTGCGAAGTTGCCAAGGATCTGGCAAAAGTCATACGGTAGTTACTGTTGCGTGGCAGTGAGCTTGGGTGTGAACCAAGTGTTGGTGTATGTGGGAGGGGACAAGCTGTGTCCTTACCCAGCCTGTAAATCGACATGATGGTCATAGACAATCTGCAGGGATTGGTTCCAAAGGGAGCTACTTAGGACATGACAGGTTGCGACAACCTTAACTGGTCTTCCGGCATCAAAAGCTGAAAGGAAATCATGCGTGCCTTTATTTGACGCCAGCAGGAGCACGATCAACATGTACTGCAACTGCTAGCGACAATTCGAATGCACCAGCAGAATTGGGATCTTGGGTGATATATCTTGCATGTCGCATCGTGGGCGTTGCATTGAATAGTATTTTGACCAGTGCAAGGAGATTCTGTGAAACCTCCAGATATGAAAGGAGCCTGGACAACTTCGACTCGACTTGCCAAGCATATCCATGCTGCGATATGGCATATAGCTGAGTTTGTGTGTTGCTGTCGTCCACTTGCGTACTGTGGTGGAATGCCGTCGTTGTACTTCATCGACCCGATCGAGGTGGTGGCGGTGGTGCCATCCAACCACGATTTTTCTCCTCTTCTGGTGATGGACGTCTCCCGTACACGGAGATGATCTTGTGATAAGCATGAACTTTCCTGTTTTTCAGGCTGTGCCTTGTGTCAGCAAGGAATAGTTCAATATTATTCCTCTCCCAGTTCAGAACTTCACTCATTGTTTTGTAGCTGGCTGAAGCCAAGCTATCAGAGATCAGATCTGCCCACGCTTTTCCTATCTCCTTCAGTGTTTTGTTTGCTGGCCACGATCCGATCGGAATTTTGCCGACGACTTCATGTACATCCACATATCCAGCATCGATCATCCATTGCTTGATGTTGTGAGCCACTCTCATAGGCCTTCCAGCCTGTTTCGAGCCGTGGTCCATCCATTTCTCCCATATCGCAAAGGTCCATTGTGGTGTTATGGTGTTATCATCGCAGAGGGGTTCCGGCATCAGCTCGCAACACTCAATCCAACCTTGACCAGGCTTCAGGTACTTTCGCGCAGTAATAAGGTATTTTGCATAGTCTTGCAGAGCTCCAAGCAGGCAACGCGTGTAGATGAGATCGAAGCTTGCCAGAGGTCGTTCCCAACTGGGGTCCGAGCAATCTTGCACTTCAAAGAAGACATTCTCTGGGACTTCTTCTGGCTGTATAGGTGACAAATCGATGCCTGTGATCTTTGCGTTTGGGAAGATATCATGGTCGGCAAGCTCGATAGCCCAGGCTCCGGTCCCCGTACCAACATCTAGGACGTTCGTTACCACATGAGCATCCTCGATAGGACTGAAGAAGAGACGGCCACTCTGAGCTGCTTTGATGATAGCATACTGATTGTTCATGCGATGCTGCTCTTGTTCATCATTTGGAAATGGATAACTGCCTTCCTTGTACCTGTGGTACCTTCGGTTGAACAGTGTTGGATAGTCTAGTACACTGGCGGTCAGAGATATGGTGTCAGCCTCGTGGTCGCCATCAGATTCCGAAGAATGACTGTCAGCTGCCATTGGCGAAGTCATCATTCATGAGATGTTGTGGCCACTCAATTATGCAAGTTGATTCGATGTCAGTCTATATTAGTCCAGACAGGCATTCAGGTTCGCTTTCTAACACTTCAGTCACGCAACGTCGAGGAGGACTTGCGAGCAGACCACAACTCGTCAGTGTTCGAGGCGATTCTTGACCGCTTGGTCAATCTTTGCAGCAATCCATGATGGCCTCAACGATCAATATTGTGCTCAGCCCAATCCGGATGACAAGACCGGCACAGGTTGGTGGGAGGCTAAAAGCTTGACTTGAGAAGTGGAAAACTGTGCACGAACCCAAAAAACATGCCAACTCTTGATCCACGAGTAGCAAAACCTTGTACTGGAGCAAAAGCCGAGAGGAGCACGCCGAGAAGTGTCCGCCATGACATTCTAGTACGTGCTTTCGGATATTGATTAGCGTCTGTTGCCCTACTGTAAAGAGTGCAATTAATGTAAAGCTTGTTCGTACCAGGGCAGTGGTTTGGTACCAGCCGATTGTGAAGAACTCCACCTATCTTGCGGGCTTTGGGGACTTGCCAACAAACATGCACGTGGATGGCAACAGCTTTTGCAGCTGTCGTGCACAAACAGCGCCCATGTCCGTCAGGATTGTTCTGGAACCTCTGCGTCCAGTCCGATTTGGTTTATACCGAGAGCTTCTCTTGCTTGTTAACCACGGCGCAACACTGACATGCTTTGGACATCCAAAAGACCGTTCTGCAGCACTGCTAAGTCTTTGAATCTACATGAACACGGAGCTCTCTGACACAGAAGAACTGTCGATGATCGAGTGAATGTTAGTGAAGCCCCGTCCCGACACAGTGGGCGGGGCTATGTTAATCCTTGCTAGGCTTGCAGCTGTTGACTTAGGTGTCCCGGACTTCGGGTTGGTTTGACGGCACGATCGGACTGTCGTGCGAACACCAAGACGGACAGCTGGCACGGCTTGAGTTACTTTGTTACTACCAAGGAGGGGACATACGGGTGTAATTGGTTTTGCGTGGGTAGTGCCATGCATGCGAAAATTGCTCAGCAGCACTGCATCATCATATTGCAGCTGCGCAGTCGAGATTTGACATAGCTCTGGCTAAATTCTGCATCGTCCTCCTGCACGACGGAGGCATGGCATGTCTCCGCCGTGTAAACGACCCGTCTCTTCGGTCGCTGGCATATCATTGGTCCCGTGGGCCTGGTTGAGCCGGTTCGTGTTACCTAACATCCCAAATACAGCAGTAGATGCTCTTTGACCTGGAGCGCCACTTATCCTCCTTCCTCCAAGGCAGCCACTTTGTCTGCCACGTAGCAGTTATAGCCGCAAGTACAGTACTGCAGCCTTGATTGACAGGACCAGTTGAAGGACAAACGCTTAAAAGGCTTTGTAGCCTGGTATCTAACCATGTGAAACAGATCTTCCGTCTGGCCGGCGTTCGAACTGCCGATTGGAATATTCATTTGCATCGCTTCTCAATTATGCTAGCTCCGTGCTCCTCGTATTCTTTCTTGGATATCCACATCTGATGGAAAGTCCCTAAGCTGGCCACGATGCTGCCACCAATCCAGCTTCCAAATTTGCGTTCAACCGCCATGCCTGCAGTCTGAATTCGTATCTTCGCGCTGGGATACATCTTCGTCAGCTCACCGTTAATGCGCTCTGGTAAACCCTTGATCAGCGAACCGCTTCCAGTAATGACAACACTGCTTAACAACATCGGTCGTAAGTCAACATCACACTGACTAATGCACATCTTGACAAGGCCAGTAATGGTCTGGTTAGGTTCAGGCGCTGGGTACAGCTGTGCATCTGCACTGCCAGCCGCAGCTGGTGTATGGCATTGCGGATCGAACAGAGTCTCGACGATCTTGAATCGTTCTGATGAAAATTCCTGGTTGTAACCGTCAGGGAATTCAAACGGATGTCGGTATGTTTCCTTCGCTATTGATTCGCCCTGACCACGAAACGGCTGTGCATTGCCCCATGTGTATAGGGCCATCTCTTTGAATTCTAGTATTGTCTTCTCTTCTTGGTATCGTCTGAAGGAGTCCTGCGGAGGTTTGTAACCTTCAGGGAACTGTTTGAGGATGGCATTCGGCGGCTGACCGGAATCAACTGGCTGCTTCGATTTGACAAGGTAGTGAGGGGTGATGGTAACGGGTGGGTCATGAGCTGAAAGCACATTTCGCACTTGAGAAGAGATGTAGTTTCCACCAAGATATGATCGCATGATACTCTTCTTTAGGATCATGCCGTCGTGGACGGCTGCTACCGAGAGCTGTGATGCACCAAAATCAATAACAAGAGCAGTCGACTTTCCCATGCTGAAGGCCGCAAGCACACTGGATTTGGAGGTGTAAAAAGCCGGTGCTGCCCATTTTTCTAGTGCAATCTCAGCTGCCTTCTCCCGACTCTTTGCTGAATTCCAATTCGGTTCTGTCAAAAACAACGGATGATCCTCCAGTGCTCTTTCAGTGTCTTTGGCTTCTGCCATTGCCTTTTGCAGGTTGGGTACGCTGTCAGGGTCATTCAGCCATTCTTGTAGCGCTCGATTGGGTCGCACTCCTGTGAGTTTTGAAGCGAATGAATGCTTCCATAAGTCCTCCGCGGCGTCCCAATCCTCTACCACACCGTCCTTCGAGTATGGATTCTTGATTGCGACGTCTTCTCTTGGCACGTCGATAACATGGTCACCGAACAATCTGCTGTCGTTGTAGGAGGCGTAGTATGAAGGAATGATTGATTTTGGAGTATCTTCACCAGCGAAACCTGCTCGCACCGCTGAATAGCCTGGATCCAGGACAACTGCTGAGACCTCATCTGTGCAGGATCAGTGTCCCATTACCACGACGACAGTGTTTTAGACCTACCACCAGCGTACTCGGCCGTTCTGGGCTCATCCTTTGTTGTAAGTGTCGTCATTTTCCACGAGTATCATGACTTGTGTAGGACTAATATGTGACAGTGAACTGTTATGATAAGTATTCTTTGGAGTTCGCGCAAACCGACGCGACAAACAATTTAATTAGAGAATGACGCGCATGGGTACTTGGCCGTACAGAACAAAGTGCAGTTAAAGCGGTCGATCAAATGGCCGGCAACTGGATCGTTTGGCCGCCTAAATCCGGCCACACTTTCACAGAAGACCATTGCGAATCACTTCGATTCATTACATGTAGAATATCTCTGCTTGACGCTAACAGAAACAAGGTAGAATATGTATAGTAATGGTGGGAAGCAGTTTCCGGGAGGTGAGGTACCATTGAACAGGTGTGAAAACCTGGCTGTGTGCCGATACAGTGCCATAAACTTCATTACCTGGGACAATTGCTATCTATAGACAATATACTTTTTAACCAAGCAAATGACAATCTCATGGCTACTCTCCTTCGATGTCTGTTCATTGGAGTCAGCATATCTGTCGTGTTCACAATTTATCGATGTAGCAGTTTGCAGACATTTCGGCCAACTCGCGAACTAAAACTGCAGCATCAACTGACGGGTCCACGATGCTATCTTGCAACTCCCTCCACTTGTTCGACCTGGCTGAACAGCGGATATTTGTCGTCTTTGTATTGCTCAATGCACCCAGTCCTAGGTCACTCCCATCTGTGTGTTTGTTTTCCGTCATTTGTGCAATCTCAGAACTCACATCTGAATGATGGAACAGTTCGGGATTCACGGTGATGCACCTTAGTCCTTCGTCTCGGCAGCCTTCCAATAGTCGAACATCATATGCTTTACACGGACGATCATGATTTCTGGATGGCTCCTTTACTGTCAGATCATATAGCACCCGTTCAGCAGCAGTCCTCGTTATGGCGTAGGCGAAGGTACATAGAGGATTGACCGAGTGGTGCACAAGGCGCTGTTGGTTCTGGTTTGCTCCGATCTCGTGCAAGAAATCTCTGGTCCATGGATGCAATTCAGTCATGTTTGGCATAGCAGAATCGCTGAAAGATTTGATGGGTGCGATATCGGAACCTTGCGAAGCATGGAAGAAGTCGCCACAATGCCCAAGCCATATGACATCCCAAGATCGGAGGTCTCCCCAGTAGCCACCACGTTGAGATCCCAGCAACTCCCTGATCGCATATGCTGTTTGCGGCATCTGTTGAATCCGAAGTCGAGTGTCCCAATCAACATCATCTTCTATAATTAGAGCCGTGTCGTGCGAACTCTTCAGAAACTTTTCCAATGCGTTGTGATGACCCAGCCATGCCAGCGCCGAACCTCTATCGAGAACCGAGTTCTCATCAGCTCTTATGCGAGCGATATCTGTCTCCGTCCACTTTGGCTGTACAGGGATATTGACATTGATGTTTGTCAGGCTCGCGGCTCTCAAAAGGGATGGCCGCCTCGGTGAACCTCTTCGTGAGACAGCATATATGCTTCCGAAACCTAGAGTGGAGTTTGCAGTTAGATCGTCGAAGGCCTCCACGGACAAGTTAATAGAGTAATATCGATACACCAAAATAAGTTGGCCTATAATGGCAAGAGCTGCTAAGAAGTAAAGGCTTTCCCGCACATGTGATGATATTCGAGCCTGTCGGAGTACTGGCTGAGATTGAAACGTAATTTGTTTTCTTTCGAACATAGTAAAGGTCGAAAGGCGTTCACGACAGTGTTGTAAGCAGTGTAAGAGACGTTACATAACACCCAACGCCTGTTCCAATTGCTCGTTCGAAAGTTGTCGTGGGGAAGAGACAGGTAGTGAGTAAACATGCAGTGACATGAACAACGTGATGAAACGACCTGCGCATGCACCATTGTGGTCGGCATTTGAACCAGGAGGAACGACCTCTTAGTAGGTGCCTACCTCAGGTACTTTAGGAGGTAAGGGAGTCCACCTGCCGGTGCACAATAACTTTGGCCTTGATTTCCAACCAACGGTAAGCAAATTTCCCATATAAACTCTTAATCGGTCAAACTCTGCTGGGATGACACAAAGTAAAAGGACCGTGGAATTGGGTGCCTACGAAGCAGAGCTCAGACATACTTCAGTATCGGCGTCTTACCAGAAAGCAGAGGACTGATCCCACTCGAGCAGCTGTTTGGTGTAGTCAGTCCGTTTTACAACCATATGGTCCTTACTTTGACTACCATTCCCGAGCACCGAAAATTAGAGGATGACAAGACCACGCGTCGATGGCAAACGACCTGCTGCATCATTGCATCAAGTGTTATTTGAGAAGAGCCAAATCTCAGGACGTTCACATCTCGAGAGTTGTTTGCAATGCGATGTTTCAGATATCCTAAGGAAGTGAAACACAAGCCATCAGAATATCCTTATGTTTGGTGACCGACGGCTTGGGGTAGGTGCAGAATAACTGTACACCCGAACGACTGGCAATCTTGAGTCGAACCTTCACTTGCCCATAAGTCAACTAAAGGCCAGGTCTCCAAAACTCAATGTGGCTTCGTCCTTCGAGAATTAAGCGTACAATCGTCGTCACTTACAGCTCCATAATTAATGTCTACCACAACTTTATATTAATCTTTCTCTCCTTTCTCTTTACACACTGCAAGTCACATTGACATGCACCTTTTGTGTCTTGTTCTTGCGCGAATCGAGGTATTTAGCATGACTTTACACGTGTCTGGACGGCATCAACCAGTTCCGCTTCGTCCCGCCCTCTGTTCCCGCTTGCCTGCGTAAAACTTGTTACTGTGATATGGCTCCTTCAAATCTTGCCGGCCATGATTTGAATCTGTCCTGACTGTGCAATAGCTACCGTATCCACTACTTCCCTTCTGACCATATTTCCATAGTTACGTGGACCTACCTTTGATAAGTATCGAGAGCTGCGATTTCTAATTTGTTGACATGTCTCGTCACGGGCAAGCACGACACATACAATTGACGAGTGTTAGCCGCAAGTACGAGCCAGTTCCTGATTCATCGAAGTTTATTTGCATCTGCTACTTCAGCAATTGCTCCTCAAAAGTCTTAGAACATCCAGGTTACACCTAAGCAGCTGTGAAGCTGTATCATGTGCTTTGGGAATCTTGTTGCCATCTTCCTGATTGTTTGTCAACTGGCGACGGCGTCATCATAATGACTCGAGTTACACATAAGACTTCATGGCGACGTTTTTTCCTTCCCCTCATCCTCTTGGTAGCATTTATATTTTGGTATCGCAAGGCTCAAACTACGCGGAGCTCTCCAAAATGGTATATTGTCGACTTTCAGATCAAGGACTACAGATCACAAGAGAAGCCCCTTCAAAACGACTTCAGTGATGCAGACAGGCCGTACAGAGCTCAGCTTGACGACGTCCAGGACGGCCCTGCCTTTCAACAACAGCAGCAGTCTTATGACGGACTTCAAAGCAGGATCAAAGATTTCATTCAATGGGAGCGGCCCTCAACAGATCATTGGCCTGCTTGGCATGACTATGACAATGCTGACTATGACCCTAATCGATGGGAGGCAATGGATAGGTCAGCAAAGTATCTTCCGCAATGGAGTACATGCTGACGTTAATATAGAGAATTTGGCTACTTCATCAACAATACTGTGCAGGAACTCGAGATGAATAATGTCAAGCCTGAGCCATATCTGCCCTATCCTCGATACAACAATGAGAAGTGGAAGAAGAAATGGCACGGCCAGTATATACCGTGTCAAGGGCCTCGTGGAGAAACGTATGGTAAAAGCTCTTCGCACGACTTCGTTGTTCATGGTTACCGGACCAGTGCCGAATCTTTCGCACCGGAGAGTCTGGGCTCAGCAAAGCTATTAGGGCTGGATTCGAGCATATGTTTCGACAGATACTCAAGGTACTCGCCGTACGGTATGATAGACTCGAATCTCGACTCGTCTTTACGTGAGCATGTCGATTGGGAGAAAGTCAAATGGGGTGATCTTCAAGATATTTGCTTTGAAAGGAATGCTGAACGTTACGCTCCAGAGGCGCGAACACCACTGATGCTCTACCCAAGCAAAGCCATGCGTCAGGGCGATGACTCACTCAACGAAGACCACACTTGGAAAAAGATAAGCAAGAGTAGGAAGCAATACCAATCTCGTACAGCGATCCTGATCAGGACATGGGAAGGCTATGAATACAAGGAGAACGACATTCAAGCCATTCGATCGTTGATTACCGAAACTTCCTTATTGAGTGGGGGTGAGTATCAGGTCTTCCTCTTGGTCAATATCAAACAGCGAGAAGCAAATATTTACGATGATGAAAACGTCTTTAACGACCTACTCAAGAAAACCGTTCCTGCGGAGCTTCGAGATATCGCAGTCCTCTGGAACGAGCAGGTTTGTGAAGACTGGTATCCTCATGTTGGTGAATGGCAAGTGTATTGGATGCAATTCATGCCTCTGCAATGGTTCTCGAACCAGCATCCGGAATTCGATTACGTCTGGAATTGGGAGACGGATGCAAGATACATCGGTAACCACTATCACCTCTTCCAGCAGATTTCCAAGTTCGCCAAGCAAGTTCCTCGAAAACATTTATGGGAACGTAATTCCCGATTCTTTATTTCAGAGTTATGGGATGGTGACTACAATGCCTTTCTCGCGGATACCGACGAGCAGATATTAGATGCTGCCTCGTTGGGCTTAATTGACGAACCAGTTTGGGGTCCTAAACCATATGCACCATTCCAATATCCTCTAGGACCTTCACCACCAAGGAGTGCTGATGAGGATAACTTCGAATGGGGTGTTGGTGAGGAGGCTGATTTAATCACACTGCAACCAATATGGGACCCCTCGGAGACAGTATGGTCTTACCGAAACCACATCTGGAATTTCGTCCCTGAAGTCAGACCGCATTTTACTCCAGAGAACGGCATTGACGAAGGCTTCGACCATCCTAGTTTCCCGACTATTCCACGACGGGTTTTCATCAACACAGTCGCCCGCTTCAGCAAGCGAATGTTACATACTATGCATCTTGAAAATCTTCAAGGTCGAGCCATGCAAGCTGAAATGTGGCCAGCAACAGTGGCCCTTCACCATGGTCTGAAAGCTGTTTACGCTCCACATCCTATATGGACTGATCGAAAGTGGCCAGCATGGTATGCAGAAGCCGTTCTCAATGCCAATGATGGCATCCCTGCAAGATGGGGTCAGCAACTCGATAGTCCATATAATCATGATCGAGAAGCTAACTTTGGTGGATGGAGCTGGTATTACAACTCTGTATTCCCACATGTTCTCTACCGAAGATGGCTTGGATGGAAGACAAAAGATTGGGGTTGGGATGCTAATAAAGCTAAAATGTCCGAACGTGTAGAGAAGATGGCTCTGGCAAAGAAACTTGGTAAGAGTCCTGAAGAACTGGGTGATCTAAGGATGTGTTTGCCTGGCATGCTACTGCATCCTGTCAAGAACGTTTATGAAGGAGCAGACGGTGGTTGACTATCCGTTTGAGTAAGTAGCATGAAATTCGAGATGTTGTTCAATATTAGCGAAACATATGTGAGACAGTCGTTGTTAGAACAAAAAATCCCACAAAAGACATGATTTGCATAAACATTTTTCAATTACTCTCCGATTGTTGGATAGTTAGTCATACATTCCACACAAAGATTAAGGAAGGAAGCAGAATACTCAAGCAAGCACAGTAAGACAAGTGTTTACTTTCAGTGTGAAATGATACACTACAATGCCCTCCGATGCTTAACGTTATATATCGGTACGAGTCGCACACCTGGGCACTCTCGGTTCATACATATGCACCTTATGTACCAATCAACGCAGCTGCCGTCTTGACACTACGTATGTATACTGATTCAGGCTACATGTACTGTACTATCTGATGC
>Ga0139314_100267_pt1 | contig 12840 bp, 8 predicted proteins | sample In2P11_FD_99376 | JGI IMG/M metagenome (GOLD analysis project Ga0139314, IMG submission 99376)
TCGGATGGGTCCGACTTTTGGTGCCATGTGCTTGAGTGGTGTCAAGGCTGCTGAGGAAGCACTCAAGGTTTGGCAGACCAGGAAGGAAGAGTGTAGTGAGTAAGAAACCCGCGTCATTCCGTGGGAATTATTGGATCAACATGCAGGGAATGTAGGAGAGGGAGAGTAGGCAGTTCATGTAGGATTACACTCATTTGACTCATAGCTCCTGCTGGCTCGAGAGGTTTCGAACAAACTCAATTGTTGTCTACCTAGGCATCTGACCCTTCAGGCACTTCCAGGTGGTTGAAACACCAAGCTACTTTCCTCCATTATAGCGCGATCGTTCTTGAGAGAGCTACGAATCATCTTTGATCATCTCTTCGACAGGTTAATCGAATACTATTGAGTCTCAATATGTCCTTAAGCCGACCCTGCTGCCCTTGCCTTTGTCGTTCCCTAGGTCAAACGTCACACCCAACCCTCGGAAGAATGGCTCTCCCAGCACCCACACGTCTCTCATGTCTGACCCGTGCCACTCTTTTCTCAAGCCCATGGCGGTCTCGACAATAAGTCCTACACAATAGCCTGTTGCTGACTGCTCGACATTGGTCTGGTTCGTGTTAATATCGACCTTCCCCATGCTAAACCTCCCACCAGCTGGACCATGCATATTGTCTTCTCTGAGGCCTTCGCCTGACATGACAGGAAACTGCCAGCCTGCAAATTCGAACGATATGTCTATAGTATTGAGGCATGGAAAAGTCCAGAATCTCTGTGCATCGTCTAGGGATAGACGTGATTCATCTAGTAGTGTCACTAACCTCTTAGTACCACTGATTGACTCATATACCCTTTCTGCGGCGACAGGAGGTGCTAAGACAAATGGGCAATTGATATCGAATAGGACAGGCTGGTTCTTCAGAACCTTTACACCAGCAACCCAGACACCACCCATAAGGGTCATGTGCCAACCTGCTGCCGCGCCGTCGTCAACGTCCCTCCATCTGAAATGGTCTTCGTGTGTCGAGCCTGGTGGAACTGCAAAGTTGAGGGCACCATCGATTTCTTCTTGCTTCGCTTGTGAGTTGGGGTCATTGATATACTTGAGTCCCATCTCCTGTCGTATTTTTGTTCTTTCCATTTCAGCTGCAACGGTGCCGCCGAGAGATAGGACGCCCGATGTGCTGTCGAGAAGGGTGACGGAAAAAAGGTTGTGGCCAAGCTTTTGCTGATTCATCAGTTGTTGTACAAACGAGCTTGATGCAAGGCGTGAAAGAGACCGTGCACTTGAAGGTGATAGTCCAAGGATCGAGCCTGATGCAGCAAGGGTATGTCTGGAATATTTCGGAGCCTGGCAAACTGGAAAAACGAGACGGACTGAGCCTTGGTCTGGAACAAGGGTCGGTAAATGGAACACGTCTGATGGACCACGGCAGACGGCATGCAAGAAAGTCTTAGCATCCTCTAATAGATGGTGAGCATGCAGGATGGTGGAGGGACATGTGCTGGCACATACCATGAGTACTCGAGCCGAATGTGTTGTATTTTGAGCCTCGCTCGCTTGTTGTCATGATAGTATAAAAGTCAGGGCTGAGCATGTCGAGATCAACCTCGAGTGTCTGCGGCGGTTCGCCAACCTGAAGCTTTGTATACCTGCAACACTCAGCTAAGTGATGGGTTGTGCCAGGTTACAAAACTCACCAGACTCCTTCGGTCCCAGCACGATCAAGCATGTAGCGGTCCTCATAGAGTGGCCCATCGTGCCAACGGCGCACGATTCTGTTGCCGTCAAGATCTGTATATGTACTTGCATACCTTTTCTCAATCTGGCTGACAACGGTCGCTAGACTTGTGATGTTTGCGAGTTCATGGTGTACGAAACGACCGCCTCTGCGATAGATCGGCAGGTGTATTGCTGGAGCGCCTGCCCAGATTTCGACTGTAAATATGCAGAACAACAGCAACTCGATCGCAAATCGCATATTGGTAGTCCAGAAGCATGGCAACACAGAGCGGTTGGAAAGAGGAAGGAGGAGGACGTGGTGCAGTGAAGCAAATAAAGATATATCCACAAACAGTATGAGAAGATGCAAGCCTACGCGTTTCATTCATAGTACCTTACCTTTCATTGCCCATACTCTTCGAAATACGACGGTAGATCTTGGACTTCTGATAATTTCAACGCTTCATCAATCCCTTTCACAAAATACTGGTATCCTCCGCACATGTCAACAATTCCGCTGTCAACAAACCTTTTGTAAACTTGACTGCCTTTGCGAGGAAGTCTGCAAAAAATCACTCTCACACCCCTGTTAATATATGCTTTCACTATTTCTGCTAAGACCTGCGTGCCGGAACCATCTATACTTGTCACTCCATGCACATCAAATATGATGTTCTTGTTGTGATCGTCATGCCGTACTCGTGGAAGTGAAGGATGTGCGCTGTTGGTGCCGTATTGTTCAAGACGCCGCAATCTTGTTCTTAGATCACCCGTGTTCGCAAATGTCAAGGGCTCGGGTATCTTCACGACGAGGCAGCCCTCGATGTGCTCAATGTGCTCCGGAGAGAGTTCTGCATTCTCAAATAGATGTGGCTGGCCAGGTACTCGCCCCAATATCTGAATTCGAGGCTTGGCAGCATGTTTGACAACTGCGAGTAAAGACAACGAGATCCCCAACGCTATGCCGAGAGACAAGGAATAAAATATCGTGGCCAGAAAGATGATAGACATGAGAGCTAATTCTGACCAGCCTCTAATCCTCACAAAGAATCTGATATCATGGGGACATTCCTCGATGAGTGAGTATGCCACGACTGAGATCATGGCACAAAGCACGCCTTTCGGCAACCAATAGAAGTAAGGGAGCATGAACTTGACGCAGAGAAGTGAAATTAGACTTAACAGAATGCTGCTCATTGGTGTTGTGCCGCCTGTCGAAGCATTGACTTTGCTTCGACCATAACCACCAAAAGCTGGCAACGCCATGAAGCATCCGCCCACCAAATTAGCCGTTCCAAGTGCAACCAGCTCGCGGTTGGCACTCAGAGTCATACCTTTGATACTGGATGTCCCCTCACCCAAACTTTTTGCTGCAACCGATGATTCAAAGAAGCCTAACAGCGCGATGAGAACTGAAGGTCCGATTGCTGTATCAATATGCTTCATGTTTCGAGCCCTCAAAGGCCATTGAAAAGGAATTCCAGATCCTGTTGCACCAGATTTGACATTGCCAAGCAGCTCAAGTCCTTGCTCGTCCCATCGATACTTCCAGGCAAGGATCGCTGAGACAACAACAACAAGAAACCTGTCAGGGAAGTATGCCACTGCTGGATATCTGGGCTGAAGTCGATTCTTCAAAGTCCTAAACATCATTATGATGGCAAGGCTTCCGAAGGACACAGCAACGGTCAGTCTGTGAGCCCTGTGGATGTTGTTGAAGATGAAGCCGAGCTTGTCGACACTGCTTCCGTGCGAAACGCTACGTCCATGGAGTCCTAATTCTGGAATGGTCTGATCGACAAGAATGACAAAACCAATGGCACTGATAAACCCCCGCAGAAATGGTCGGCTTAATACACTATCGAGAAATCCGAGTCGTGTCAGACCGGCAATAGAGATAACGGCACCCGCAAGTGTGGTGACCACACCTGCTATTTGAGCATGGAGAATACCGTCATCGTCGCCCGAAGCGCCCTTGTCGACGGAACTGCGTACAACCTGGCCAACAAGCAACGATCCAGCTACTTCTGGTCCAACGACCATCTGAGGACATGTACCGAGTAGAGCATAAATAATCGGATTGAATACAAATGCGTACAGACCATTGACGGGAGGTACATGAGCTAGATTAGAAGCATATGACAGGGACATCGGGATATAGAAAGATGCCATGGTCAGTGCTGCGATTAGATCCCCTTGAAACCATGACATTCGATACTGAGAGATCCACTTGAGAAAAGGGAAGTAGTAGGCAAGATACATCCATCCCTGGTGCTCTAAGCCGTCGCGTAAGGTCGCCCAATACGTCGTGCTCTTCTTTTTGCTCTTGCTGCCTGTAGTGTTATGTGTGGTGGCATTGCCTACTCTTGCGTTTGCAGCACCACTTGGACCACCATCAGAGTCACTACTATCGGCGTATCTGCCAAAAAAGCCGCTCATTATGCTGTCACTGGTTGCACTTCGTATCGAGGGTGCTCGAGGAGAGAAAGTGCCATGGTTGCACTGCTTGAGGCCGCATGTCCGTGGGTCGTGGTAATTCTCCAGCAATCTCGTTCTCTCGTCTTCGGCCATTGGACTAGGTTCTGCTATTATGCCTTGCGTCTTGCCGTCGTTACCGAGCTCTGGACCGAAGAAATCAGAAGTAGTATTGTCACTGATGCCGGGATTTAGTACGGAAGGTACAGATTGGTCTGCTGTTGGTTCGTAGTCGGTCGGCGAAATCGGAATATGTGTATCCTCGGGAGACATGTTCTGTGCCTCCCGCAGCCTGCTCGGCGTACTTGGTGCATGTTGTATCGAGGGATGCTTTGCATGTTGGGGTCTACTGGGGGACAACGGCGGTGTCTTCGATGGCTCGTGAGAGGGGGATTGGGAGGACATGTTTATAGATTAACGATACAGCAATATCTATGTTTGGTGTCTCATCACGCCTCATACTCCCCGATATACCTGAGTGCTGGGTGTATCATATGAGGGTCGAATGTTCAGTTTTCTAGAATTTAAACTGGCCAATAGCAAGCACGATATCCAGCATGAAACGTACAGTATTGCATAAGCTGAGCAGTGGTGGACCCCAACGTCATTTTCTGGATATCTCCCTCTCGTCGAAAACAAATGGAGCCCTCCACGTGCTATGTGTTTCTGCTAGCAGGAAAATGTTGTCGAAACGTGGTTTAGAGTAAACATATTATACTCGATTGGGATATGAATTTCATTGTTTTGTATTTACCAGGGCAGACTCATGCGTACAAAAAGAGTGGACTGCTATTGGAACTGGAAATTCCAGCTGACTGAGTGCACCGCAAACAATCAAAACCATCGAGTTCCAATCTGATACACAACAATCCATATCAACCTTACTGATGCCCGAGACCATCGTTCATGATCCAATGCAAATCTGCAAAGAACAACCATATGTTATCCTATAAATCACAATTTCGATGCCTAGCTGAGCTTCGTCAAGCCCCATCATATATCGCGTCCCATCGTTCATAAGTCGTGGAGTAGCTATTAACTAAGGAGTGGCAGGACCCATCCGGGGTAAATCCTGATTAGAATGTGTAGTCTAGGCACTGCCTAGCCTCTGGTTCGTGACATGTAAATGCCCTCAAAAAATAACACTCTTGCGCTTCTCTGCACTGCTGAGCACAAGAAGTGGTGTCTTGCGACGACCAGATTCAACTTCGACAATGTTGCCGCCAACTGCGCTGCCTTCATCACTGCTCAAGCTTTTCGCACCATAAGATCCATTGCTGTCCACTGAATTTCGTTCACGAGATTTCTCCTTTCGCTCTGAGCCGATCGCTGCGAGACTACCGGAGCTTGGCTTACTGGAAAGGTTGCCACTTCGACCAAGCACTTCGTTGTCCTCAGAGGAGACAGAAAAGTTGAACTCAACCTCACTACCTGGAGTGCCACTGTCCGAATTACTATTTCGGTCAGAGAGTCGCTCTCGACCAGCACGAACGAGATCGTGAACTGCACGTCGTCGTTGGCGAGCAGCAAAGTTCTTGCTACCTTCGTGCTTGGCTGTTGGCTTCTCTTGCAACTCACTCAAGTGTGGTGGATTCCGTGGTTGTCGAACTGGATGTTCACCAGCACGAGCTTGGCCAGGTCCAAAGGAACCGGTCATAGGTGTTGGCGGAAGTCCAGCAGCTCGCGGTACACCTCGACTCCAGTCACCAGCAGTCTTAATGTTAACGGATGAGAGACCTTTACGATGACCACGTCGGAAGGCGTTGGCAGATGGAGGAGGAAGTGGCTCGACATCCTGTTGAGGAGAGGTGGTTTGCTTTGGTGGAGAGACAGATCGAACAGCTGGAGGAGAAGCGACGGTCGGAGGAGATCGACGTTGCAGGTTGTTCATATCAATCGGTGAGCCGTAATTAGTTGGTGGAGAGGGAATCTCACGTTGAGCTGAGTTGTCGTAGACAAGAGTGGACTGACCAGTGATCGGGTTGTAGACAGTGAAAACTCCTGGGTTACCAGGAAGTGGTTGAACTACAGGCTGGATGCCTTGCTGGAATTGCTGGTTGTACATGTTCATGGGAGAGATTGGAGACTGAATACCATAAGGAGCATAGCCCATCGGCGTTGCGTTCAAGCTAAGCCCTCCCATCTGTTGGGCGGCAGCCTGAACATTGAGTAGCTGTTGCTGGAGCGCTCGCTGTTGTTGAGCAAGGTAAGCATTAGTAGCCATGAGCTCATCATAGATGTTCTGATCAATGCCAGTCACACCATCCTGGCCAAAATCCAATACAGGTGGTGCTAGAACTTGATCAGGTGATGAAAAACCCTGGTAGTTGCCATTGAATTGACCTTGGTTGGGAAAGTATGCACCAGTAGAAGTCTGGGGACCACGAGAATTAGATTGTGGTGTTGCAAACTTGCTGTTCCCTAAAGCATTGCCATTAGGAACAGTTGCAGACTTGGGAGCTGTTCGCAGCCCAGCGAGAAGATGACCACGAGCTGTTCGAGGAGTAGAGCAGTGATTGGCTGTTTGAGATTCGTCGATGGTCGAAATTCTTGGTGGAGGTGCAAGGCTCAATCTCTTGATATGATTTCCTTTACCGCGAGTTGCGTAACCTGGACCAGAAACTCCAATTGGGTTGTTGTTGTTATTGTTGTTGAAGGAGGGTTGATAAGTCATTTGAGCTAGACCGCCAGCGTCGTAACTCATTTCTAATATCTAGTTGCAGGTTTTGTTGTCGAGTATTTATGAAAAGCTTCAGTGTTGAATTGAAAAGTCCAAGCAGATCGATATGTCCAACAGATCGATGACTTGAAGACTTTAGGATCGGTCTGTGAAGGATTGAAATGTACTGATCGAACGCGAGATTATGTATTAGGAAGGAGTGTTGTTCGGTTTGAGGGATGCAAGAAGTGAATTGGTGACAAGAAGGTCGTGGGTATCTCTGATTAGGCTCCTGCCTTTTACTATTGAATTCACCGCGTCAGCAAACGGAGGTCGAGGAGGGAGAAGTGAAGAGGGTGTGAGCATTCTCAATGCTTACCTAGAAACTGCTGAATGGATAGCTAAACGCAATGAAGAAAGAACCTGCGAACAATGGTACGCAAAATTGGCGAAGAATGGACAATGAATGCTGTGCAGACAAAGGCTGCTGACAGACGAAAGTCACGGGTATTGTAGAATACTGAAGACTGCACTGTACGTCGCTTGGTCGAATGTCAAGAACTTAAAAAATGATGATGCTGCTGTTGCTGAAGGAAGACGGTGTGTGCAAAGCGCACTGCTAGTAGACGTTTCGCGGGCCTGATGCTGTGCTGAAAAGTCGAATCTGTGCAGTTTGAGGTGCTACCCGGAAATTTTTATGTATTAGAGGCAAACACGACTGAGACCCCTCGAGCCTCGAGATGAGGATGGTCGAGCGAACAGATAGAGAACGGATATAAAGAGGTTGTGACGATGGGCAAAGAGCGAAGAAAATGTGATAATAGCAAGAGGGGAAGACGGTCACTGTGAACAGGAACAGTTGTGCAGGCAGGAGCACGCAGCAGGGCCTCTCCACAAGTCGTCGGTGGTAGAAGGGAAGGAAAAGATGGAGTCTTCCAATACAGCTCTTGCACGCCAGTGAACCTGATCCCGGACGCCCTCTGGTTAGTTGATCGACTCACATCAGCCACTTACAGGCGGTGTAATCACGAGGCCCAAGTTTGAGAAGAGCTCGAGCCCAGGAAGCTCCTTGGGAAATGCTCCTCTGGGTTAGAAGATCACCCAGAGTCGAGCCAACTAGCGCCTTCAGAGCCTCGAGTGCATTGTTCTCTCTTTAGCATCACGTTGGCTCAGACTTTCATTGGCTTAATAATTGCACTATTGACCCCTAAGTTTATCGCTAATCCCGTTTCGACAATGCACTTCTGCACCCCCGAAGGTTTCTCACACTCTGGACGCCCCTGGATCCATGCAGATGTGGTCACTAACGTCTCTGAAGGCGCTTGTTTCTCATACCGCAATTCTTTCACTCTTTCTGCGACAAGCGCTATCCGCATCACAGTGCTCATCAGCGAAGCAAAACGCCAATAACTCACTATTACCATCCAAAACATAAATCCTTGACCTGTGCCCGCGAGTTTCGTCGTCTCTCCAGTTCGCAGACACATCTCAAAACTAATCACCACAAGCTGAAAGCTTTTAAAGGTGCGACCCAAGTCATGGCGCGCGAGGAGATTGGTTCATCTCACGCTCCCGAACCGCCTCCAACTTTCCCAACGTCTGCTAGTGTTCCGCATTTCTATTTCTAACCAGAGCGTGCAACCCAACAACTAGAGATTCAGCTGGCCGTAAAGTATCACCAGGGAAACGTGTAGAGCAGACATTTCCCTTGTTCTGGGATGGCCGCTACCTCGTCTGATTCTGTGGCGCTTATCATCTCCTCACTATCCTTTTCTGAGATTGAGACAATAAAAGAAACCTGAAACTCATGCAGGGGTTCCCGCAACGGATCCCCAGCTTTGGAAGCTGAAACCACTCACTACTGATCAGCACGTGAATGAGCCGCATCCATGAGTATCGTGGCGGGCTGAATAAAGAAGAGGCTGAAGTAAATGATGTTGTTAACAGATCTGCAAGTTTAATGATTTTATCCATTGATCGCTGTTCTTTTCCGAGTCGGAACAAACTATCTAGAATACAGTAGTCTTGACATGGTCTTCTATACGCATCCTCGCTATGCCAATAACATCGTTGGAGATGAGAAGCCATCGAGGCCAACTTGTATATATACATGATTTTTATAGAACATTAGGTAAATTACCCACTCACTTAGCCACTGAAACGGAATCTTCGCTCGAGGTTTCAGTCGCGTCATGAGCTGCCTTTGGCACAAGTGAATCTGATTCGGGCAGAGCATTGGCATCTACGCCTTTGGTTTGCGGTTCGCTGATTGTCTGTGACGACGCACCGTGTGCTGCTTCTTTCTTCTGAGAGTATTCTTCGGGCGTGTGGCTTTTGGTCTTCGATTCCGGCTGCGGTGTAGAATCGTTCCCAGCATCAGATTTAGTTTTCTTTGAAGCAGTGCTCTTTTGCGGTGCTGTCTTCTTCTCGCTTATCGCAGAAGCTATCGCTGATGTAGAAGGTGTCTCGTTTGATGACTTCTCACTCTGTGCCTGTTCCCGATCCTGCTCGTGCTTCGCCTCGACTGCTGCTCTTCGCTCCGCGATCTCTTTCTGTAGCTCTTCCTTCTCCTGTGCCAGCTCCGCATCCAGCGATTCATCATCTTCCAACTCTCCTTTGTAATGCTCTGGATGCTCTCTGAAACAGTTCTGCATGTTCTGGAACTTATCAATGCATTCCATCCCCTTCGGTTCCTCATTCGAATACACGAAACATGAGAATGCTTCCCTGAATTGTGGACCACATGGACCGTATGCCATACCTCCTAGGCAGGGACAGTCCCAGTTGATTTCACCGGTCACAGGATTGAATGCTCCTTGTCCTTCAGCTTCTTCTTCCAGTTCTGCGGGTCCTTCCGTGCCAGGCATCGGAAGATCTGCCGTTTGTGCACCAACAGATTCTGCTTGTGTCTGATTCGCAACATCTTCGGATGATTTCTCTATTACGGACTGTAGGACGGATGGGTCCTTTTGCACTTTTTGTCGACTGCTTGCGGTCAATTCATCTATGGTAGAACCTTCTCGTTCGTCTACCAGCGCATCGACATTGGGATTCAGTAGGTCTAGTTGTGTGTCAGCTATAGGTTCGCACTGGGAAGATGGTTTTCGCATACTGTTCTGAGGATGTTCTGCAAAGACAGGACTTGTGTTGTAGTAGTATATGCCAGCACCAGCTAGGCCCCATCTTAGTGCACTGCTTTTCCAACTTCTTGATCCAAGATGTCGCGATTCTGTGGTAAGGTATCGTCGTGTGGCTGCAGGTTGAACCGGTATTGAAGAGCTCCGTGAAATGCGCGAAGCTGCGCGTGCTCCTGACCGAAACATCGCTGAGAACGTAGAATATCAACAAAGGAGATGGACAGTTTAGGATGTGGCAGCCCTCACATTAACGGCGATGAGGTCGGATGGGGATGCGCAGGTACAAGAATATCTTGACCTTCGTATGCTTATGAATTAAATCTGAAGCCATGTCGGTCTTGAAATCGTGTTGACGACATTCGGAGGGAGGATTTTCCGCTACCTTTTACGTCAGCCTATCAAGAAATTTGGTTTGCATGCTGTGCTTGATCCCCTGTTTGAACAACAATGAAGGTTAGGAGGTCGAATGCTCATGAAATAATATTCTTTTCAGTGCTAGACTAACTCCTGTACGGCAGCAATGAAGACTACATGGTATCCGGCAGGTCTTTTAGAAGGTAAACCAGAAAAACCTTACGGTATAATTGCCTTGAACCAGCCAATCAATAAAAATGCACTCAATGCAGTAATCGATCACGCTACATTGCTAGTATGCGCAGATGGCGGTGGAAACAGATTAATGAAATACGACAAGGAGGTTTCCCTTCGAAGACGACGCCCAGATGTAATTATTGGTGATCTGGATTCACTCAGTAAAGAAGCAGAAGCATACTGGAGACGCACGGGCGTGAAGATTGTAGAAGAACCAGATCAGTATGCAACCGATTTCACGAAAAGCCTCAAATGGATGCGACAAGAGTGGGACAAGCTGGGTGGTAAGGATACAGAACTTGATGTCGTGGTTATGGGAGGACTAGGAGGTAGAGTCGACCAAGGCTTCTCCCAAATACATCATCTCTATATGGTCCACCAGCAACCTGAGCTCTTGCGCGGTGCTATCTATCTGCTATCCGAACAGAGTTTATCTTTTGTCTTAGCTGTTGGCGAGAACGAGATCTTTGTCAATCGACAGTCGTTTGCTGAGAACGTTGGCATTATTCCTATACTCGGCCCGACGCGTATCACCACATCTGGTCTTGAGTGGGACGTGTCTGATTGGCCAACCGAGTTCGGTGCGCAAGTAAGCACGAGCAACCATATCCGATCGGATGTGGTGAGGATTGTCGTTGGAGCCAAGCGACCCCTGTTGACTATCGAGCTCGCGGAGAGCCTGTGTGCCGGTGAATCTTGACTCATGGGTGTGGATTGATTGTTGATCAGACCGCTTCTTGACTGTTTTGAAAACAGCAATGCTAGCTTATTGCTGGAACTGTAGCTTCGAGCTGGTCTATGGGCACTTCGCAGGCGGCTGCCTGGATCCAGACCGCAACGCGTGCGTGATTGTTCTTGGATGCGTGAGCTTTGATCCAGTCAGCAACTGCTGATCATCACATGACCTGCTTTAATGAGCGAAGGTCGAGTGAATATAGCCACTCAATATCGATGCATGGCACAAACCGTGCTATTTCTCATTGGAATATGGTGGACTTGCAGACCAGTCTGGGGCGTCGTTCATGTCCTGAATAGCTCAAATTAGCCTGGCTTCTTTGTGCAAAGGCAGCGAATCTTGTGCGGAGGTCTGATGATTCTCTTGACCAGGTTTGGGGCTGGACAAGTTCTTCTGATGGCCATACCAATCAACATCACTAAGATTGAGTTTTCGTGCTCGAGGCGCACGGCCGTGTCTCTCCGACCGACTGAGGGAGTGATTCAAATGCTCGTATCCTGTTTTGGTCTGTTTAGCAAATTTCTTAGATGCCGTGGCTGGCTGGAGTATTGGAGCTAGAGCAGGGGCCTCTGTACCATCGTGCTGGTCATCATCATTTAGATCATAGTTAAGAACAAGGTTTTTTATCCTCTGTTGTTCTTCGCGTTCAGCAGCCTGCTGCGATTTCATGGATACCGCGAAATGTGAATCTGAAGGAAGGTCAATTGTGCGGGTCTGTAAATCAGTCAGCTCCGCAGTCATTGATGTCTTGATATTCTGTACCTGTTGTCTGTTGCCTCTCTTCGTCATCAATTGGAAAGCCATCGTGTTTGGCGGGAGAGTTTCGTTACCATTTTCATTACCTTCTTCCACCACAGTATCTGCTGTTGGACGCTGTGCTTTTCGAACAGGGAGTGGAACATCGAATCGAGCCTGTCGTTCGTTCTTTCGAGAGTCAAGGCTTTCGGCCATCATGCTGGCAAAAGCTGCATCGAATTCAGCTTCAACTTCAGGATCCAGCACTTCCTCTTCTCGCAGTACGACGATCTGTTCCTCTTCATCGGACAAACGCTCTTGTACTTCAGCATCGGAGGCGTCATCGGCAACATCATCGTCTTCCTCTGCAGAAGAGTCTTGGACCTCTACCTCGACTGCATTGTCATCATCGCCAAGGGCATCGTCCGAAGCAGAGTCTTCAACGTCTTCGGCCTCGTCAGCCGCACGGCCAGAAGCTGACTGCTGGTATTTGGCTGCAACCGCTTCACTGAATGCTTTCGCAGCTTCATCAACGTCCGTAATGAGCTTCCATTGTGGTCGTACTGAAGCATACACGTCTTGAATTAGGAAATCAATCTCCATCGGTAGTGGGTCCTTGGTAAGCACATAGTACTGAAAGAATGTCAAGAAGAAGTCCAACTTCTTGCGAGAACTTCCACGATCAAAGCAACCTCCACATGTCTCAAGTACCGTGCACAGCAGCCGGATGCGAAAGAAGTCGTCTGGAGTGTCGAGATGTGTGACACGTCCTGGCACTGGCGTGCCGCCTTCATGGCCAAAC
>Ga0139314_100268_pt1 | contig 12838 bp, 5 predicted proteins | sample In2P11_FD_99376 | JGI IMG/M metagenome (GOLD analysis project Ga0139314, IMG submission 99376)
TGACAAGTTTAGCTTCTTCCATGCAAATGTAGTGTGAGGATGAGCTAGCATGTTCAGCTAAGGTATATTTTGTTGCTCTATTTCTAGAAATATCAGCAGCAATTTCTGAAATTTGGTAGAACAAGAACATCTTGGGGTTTAGATTCACACTGATTCAAAGAGATCTGAACCAGATGTTCAAAAATTTTCTTAGATAAATCCCAATCCATATCTTCTTTAGGAAACTCACAACATAATTGAAGGAATCTATTAGCAAAATCCTCAATTGATTCATTCGGTTCCATTTTAATGTAACACCCTCCTCCCACATTTACCTAAGCTAACGGTCCACCAGGGTAAACATGTGATGAAGATTTAATATGATATGATTCAAATCCCCATGTATATTTAAGGAAGTGGACCTGAAAAGATAAGACCAATCTAACCTTCCTTAGGAGCTTCATAACCTTCAGGATTCAACCAACCCCTCTATGTATCCAACCCCTGAGCCAACTTAATGTTTTGTTGAATTAGACCTCAAGTCACTCCAATGAAAATCCTTCCATTTAATTTGGATCCTCCAGTCACTCCTACGACAAGGAATCCATCCAACTCTGGCCTTTTTCAAGAAGTTTTGTGTTGGTGAGCCCAAATTCTAAGGCACCTTTTCAGGGCTAAGACTCACACCTTTGCTTAGAACTTCATGAAACTTTCAGATATGATAAATAACAATGAAATGAGGATACTAATCTATACACTTGAATAAGGACTTGACTTGACCATTATCAACCATGACAGATATTCTATCAAAAGTATCATAAACATATTTTTCAATAGTGTAGAATAACCTGTTGAAGAGTTTTACATAACCCAACATTTCGCACTATAGAAATGATTCCATCTTCAAACGAATGCCATCACTCTTGAAAAGATTGATGTGATATAAAGAGATAAGTTCATAGTATATAAATAATAGTGAGTAAAAAAAGGATGCTTAGTTGATGGGTTGGCTAGAATGATAATCTAGAATTTGATAAAAAGGTCCATAAACACGCCAAAGATCTCTCCTCCTTACATAAAAGGTACCACAAACAAGATAGCTAAAATTTTAAATAATCACAATATCTATGTGGCTTTCACCCCATCCAATACCATTCAAAAACTAATTGATTCTATTAAAGATCCAATAAACCCTAATAAACAAAAAGGAATATACACAATCCCTTCTTCATGTGGTAAAGAATACATAGGAGAAACATGTAGATCCCTCAACATAAGGCTAAAAGAACATGCTGCTGATATTTCTAGAAATAGAGCAACAAAATATACCTTAGCTGAACATGCTAGCTCATCCTCACACTACATTTGCATGGAAGAAGCTAAACTTGTCAAAAGAAAGGACCACTATTTAAAAACAAAAATTAAAGAAGCAATTGAAATTGAAAAAGGAATAACAACCTAACCGTGACGAGGTTTAAAACTAAGTAGCAAGTGAAAACCATTAAATAAATCTAGTATTATCATTAACTAATTATAATTTAAATTTAAGAATAATTTGATAATTAATTATTTCATTTATTAAAATGAACTTTAATTTAATTTAAATAACATAAGTGCAATATTATTTTATAATATCATTAACCAATTATTTAGGTTATTAAATAAAATTATAATTTATTCAATATTTAATTAAATAATTTATAAAAATAGATTTTAATGTGATTCAAATAACATTAGGACTAAATTATAACATCATTAACCAATGATATAATTCATTAAAGTAAATTTGAGACAAATTTAATAATTAATTAAATAATTAATTATAAAATTTTAATAATATAAAGAAAGAATTATATTTTAGATATCAAATTCTGGATTATCATTCTAGCTGACAAATCAACTAAGCATCCTTTTTTACTCTGCTCATATTTATATACTATAATCTTATCTCTTTATATCATATATCAATCTTCTCAAGAGTGATGGCGTTGCTGTGAAGATGGACTCCTTTATGTAGTCCAAAACATTGAGTTATATAAAACTCTTCAACAGGTTATTCCACACTATTCAAAATAATTATCTCCACCTATATAGACTCTCTATTAAAAATAATCAAGTCTTGCCATAGACGAGACATGGTGAACAAAGCTAAATTTTTTTGGGAAATTCAGACTATCTAGAGCTAAATTATTATCAAACCTAATTTTTATAAAAAGCTGTAGAGACAATAAGATCATACCTAAATTCACTTTCACTATCTGTAGTCATCCCCTCCGCCATGGAAAAAACTTATTTTCAAAACACCAAGTGAAAACCTATAAGAAGTGAGATCAAATCCACCAGACTTTGTCTTATCAAAACCTCCCAAGATCTTCTCAATCTACACGTGTCTTGCTACAGATCTTCGTTTTGATTTATGGAAAACCCTCAATGCTCTTATCATATTAAAGCAAGTAAAGGGTTGGCCAATGACACAAACAAAAGAATAAAAAATCTCAGAAATTTAAGCCATGCCTCAAACTCCAGAATGCACATTTCAACCTCCCTATTTGACATCTCATCTTTCGCTTCCAACCAAGCGGAAATAGAACCAGAATGGAAAAACTCCATTAACGATTTTCCCTTAAACAATATCTCTATACACAATGATCAACATTGTAGCATTGAAAACCATGCAGACATCATTACCACGCAGAAATCCATTAATAATAATCGGTAATAGTCCCTCAATTAAACAGTGTGGACTGTAGACTGCAACGCCTCGCAGATCGCACCGATGCATCCCTGTCCAACTTGGTAATAGACATCAGTCCCATCAACGACATCCCTGTCCACAATGATAAATGCATCAATTGTATCAAAGAGATCATTACCACACATTCCATTAATGACAGCATTCACTGTCAGCAAGAGCCCCTCAATCAGACAAACGCAGATGCATAAGACTCTACGCTCCAACATTAACGACAACACTCTGGTCAACAACGCCATGCAGAACTCGCAGGATAATATCAAATCGTGGTCTTACATGGAAACACTCCTCCTACCAGATAACTAACCTCCAAAATATCCCTCTCACACTCACTCCTAACACATTAATGGTCTCTCCGAACATTGAACCCTTCAAACCTAAGGTCATTCATTTAGGCAGCATCGAATTGGACAATGCCAAAGAATCATTGCTACATAAACGTCTCAATTTCGCCATAGCGCCCAAGAAAATCCTGGCAGATGATGTTGTTTTCAATATTAAAGTTTCCATCAAAGAAGTTGAATCTATTGAAGTTGAAGAAATTCGACAGGATGTCGAAAAAATTCTGAGAAGTCCCAAACCTCCTCCCCGAAACATATCAAAAGACGATAAAAGGGCTTTAATCGAATTTAGAAAAAATAAAAATATGGTCATTTTAAAAGTTGATAAGGGTAATCTGTTGTGATTATGATTAGAACTGATTGTAATAAAAAAATGGAAGAACACCTAGATGGAAGAAAAATCCTTAAACAAGTCATTAACAGAATTAAAGAATCATATATAGATGATATTATTAAAAAGAAAATCAATCCCAACAACTCAATTACTCCAAGAAATTATGGAGCTCTTAAAATTCATAAGTTTGGCATCCCTTTGAGACCCATAGTAGACACTATAGGATCCCCTACTTATGCTCTTGCAAAACACCTTGAAAAAAAACTTAGACCTTCATCTGGAAACACCTCGTCATACATAAAAGATTTTGCATCCTTCCCGGAATGGATAAGAAACCTAAAAATGAATGAAGAAGTTTTGATGGTTAGTTTAGACATTGCATATCTCCACACTATGATACCTATGGATGAAGCTATAGACATGATGAGAAAAAACACTAATGAGGAAACCCCATATATTATAAGACTCTGTTTGAAATCCTCATATTTTAGTTTTAATGGGAAAATTTGTGAACCAACCCACAAAGTAGCTATTGGCTCTCCTTTATCTCCCATAATATCCAACCTCTATATGGAACACTTTCAACAAAAATCCCTAAACTCTTTCCCCTACACTCCTGATGAATGGAAAAGATTAGTAGATGATGTTTCTGCAAAATGGAGACATGGGAAAGACAAATTAAAAACATTCCTTGCCTACATCAACAACATGTTTGATCACATTAAATTTACAATTGAAATTAAAAAAGACAATCAACTCCATTTCCTTGATATCCTTCTAACTAAGAAAGAGGGTGGCCTAAGTTTTCAAGTCTTCAGAAAAAGGACCCACACACAAAGTTATATGCATGCCAACTCTCATCAACATCCCAAACAAAAAACTAGTATCATGAATGCCCAAACTACTAGAGCTATTAGGACATCAGATGCTGATCACTTAAACCAAGAGATGAACCATCTTGGCCAATTATTTTAAGAGAATGAATACCATAGGAGCACCATTAACAAAACTATCCAACAAACATTAAATAGAAAAATCATAAAAGGCCCATAAACGCACCAAAGATCTCTCTTCCTTACATAAAAGGTACCACACACAAGATAGCTAAAATTTTAAATAATCACAATATCAATGTGGCTTTCACGCCACCCAATACCATTCAAAAAAATAACTAATTCCATTAAATATCCAATAAACCCTAATCAACAAAAAGGAGCTTACACAATCCCTTGTTCATGCAATAAAGAATACATAGGAGAAATAGGTAGACCCCTCCACATAAGTCTAAAATAACACATTGCCAATATTTCTAGAAATAGAGCCACAAAATCTGGCTTAACTGAATATGCTTGCTCATCCTCACACTACATTTGCATGGAAGAAGCTAAACTTGTCAAAAGAGAATACCACTATTTAAAAAGAAAAATTAAAAACACAATTGAAATTGAAAAAAGGAATAACAACTTGAACCTTGATGATGTTTTAAAACTAAGTAGCACTTGGACACCATTAATTAAATCTAGTATTGTCATTAACTAATTATAATATAAATATAAGAATTATTTAAGAATTAATTATTCTATTTATTAAAATGAACTTTTTTCTTTTTGTAAGCTTGTTAGGACTACATCTTCATCGTGTCCAACTTTTCACCTGGATTGGGGGGATAGCGTAAGATTTGAACCCAAGACTTCTAGTTCAATAAGACTTCATTTCAAGGCCATTGCCAATTGAGCTAACCCAAACACACAAAATGAACTTTAATTTAAGTCAAATAACATAAGGGAAATATTATTTTATAATATCATTAACCAACTATTTAAGTTATTAAATAAAATTATAATTAATTCAATATTTAATTAAATAATTTATTAAAATATATTTTAATTTAATTCAAATAACTTTAGGACTAAATTATAATATCATTCACTAATGATATAATTTATTAAAGTAAATTTGAGGAAAATTTAATAATTAATTAAATAATTTAATATAAAATTTTAAAAACATAAGGACATAAGTATATTTTAAATATCAAATTCTGGATTATCAATCTAGCTGACCCATCAACTAAGCATCCTTTTTTAACTCATTCATATTTATATACTATGATCTTAGCTCTTTATATCACATCAATCTTCTCAAGAGTGATGGTGTTCCCCTGAAGATGGACTCATTTCTGTAGTCCGAAATGTTGGGTTATATAAAACTTTTCAATATGTTATTTCACACTATTTAAAAACATTATCTCCACCTATATGGACTCTCTATTAAATATCATAAACATGTAATGCAAAGGTCATATAAACACATCTGAATATAGGAACCTCATATTTATCTAAGATTCATCAGGAAGGTCCAATGCCCTCTCACAATAGCTGCATTATCATCTATTAGGTCATATATTCACTAAAATTTCAATTAGTAATCAAAACATGATGATAGCCATAACTCGACTCTGTCATAAACCATGCTTATAACCATCATATAACCAACATAATAACAATGATAGAACAACTATTAAAACCACATATTAACAAGTATATTTACACATGGAACACAAGACGAAAAGAGCTCTTATTACCATATGAAAAAACCAACCAAAGGGAATTCCACATACCACCCGACCATAGATTGGGCTAAACCAAATATTTCTTTAAGCCAATCACCTCTGTGACATATTCCAAGCATTAATATGGGACTTACGATAGAACCAATCAAGGCTTCCTCAACATGGGAAATTTTAGGGGCTAATATTCGCAGGTGGGCTAATTTTTCATCATTTTTCCAAAAAAAAGATTTGGTAATTTCCATTTTTTCTAAAAACAATTCACCCAAATTTTATAATATAAAATTATTTTACCTTAAAAAGAGCCAACATTATGTAGAGAATATTAATAAAATCATTATAAATTTGAATAATTTTACAAATATATCAATAAACATTTTATAGTTTGCATGCTAGGGACTAGTGAGATTAGCCAATGTTTTTAAACATGAAGATACTTTTCCCTCCTTAAAATTGTCCTTGTTCCTCATGCTTTACCATGTAACCTTCCAAGGGATTCCTAAGCCCAAACAATAAAAATTCCCAATAGGATTTACTACAAGTCCACCATATATTGGCCAAAGGATCACTAGACCCAAAACAAACATGGATGCCTCTAGATCTCTCCACCTAAACCATGAGGAATTTGTTTGTCTCCACCCTGTAGGCTTTACTCTGTATCTCGCCATTACCGGTCAAGGGATTCCTAGACCCAACAAGGGTATTCACAACTACGTTTTACCATGTATCTCGTAATTACCAGCCAAGGGATTCCTAGGCCTTGTGATTTTTCCTCAGAGCACCACACTCAGTTTTAAAACCATTCAAAATTCCAACTCAGACAAGCAAAAGAACCCCATCACATAATGGCTATTCGGAAATGGCAAGGAAAGGCTGAAAACTATTCTCACACTTGGCAGAAACCATGCCAATGATAACAAGAGAACCAAATACACACATGCATGTACCATGCATGCAAAAAATAGCAAGGAAATCATACATGCAACTTGGTACCTGCAAGTAATCCCATTTTAGCCTCTTAATCCCACCCTTACTTTCTTGATCTTTGCTTCCCTTTGCTTTGTTGTGCTTCCTTTGCCTTCCTTCCTCCAATGCTAGAGTTCTCCAAGACTATTAGGATACGGGAGTATGTGATAGTATGGATAATAGAGAGAGAGCTCCAAAACTGAACTGACACGAAGTTACACTTACAAAAGCCATGAATTGATCCTCATAAGAATTTTTATCATTGAGACCCCTATTTTCTTCATTTTCCTTATTTTCCCTTCAATTACCTCCTCACATGAAACCTGTGACCTTTCACCTTCCTTTTCTCCTAATTTTTTTTATTTTCATAAATAAAATACCAATTAATGCCTCTTTCCTTTTTAAATTCCTTTTTCAATGGCTTTTCCAATTTTATTTAGCCATAATAAACCAAATGAACACCCACTAGGATGTTTTTCCCACCATTCAGCTTGAAATACATGTCCCCTGACATTGGTCATATATATTTTATATGAATTTTTAATCGGGGCTAATATAGAACCCTTCCCCTTGAGGGAACACCATCCTCAATGTTCAATGGCACTTATAAACCAACAAACCACTGAAAACACAACATACTACCTATGGAGATTTATAACACAACTCATCGCAGTATTTAGAATGACCACTACTAAATATATGACAATCATACCATTTATTAGAGCTTTATAACACAACTCATTACAATATTTGAACCAACAACCACATATATCCTCCTACACATTTTCTTCAACCAAAAAATAATCATAATGTCTATGGAGCTTTACAAATGTAGCTCGATATAGTATTTACAATAATATACACATATGCACATTTCACAACCAACAAATTTGATACCTGCATAAACAACAAGGGAATCTAGAGGCTCACACCTCCACCCTCAAAAGTATTTCCATGATTCACCTCCTTCCTAGGAATTCCATAATCCATTGTTAAGATCAAATCTACATCCAATGTTCAGTGCCACAGTCCTTCACTATTGTCCTCTCAATAAACAATTACTGACTCATTGTTCCAGGGCACACTCCCAATGTGCATCTGATCCCATCTCGTGATGCTAATGACCAAAATAAATCCATCCCTGACCTTCCCTTCTCTACTACACATCCCCTCGAGAAATATGGTCACCCATTTTGTGCAATCACACACCTTACAAGTTTTGTGGGCATCCCCTTTTATGATACACAGTCTCTCAGGCAATCCCTCCCTTGGCAAGGTTTCCTCGCATCAAAAGTCCAAAACTAAGGCATATCCTTGCCTAAAAACCATCATACCGATCATAGAATGCTCATGGCAATCAATGGACACTAATAGGTACCAATGTCCACAATGGGCCCACTCTTGAAGTTCTTTAAAAACATATTTCTTTTTGTTCCAATTCCTTTCACTAACACTGCTAATTCTTGCAGCTAATTTCATCCACCAGTCCAGGAATTTCCATACTTTCTAGTACTAAGCACATAATTCTCATTAGATTAAAAAATGATTAAAATAAATCCAAATCATACCTCATTGGTGGCCGATCAATAAGGTACACTTGCACTTATGTTCACTTCCGCTCATAACAAGCCAAACCAAATCTTGACCAAATCATCATGTATAAACATATCACATCCAGTTAGCTCAAAACACAACCATCATAGATTAAAATCATGAATCACATGCAATCATCATAAATTAGAATCATAGATCACATGTAACTATCATAAATCATAATGATAGATCACATGCATAGTAAAAATGAAATAAAATACTAATAGTTATCCTTTAATCTATCCTTTACTTCTACCTTTGTTCTTTGTCCTTTCTATACACACACCTGATTGATTTCCAAACCCGGTAAGAACTCAATACCTTCTCTTCTCTTCAATCATGTGCACATACATACAATGTACATCACACTCATACACCCACACACAACATACAATGCCACACCATACATACACCTACACCTAGTATACAACACAACACAATACATACACCTACACCTGGTGTACAACACAATACATATATGTACATAGAGTACGATGGAACAAATACACATCATGATACAGTGACTACACAATTCACATAACATAGTACCACATGTATACAACAAAACATGTATGATGTGCACATAATACCACATGTACATATTTCCACCTGAACAACGTGTACACAACACCACATGTTCACAACACCACCTACACAATGTGTACACACCACCACATGCATGACATGTACACAACACCAAATGTACGAAAAACTAAATGTACGGCATGTACACAACACCACCTGAACACAAAACCCCATGTACAACATGTACACAACACCACATGTACAATTATGCACACAACACCACATATACACAATACTGCATATCCAACATGCACACAACACCATTCATACATAACACCACATATCCAACATGCACACAACATTTATACGCAACATGACAGATACAACATGTACAAGATATACAAAATAGTAGTACTGCACATCCAGAGACTACACTATATCTACCAGGAAACCTTGCTTCTAGTGTCTTTCCACCATCCATGCTTGCTAGAACATGCCATAAATCACGCTTATTTCATTCTGTTGATGTAACCCTCAACATTACCTACCATAACATATACATAGTATAGTCACATAATATCAATTCATATCCACATGATACTGATCCCATAGATTTGTCAGGGCTACTCTTCCCACTTGATTTCTCATAAGAGTGGGAACCTATTCATGTCATTCACCTAAATAAGCAATCATTCCTCCACAAGAATAATCCTTGAAAACCCTGTTAGAAAATGACATATATACATTCATATATATACACATAAAAATTAGCATAAAACACTCAAGATAAGAACATAATTACCATATATCATAAGGTCAAGGTCAAGAGAACTCCCTTTATTCGCGCATCACATGCACAACTATGAGCAAAATAGTTCCCAACATAGCTAAGGCATATGACAACTCAAATCCATTCACTTTATCTTTTATGTTACATTTCGCATGATTGTCTTGCCACCATCCATTTACACAAATGGACTCAATCAATCCAACAATCTGTCATACTCTTACCTTCAACTTCCCTTTAATCATGCACCAATGTTCCTCCGGGTTTGACATTGCATGTTGGATTTCATTTAGCTCTCCCCAAGTTCCATTAAATTCCTCCTCCCCAACCAATTTCGAGGACCCTCATAACAAAAAATGCAAGAACAAGAAACAAACAAGAAGAAAATAATGAAAAACTAATAAAATACAACACCACAAACAAAGTGGTATGTCCATACACTAGACATAAACAAAACTACAAATCATTGAAAGCACAAACTAGTAACAAACATGATGACTCAACCCCATGGTTCCAAATGCATCCAAGGGAAAGCTAAACTTGAGCCTTCTTCATGTTTTCATGGTAGTATCCCTTGCCATGAAACCCCCTACATCATACTTCCATAAACACATAATTATCAGTGTGTAAATAAATATAACATTATATTGGTTACCTTACCTTGTTGTACCCAACACGTTGACTTGTAACTAAACATGTACATATATCATCTCTCAAGGGACCCATTCCCTTCACGAATACATCTATAACTAAAAACCAGTTGTTATACTTATCAAATATATGTTCATAAATATAACACATATCCCCATAATGTCAAACAAAATGATGGTTAAGAATACTTCTCGTATTCATGCAAAGCACTCATTCATTTGGAATTGCGGCTTCCAAACATAGGAAAAGGAATTCTCACCCAATTCCTTTCTTTTACATTTTTTTCTGTTGCAAGCGAGTCTTATTTTGTGCTATCACATCACCTAACTATTAGTTATATAAACAAATAAACTATTACCTTTTCAGACTAATACCAAGCATGTTGCCTTACAATTGTTCACACATGCCATTCACATGTTCCAAATATCAAGATATCATGTTTATTAATTTGAAATCAACCTTTGTCAAGACTAACAGTGATGTCACAATCAATAATCAACTCACAATAATTAATCATAATGCTACAACTATCACCTACTCTACACTTAAGTGCATATTACCTGTCTCAGCACATAATGTGTAAGTACAATCGTCTTAGAACAAGGTCATTCATTCATGCAATATTATAGACACATAATCGTACCATGAAATTAATTAAACATTCAAACAACCTATAAAAATAACATGTTAGATAAACTAAATAGATAACATAATCAAACTCATACCTCAATGTATCTCAGGAGAGGCTATCACATATGCAGAAGTCAGTCCAAACTAGTGTGGCAGAATATCAAAATTATATCGACTCAAACCTGAGTATCATAACCACAATCATCTACATATACCAATCCAGATTATTATGATACATATAACATTAAGATCCTAAGTAAAATGACCATAAGCATCATGGATATGAAAATAATGCATATAGCAACAAGTTACTATCCTTCATGGCTAACCTCCACATGTACATATGATCAAACTGATTAACTAACATCTATCATACATGTAATCAAAACAACCATAGAATGACAAACATGTGCATAACCGTAATTCTTAACCCTTAACCAACATAACTGCATACCCACCATACAAAATTGTATGACAATCTACTCTTACACTAAGGTATAGGGCTGCAACCTCGCTTTGATGATCTACATCTCCTGCTCTATCTTATCCAACACATTAGCATCATAACAAACAACAACATCATGATGATATAAACTACATAAAATGACCTCATAATGATTTTCTAACATATTATACACGCATAACTATAACCAGGAAAATGCATGCATAACAACGTGTAAACACTAACATGCATACCAAATGCATCTACAATTGACATGCATTCATGACAAACACATCCCACCAAAAATATCATCAACTTCTACATGTCAACACAACTGTAACAATGAATACCACCATGCATACCTAACAAGAACATATACATCCTTCATGCATGCATGAAAAACGCTTTCCACCCATCCAGGCCAAGGGTTCAACCATGCTCTGATGCTTCTATGTGGCATCAGATATCACCCAAGGAGAATGGAAAACATACACCAGCCAAATAGAATGAAACCTGCTCTGATACCACTTTGTAACACCCTCCTCCAACATTTACCCAAGCTAACTGGTCCACCGAGGTAAACATGTGTAGTTACTATGATATGATTCAAATCCCCATGTATAATTAAGGAAGTGGAACTAACAATACAAGACTAATCTGACCTTCCTCAGGAGCTTTAGAACCTCCAGGACCCAACAACCCCTTCAGGTGTCCAACCCTTGAGCCAACTTGATGTTTTGTTGAAATAGACCCCCAGTCACTCCCATCAAAATCCTTCCATGCGATTGGGACCCTCTAGTCACTCCCACAATAAGATATCCATGCGACTATGGAATTTTTCCGGAAGTTCTATGTTAGTGACCCCAAATTTTGAGCCATGTTTTTAGGGCTAGGACTCACGCCTCTGCCCAGAACTTCATGAAACTTTCAGATATTATAAAAAATAATAAAATAAGGCTACTAATGTGAACACCTGAACAAGGACTTAACCTGAACCCTAACAACCATGATAGGAATTCCGTAAAACATATCTTAAACATGTAATGTACAGGTCATAAAGACACATATAAACATAGGGCCCTCATACTTATCTGAGATTCGTCAACAAGGTCTGATTCCCCCCCCCACAATAGTTACATTATCGTCTATTAGGTCATACATTCATTAACAGTTCATTTAATAATCAAAACAAGACAGGAGCCATAACCAAAGTCTATCTTAAACCATTCTTATAACCAACATATAATGATGATAGAACAACCATTAAAA
>Ga0139314_100054_pt1 | contig 12806 bp, 10 predicted proteins | sample In2P11_FD_99376 | JGI IMG/M metagenome (GOLD analysis project Ga0139314, IMG submission 99376)
ATGGTTCAATGGATGAAACTGAAGGGTCTGCTTCGACGCTCCCGACCTTAAACTCCTGACTATGGCTTTCGAACCTATATGGGATGGGAGCTTCTGCCGGCTCAGATGCTTTCTCTGATGCTTCCTTTGCCACAGATGCCTCAGGTTTGAGGTCCGGGACCGGACTAGATTTGGCCGCTGGTGGCTGTGATGCTAGGCTAAGTGCTATTAGTGAGACTCGGTAAACCCGGCTCCATCTATGCGGTGCTCCTTCTTGCTCTCTTGCCCCCATCTCTGTGATTGGCTTTCGAACCGGGAGAAAAGAGTAAACAAAAAGATATGGAAGACAAGCATACCTTTCCTCCTCCTGCCTCTCTAGCTAGCGCTCTATCTTGTGGTCCGCTCTCTCCTTCTATGCAACTCTTTAGTTAGATGTGAGATGGTTAGCTCCTCTTTATTGAGGTTCTCTTCTTGGCTTAGTTAGCTCTTGCTTCAGGTGTACTCTTGTCTAGCTCTGTCTAGAGGTGCTACTCTCCCATTCGCTTATCCGAGCATCCAATCTAAGCCGAGTAGCCAATTCGATTAGCCCAAGCGATCCCATCCAGGTGAGCAGAGTAGGTCCATCCAAGTGTTTGAGCATCGTAGGCTTGGCTTGGTGGAGTGCTTGGAGTGCTTGGCAGGTGGGAAACACCGGGCTTCCTTAACTTACTTAATGGGAACATCAATTAGTGAACATTGATCAGTGAACATCCTCCATCGGGTAACATCAATCATTGAACAACCTCCCTGCATCGGGAACCTGCATCGGGTAACAACCTCCCTCGATCAGTGCTCGATCAGTTGGGGAGCATCAAATAAATCCAGCAATCAACTGAATAGGTAACACGGCATATTTCCGTAAGTAACGTTATGTGATATCAATCAGCATCTTCCTAGCCTAGCAGGTATGTGGTTTTATTGGTTGTTAACAGAAGGTAGTAGGCCAACCCAGGTAACAGGAACCCCGGTAACAGTCGTAGTCCCAGGTGTACATGGTGTCACTTTAGTTCAACTAAGGGCAGACTTCGTGAAGGAGTTCCAGAAGATGAAGTCAGAACAACAGAGCATTGCAGAATTGAAAGAGATTCAGAAAGCAGAAGGGCGATGGCGGGGGTCGAGCGTTCGTTACCTCACCCTATATTCTTTAGGGGTCACTCACTATTCATATGGTGAGGGATTTTTGCATGATGTAGTAGAGGTGATGCGGGAAGTTGTAAATGCACAAGATTCCAGTTCTGTGGATGTGGAAAGACCGTTGTCCATAATCTGACCGCCAAGCAGATGCCAGAGCTTGCCGGCGCAGTCCACAAAAGATGAGGTGCAGAGATGGATGAAGACATTCCCGTGAATCCATCCCAGAAGATGATCAAGCTATGACCAGTTTGAAGGAAGTACTTGCATGGGTGCTGGGCTCACCTGCTAAGGCACTGATCGACCCCTACACTGGGTGCAAAGGAGAAGATCGGGAAAAGAATGAAGATTGAAGGCACTAATTGGTAGCTACGTGGTAAGAGAAGTAATGCTCAATCTGGGATTAGACATGAATATCTTACCCAATAAGTCCTGGAATTTCATGGGATAACCTAGCTTGGTTTCATCATTGATCCAGCTGCCATTGGCTAACCAGTCGCATAACTTTCCAATCAGCGGGCTAGAAAAAATGGAGGTTTCTCTTGATGGCATTAAGATCTGTGCAGATTTTGAAGTCACAGAGATACTAGACAATAAGGATCCCTACCCTGTGCTGCTAGGGATCGATTGGGCTTATGATATTGATGCTATAGCAAGTAAGAAGGCAAGGTTACTGAATCAAGGCAAGGTTGTTACTTAGCTCCCTGGGCTTTAAAGCGACTATCCATGTGCTGGCTTTCAAGAAAGATCTTACCTGATGAGCTCAAATAGTTGGTCCCATCATAGGGTCCCTGGCTGACATGGATTCGGAACAATGTTGGTTTGTTATGAGTGAATCGGTCCCCCGAACCGTAGGTTCATTCGTTAACCCCTATATGACAGTGAAACTTAAGGTTATGCCCCCATCCCTCTCGGAGTCATATTTTCTGCATGAAGATCTGCTTCCCTCTCGGAGAAAGTGAACCTAAAGGTAGACTCCTGTCTTTCTCGGAGGACTAAACCCTGACTGTATAGTCCGTTCTTCTCGGAGGAAGACTTTCCTTTCCCTTCCTGAAGGTGACCCTATCTACCTCTCAGAGTAAACCATAGCTTGATCTTTCTGAATTTCTATTCACCCAAAAAGAGGTAGCGGAACATAAACATCTCCCCCTCTTGGGAAAGTACCACCGTAACTGATGAGATTTTGTTTTGGGGGCTTTACCCGGGCTATTCCTTCAGGCTCAGGCCCAGGTTTTGGGCTTCGGGTTCTGGTTCAGGCTTAAGTCAAGGTTGACTTATTTCTTATCTGCCCTACACCAAGGAGAAATAAAGGAAAGCCAGTAAGAAAGCCACAACATAATGGGTAGCAAGAGGCTATGGTTCGATCCACCCCAACCCAAGCATAAAACTAAGTTTCACAAATACTGGGGCAATGCTCTTTGCATGTGTCTTTTGTTCGGCCATTTGGTCCAGCGCCAGCGTCTATGCAAATGTGTGGTTCCTTCCTTCCCCCTGACTAACATTCTATCATTCTCTGTGGCTGGATGGGAGGTAATGTGGTGGTATCCCGGCTGGTAGCGCTAAAGGGTATAGAGTGAGACTTGCTTGCTTCCTTCCTTCCTTCCCTCTCAACTCCTCTAATAAGACTAGGTCAACAACTAATCTAACGGTAGCTGGTTGCACTCTCTCTCAATGGTGTCCGTTCAATCCTTTCATTCGGGTCAATCCTATCCTAGTGTGTGAGGCTAATATCTAGGTATGATCAGTAAGATAATACCAATCATAAGAAATCAGTGTCTGGCTGGATGGTGGTATTGTTCCCGATATGATGTTCGTTCCCCTTCACTGTCTGCCCGTCTGTCTTTGTGTCTGGGTGGAGGGGGGAGAGACTAACCTGTATGTTGGGATGTCTATATGTTAATCAATCCCCTTTGTCTCTGCGGGTATGCCTCTTCCTAAGAAGGCGGGTGTAAGTTTCCACTACTCCTCTAATAAGGCTAGGTCAACAACTAATCTAACGGTAGCTGGTTCCACTTCAAAATGCTCCTACAAAGGCTAGTGAGCTGTTTAAGTTCCCAGTACGATTCTAAGAGGGTTATGTATAAGAAGGTTTTGCGACCGAAGTAAGTCCCAACGGAAAGAAAGAACGCATATCCCCGACCGAAGGGAGGCACCAACTATCCTCCTTATGATATCCCCTATAAAGGTCTGATGGGGGTAACAGGTTGTTTGGGGTCCATCCACTACTTTCTTTCTCTCTGATTTGCCTTACAGTAATATAGCCTTAGTCTTAACTATTAGTATTAAGCAGTGCCATGTGGAAGCTGTAGTCCACCACTCTGAACTCTTATGCCACCAGTCTTACGTAGATGTGGCAATATCCCCGGTTGAGAGATCTTCTTGATCTGTGCCGTGTGGAAATAGCCTAAGTCTATGTTACCCGCGCTATGAACTACTGTAGTTCCGTTCTAGAAGTGACCACACACCACTATGTACTGAACCCAGTTCTCATAAGGCCGTCAGGAAGTGGATCATTGTCTTACCCCTATAACCTTATCCGTCCTCAGAACCCCAGCCCTAGCAGCACTATTCTAATAATTAGTCCCAACAAAACAAACCACCCCTATCACCTTGTTTGTATAGCCTTTTCATCAGCATAATCTTGATCATCAAGGCCACCTTTTCTTCTTTCATTTTCCATCTGGATAGATAGGTCCGCACTCTCTATCATCACACGCCACCTTCTATATTATGACTGAAATGACTTATTGATAGACCACCTTTCTTTCATTTACCATCTCGCATAGGTGGTCCTTAAGGTCTTGCCCCAGTGCCATGGAAACTCACCTAAAGATAAGACTAGCTTAGTCCAAGCAGTAGCAGTTCTCCTCTCCTCTCCCTCTTCAATTTACTTATTGGGTCTCAAATAAGTAACTAAAAGGCGGTGGTCGAGCACCTAAAGGTTAGGGTTTACTTATTGGGTGGGGGGCTTATGGTCGAGCCTGCTTGCGCATCCTTAACAGTCGAGCACCTAAAGGTTAGGGTTTACTTATTGCCCCTCTCAAATAAGTAACCAAAACAGTCGAGCCTGCTTACGCATCCTTATGGTCGAGCCCCCTAAAGGGTCCTTATCAGTCGAGCCCTGCCGGACCTCTCCCGTTGGTCGAGCCCTGCCGGACCTCTGCAAAACGAATTTTTGATCATTACGAGGTCCGTCAGGGTGCGTAGCACGCTCGACTAATAAGGCCGCCATCGGCTCGACTGATAAGGAGAGGGAAAATACCCTGTCCCGTCCACTGTTCTACCCCTAGCGCACGCACCAAAGCACTTCACTCAACTACCAACCCCAGACACACCAGACAGGCCAGGCCAGCAGAAATAGAGGACAACCAGAAGGGAAGAAGGAACGACAGGCGGCCAGATAGAAAGAAGGATGTTGTCGATTTAGGCTCAACCCACATATTAGTTTAGTGAAACAGATTGATTGAGAACTTAGTTTTACGAAGACACTTCTTCTTTGAGGGTCGTTCTAAGAGTGGAAACCTCGAATCCATTCGTCGAGTCCCTAACTCTTCTACTTGGGCCAGTGAGTGAATGAGGCAATTGGATGAAACCGGTGAAGTGAGACCTTTTCTTTCTGATTGGCCTGGTGTAGCCGAATGTCGATCATACGTACCGATTGTGATATTCTTCGCCGTTCTATAGTGGTAGTGGCCCCGATCAAGTGATACCTCATCTCACAGCCCTCCGCAGCTTCGAGCAAACATACATGAAATGAACCGGCAAGTCTAGTATTCAGCGGTATTCAAGCTGAAAGGCAAGGTATCGGGTTTTCATTCTTTTTTTTCTATTTGATATCTTATATGCTATATCTCGCAACCCAAGTCATGAAGGATTTGACCTCGCATAGTTAGTGATGAGACCCCGCTTTTTCGAATGGTTCAAACTCCGAGAGAGAGTACTTATATTTCAAAATCCAATCACCTGTTCTCTACTTGACCCTGGCGGAGACTCAAATACTTTACCCCGCCATGAAAGGATGTCATAGTTCAACGGGGCATCTATGAACCCTTTTAGCATGCCTTTTGAATCCATCTGTTATTGCCTTCACCCTAGGACATACATGGAAGGCTGCCCAACCCATTAAGTCCACCAGGAAGATCAGTAGGGGACCCGTATATATGAGAATCCCTTACCTTTCATACCGTCACCCTAGGAGCATGGAGTTATGCCCCCCCCATTCATTGGATGAAGCCAGGAATAAGAGAGAGGGCGGCATGCTATCCCTTTATTGACAAGCATCCGTGTTATAGACTTGACTTACTGTGCCTTGCCTTTAGGAATATTAGGAGGGACTGCTATATGAATCACTAGGGACTGCTATTTTCCCTTACCTTAGACCTCTAGAAACGTCACTGACCTTAGAAGAGCTATTTTCATATTCGATTTTACGATAGCAGCTGTAGATGGAAAAAACTCTGTTTTTCCGAGCTTAAAGTATGTATCTTCTCAAGGTCCAGGTCCAACAAGGTCAATGCCTTGTCAAGGCGGTCAATTCAGTACAAAAAGGTAGCCTATCCAGATAGGAAATTGCGTAGTGAGGAACGCCGGTGAAGTGGAAAATTGAGGAGTGGAAAGATGGCGTTTCAAAATGGGAATTGGGGTGTGAGAAGGGACTTTTTCCATCCAATGGTTCCTGACGAGCTTATTCAAAGCTAAAAAGTATTGTTCAAAGTGCCCGCCGAGCCCGGTAAGATCTTCAAAGTTCAGGCAAGTAAGCGGCATAAGAAAAATCAATTTGATCAAGAATCTCAAAAGTGATCCTGAAGCCCGGCCCAAGAAGATCAATAGTGAACACCTCCTCTCCTCAAACAAGATAGAAAATCCATGTACTGGGGTTGGTCCAGTTTCTCCAAAAAGCCTTCGCCAAACGGGGTGAAACCCTTCTCCCGACCACCGGGAGGGATAAGCCCATTTGATAAGGAAGAATTTCGTTTGAACGGGTTCGTAGGCATAAAAAAAGCAAGTAGGCATATTCTAGCAATGATGTCTGTCTTCATTCATCAATTGTATCTGGCCCCTCCGCCCTCCCTCAAACTAAGTGTGCATTCAATCAATCAATCAAAAATCACTATTAAGCTCCACTTCGCTCGCTTTGTGGCCCAACCTTCCTTCCTAGCGTTAAAGAACCATGTGTCTGTCTGTCAAGATCGATCCTAAACGGGTGCATTGTAAGTAAGGCATAACATTGTTTGAACTGTTAATCCCCGATCTATGACTGTCATGGTCTCCCTGCTGGGATCGACTACCAACCTGCTGCTGGGATCGACTACCAACCTGCTGCTGGGATCGACTACCAACCTGAATCGAGTATTGGTATCGAGTGTATCAACTCTGGGATCTACAGCACACCTGGCATTGAGTGTCAGCATAGAGTACTTGCATGAAATCCTGGGATCGAAACCAGTCAATCGAATCGGCTAAACAAGGTAAATGCTCTCAAAAGGCAATGTTTAGTAAGAATCAAATCCATTTGATTGGCTCGAACCAGTTTCCGGGTATCCAGCTCGGGGTGTGGAGTGGAAAGGTTGAAAAGGTGCGTAAAGAATATGTGGGGTACCAATTTCTTATTTTCATTGTATCCAGTTTAGGGTTATCCATCTCTTCTTTCTGTGCACTCTGTTGGCAATATACCCGGCCGGTGGTAGGGAAGGGGATCACCATATGTGATTGGTAGATTAAGGTAGTCGGGTTTGGGGCAATGGGGTCTCGTCCGTGAGGTGGGGCATTCATCTTATTTTATCGAAACAGAATTTGAGGGCAAGGACCCGGAGGGGCTTGCGCTTCCTAGTGCAAGGAACGTAGTGCTTGCTTGACGGTAGGAAAGCAAGGTCCCGGAGGGGCTTGCGCTTCCTAGTGCAAGGAAACGCAATAAATCAAAGCAGTAAGGTCCGGAGGGCTTGCGCTTCTGAGGGCAAGGAAAAAGGTAGAAGGAAGAATTCAATAAAGGAAAGGGAAAAGGAACCCGCCGAGTTTCCAACAGATGGGAGAGAATAAGACCCCATCAATGCATAACCGAGTCACCTTCAACACAGACCCGAGAGGAGGATAAGTACCCATCAATGGCCGAGAGAGAAGGTACACATTTCATAACCCGAGAGGAGGGAAAAGAAAAGAACCGTTCAATATATACCAGAGAGAATAGAAAGGCCATACCCTCCTAACTTGCCTATACCGAAAAATGGAATGTTACTACACGCACTTACTGTACGGAGCACACGTTCCTACCTCGATCAAATGGATGCTACGATGATGCATTGGGGATCATGCGCCTTACACATAGTGCTAGTCAGATAGTGCTGGTAGTGGGTGATGCCGGAGATTGATTGCCCACGTCCTTTGAGAGGGGTGGCGGAGAGCCATCTATCAAGAGGGGAAGTAGACGGACAAAGCCGCAGTACTTGCCTTAAGGTCATTGCTAAGAGCCGCCAGTAATTGCCAGGAGGTCGACAAAAGAAAGTAGTCACCGACGATACCCAGTCTCATTAACAGTTGGTCGACAATAAAGATGTGCTTATTATAAGCCGGTCCATCAACAGAAGGTCATAGCCGCATTTCCAGTATCATTGGTAGGAAGGAGGTCAACATTGCTAGCCAGGAGGGGGTGGTCATTGCAAGTCTCATTTACTGTCACATTGCCAGAAAGAAAGTCAACATAGAAGGGCAATGCTAATAGCTGCCGGTAGTCGATGCCAGGTGTTTATTTCGTCCATGCCCAGTGGAAATGACAGGTTTCTATGCACTCGATCCAAGAGCCAATCCAAGAGCTGATTCAGGTGTCGAGTATGCAAGCCCGGTATCCCATCCTATGAGCCTAAATAATGGTCGAGGGCGAAAGACGAAACTGAGGTACGAGGGTGAGGAGCGTTAAGCAGCTCACCCGACGACCTAAGAAGGAGGGTGAGGGGCGAGGATAGGAGCCGCTCGACCGTATGGGAGAGGTTTTCTTAATCTGTTCCAACAAGACTTTGTGCCCGATCCAAACCTGCCTGGCCAAACCTGCCTGGTAGGCAAGAAATCAATATAGTAGTCTGGTGGGACCATGGCTCTAAAGAAATATCACGTGTATGAAACCCACTTGTATCTCTCTTTCATCTGGTGGGGAACGTGGGGGGGTCATCTCCTGTTGGCTAGTGATGTAGGGCCCGCCCGCCCCTCCCGAAAGTGCAGCCGTCAAGTTGTTCATCGTGGGAAGTTCGCAAGAAGAGATAGATCGATGGGTACACAATATCTTGATCAGCGGGTAGTTCTTTGCATTCAGGTTCGTAGGTTGGGTAGCAAGAGAGAAAGACGTGCAGCATCGACGGAAGGTATAAATTGATAGATCAGTAAGGCAGGTAGCACAATATAGGAGAACAGGTAGAGAGAAGACTTCAGGCGGGTAGCAAGATCTTCGATCTAATGCAAGCAGCACTATCTATCTCAAGCAGGTAGGTTCCTCCTGCTGGTGGGCTTTCGATTCACTGTGGAAAGCTTCCTTCCGTCCAATCAACCACCTCCTTCTGTTGACCAACCTCCCCCACGCATCATCAATCAATCTAGCAAGCAAACGCAAGAAGCCAACCAGCCAGCAATACAAGCTAGCGATCTACGAGCAATCCCAAGTAAGTCTAATCAAGCAAGCATCGTTGCAGCGTTTAGAGCCACCAGAAGCAGCGCTTGTCATAGCACCATTCGCAGGATAAATAAGCAAAGCCAAGTGCAGAGACAGAGATAGATTCTGTTTCTATATATTGATCCCGATTTTGATGCTGTTAATGCGGTTGATTATTATCTTGATCCTGCAAATTACCTACAAGGACCAGCATACTCACTAGGACCAGGTCCAGCAGCAGATCCAGAAGATCCAGCGGTCATTATTTGAAAGCAGCGCGAGTTGCACGAGCAGTTCAAGATCCACCAATATATAAAGCAGGTATCAAGTCGAAAATCTCAGGAGAAGGTCTAATCAGGCAGGTATCTATATGTTTTCAACCTTAGAAATAGGCACTTAGCTGAGCAGAAGCGAAGCTGTGATTCATTATATATGTAATATATTCCTATTTATTGGAAAGGAAGAGGCACTTATAAAGCAGAGCGTAAGCGAAGAATTGGTTGATTGGACCAGGGCGAAGGGCATGGGACTACAGTGAAACTGATAACGCGCCATGCGCGTGTACTCTTTATATATTTTTCTACGGTATTGTTGAAGAGTAAGAAGCATATGTTATATGAGCAGCTATGAGGTATGAATGTATGGTATATATTTGAAGTGGGTACGAACTATTGTTGTGAAACGACTAGCGACTATCAACACTGCCCATAAGGCAAATAGAACCAGCTATGTGTGTATATCGGCAATGATCGGCTCCTTCTGACTATGATTGACTAATTGGCACGGACTCAACGTCATGTACTGACTGTTACAGCACACATAGAGGGGGATTGAATGGCGGAGGTTTGAACATCTTTCCCTACTCATTTTGCCCCACGAGGAGGCGGAGGTTTGAGCGCTCTTCCCTCTTCCCTCGAATTACTGGAATCATCCATAAAGAAACACCTCCCACTCGACTTATCACACCCGCAATCCCCAACTTACTCCTTATAATCTAATACGTTACTAAAGTACCAGAAACTCACCGGAGATTCTTTCTCTTATAAATCAAACCCTGGGTGAACACACTTTCACATCACATTGAACAACATCATTCAAATTCATTGGTCAGTCAGGAAACGGATTCCATTATATTTTCTTTGAAAGCCAGGTTGGTTTACCAAGTCATAATTACCAGGAAAACTGGTGAACCCACCTTCTGGTCGGCACGAAAGGCCACCTGCTGAACCCCACCTTCTCCATATAAAAGCTAGGAACATAACACCTTAAAACACCAGAGAACATCCGACAACTCTATAGCATATCCTAGATATTTTATATAAGTCATTAATCACCAATCCTAGAAAGGAATTGAATTAGTCATAAGCACAGATATTCTTGCTCCTTGAACAAGGACCGGCAGGGGCTCGACCATAAGCCCCCCCCACCCAATAAGTAAATTGAAATTAATTAGCAGCTTGGTTTCATGGTTGAATTACTAATTACCTGGTCGCTTCAATGGTGGGAACCATGCCTTCAATCGTGGGAACTACTTCTATATCTTGGACTTCTCTATCTCTTGAATCATAGAGGAGTAGCATTTATCAATTCATTGCAAAAAGTGCAGTCAGTCGTTCGAGGGCAGACCCCACTCACTGTGCTAGGAGGCCGGGTTCTATTCTTTCTACAACTAGGTAGGATTTGAAGGAGCAATTAGCCAGGTTCGTGGTAGGAGGAATTAGCCAGGTTTGAAACCATCACACGTTGGTGGAACCCATCCATCAATCAAGAGTAGGAAACCATCATTCAAGAGTAATAAACCATCATTCAATCATTAGGAGTACCATTGGTTTCTCATTGGGATTACTAGCCACTGAACCAAGATCATGCGATGAGGGGCGGACCTCATCAACCATCAACTCGAATACAATCACTGAGGAAACCATATCTTTCTCTATATACCGTGATCATAGAATGAGGAGAAGCCTGCATCATGGAATGACTGCATCTCGTAATACTAGATATTACAGCATTGAATCTAGGAATCATTTACACCATTGAACCGAGAAGACTGCATCGTTATAGAAGATTGATTCACCTGTCTCGAAAGAGATTGGGTGGATTTCTTCTTCAACTGCGAAGGACTCGATAGACTCAGCTAGACCGGAGCCGGGTACACTGCGACTGACCGACGGGGGAATGGGTTACAGGGATCGTTCTTATAAGCTTGCTTACATATTTCTTATTCTTAGCTGGTCTTAGATCTTCATGAAGAGCTTGGGATTAATCCAAAAGGCATCGCCTAGCGTATTGACTCCTGCGACTAGCGGCATCGACACTACCTCCCGGCGACACTGCTCTTGGGTTGACTGATCGAGTATACATTAGCAGCATTGAGTCCTAGCATCAACTGAAATGGAGTACCGGCATCCTGTCATTGAATCATTGGCAATTATAAGGAAACGATCTGAAAGGGTATATTTCATGAAATAGAAAATCCATTTCATAGGTCATTGCTGGCCTCTTCCAAGAGAAGCAATTTCTTTTCTAAAAAGTGGCGACTATTTACCCACCCACCCCAATCGTTTTGTGAATCAAGTTCCAAGCGATCTTATAGCCTGCTCCGAGCCAGGTATAAAAACCCAAGTAGCGAAGTAGCCCCATAGCACTTTAGCAGCGTTCAGTGCACCTAATCGTTCACTACACGAAGCCGTTCACAGCTTCTTGAAATGGCTTCTTTGAATGGTTTCGTGCAGGCAGTGAATTAATGGTTGGTTTCTTTATTTAGAATGGGTTCTATGTGCAGTTTGTGAACGGATGGCTTCTGTGTAACAGCTTCTATGTGATGTGAACGGCACGTGAGTTTCCCATGTTCCCACCAGAAGAGATATTGATTGAGTTCCTCCCATGCACTAGACGGGAGAGAGTCTTGACCGGGGAAACCCGACCCCCCCCAGGAAACATTTTCACGGGGAAAAAACCAGAAAGGCGAACACCAGGCTTGACGAAGAAAGAACTCGAATAACCTGGTCTAAATCGAAGCTGATCGAACCCATCGGCTGCTTGCTTTTCTATGACTTGCTGATTATACCGGGCTAGGAGAAAAAGAAATGGGCAGGTCCAATCTAGAAACGGCGGGCTAGCGGTGGAGAAGGAAGGGGAAGAAAGTGAGTGCCAGGATAACCTTGAAGAACTGGTCAATTTCAGAGTGATAAGGTTTCATATCGTACCCATGTCAATTTGAGAATGCAAAGGTGGCCCTAGCGCGCTCTAACTTGGATGTTTCAATTGATGAATCATTATCACCCACCGCTGGATAAAAGCTACAGCTTTGACCTTGACTGATTGTGCCCCAGATTAGATAGAAACCTCTTCAATGGACATTTTAGTGCCCTGTATTACCACTATGACCCTGGCGCAGGGAATTGATTGATCATTGCTTAACTATGCATTCTCACAGGGCAGCACGCTGGTGCTGGAACCAATGGCAGGCGGGCGGGGTCCTGTTATCTCGGGGCGTGGTTCACTTGTCCCGATGAGGGGGCATGATTCGCAGTTACTTATTAGGGTTTCGCATGTTCCTTCGGCCACTCACCTGCCTTACTATTGGCCTGACTCCTCTAACCTTCTAAGACCACCGTACCTTCACAGACCGTCCCTGCTCTGATAGCCCGTACCTGCCCATAAAAGATCGTACCATACAAGACCTGACCAGAAGGTGTCTCTCTCCTCCACTTGGCTCTCTCCATGGCTCTTCTTTGCGGACACTTCCATGCATGCTATGCGCATTCATTATGGCTCTGCCTGCTACGCTATTAGTACCCTTTCGCTCTTTGCAATCTAGCTCCTATTCTCCAGCTACGCTCTTCTCAGTGGCCTACCCTAGGCGCTATAGGGAATATAGCTCTTATCTGCCCGCTACGCTCATTGGTTCTTCTTTCTTTCTTTCTGCCAGCTAGGCACCTCTTTCCATGGCCTTCTGCACTATGGCTATTGGCTCTTGACACAATGGTTCTTATTTCCTCTCCTCTCCTCTCCTCTCCCA
>Ga0139314_100270_pt1 | contig 12762 bp, 12 predicted proteins | sample In2P11_FD_99376 | JGI IMG/M metagenome (GOLD analysis project Ga0139314, IMG submission 99376)
TATTGTATATGTATAGAACATGACTTCTCATTGACCATTATATGACAAGACTCTTGAAGAAGTATTCACAGGAAAAAAACCTGATGTCATTCAGTTAAGGATCTTTGACTATCCTATTTATTTTCATGTACCAAAATAAAAGACGAATAAGCTTGAGGCTTCAGGTAAGAAAGGTATGTTTGTGGGTTGTTATGAAAATTCTAAATCATTTAGAATTTATATTCTTGGTCAAATAACAATAGAATTCATTAAATATGTAACATTTGATGAAGATGAAACTTTGGAAAAATTAAGTATTAGTCCTCCTTCTATCTCTTCGAAAGAAACAAATGATGGCTTGGATCCCTCTACCCATGAACTTGATCAAGAGGACCTAGATGAACCTGTTCAGCCTATTGATCCATTAGATCCTCCTCCATATAGGAAAATGCTCTATGGATTCATGATACTTTACAGGATGTTGAAAAGCATACTACTCCCAGGGGCACTTTTATAGAAAGCAAGAAGTCCAGTTGATATCAAAACTATGTTGTTTCTATGAGTTCTATCATAGAGAGTGAACCTCAATAATTTGAAGAAGTAGAAAATGACCAAGTATGGAATGATTCCATGACAAAAGAATACGAATCCAATATGAAAAATTATGTATGGGAATTTATTCCTGGACCTCAGGGAAAATCAATTATGACTTCAAAGTGGTTGTTCAAAATAAAACATGGCATCGATGGTTGTATTGAAAAATATAAAGAAAGGTTTATGGCTCGAGTATTCTCTCAGAAAGAGGGAATTTATTATGAAGAATTTTTCTTATGTTTCTCTCTATACCACCAATCACTCTACTATTTCTTTAGTTGCAAGTCAAAGGTGGACTTTCCATCAAATGGATGTCAAGACAACTTTTTTCCATGGTTCTCTTCAAGAGGAAGTATATGTTGAAAAACCTTAAGGCTTTGAGGTATATGATAAAATACCCTAGGTATGTAGATTGAATAAAGCACTCTATGGCTTAAAGCAAGCCCCCGGTGCTTGGTATTCTCACATTGACAACTACTTAGTAAAGTTAGGATTCACGAGGAGAAATGTTGATCCAAACCTCTACTTCAAAGTTGTACAAAGTATGCCTTTGATTTTGGTATTATATGTTGACAGTCTATTTTTAATAGGTAATCAAATTTTGATGGTTCATGGAAAGAGGGAACTTGCCTCTGAATTTGAAATGAAAGACCTTGGGATGATGCAATTATTTTTGGGCCTGGAGGTCTCACAAAGACCTAGTGAAACTATTCTCTCCCAAGGGAAGTATGTTGTAAAGCTATTGGAAAGGTTTGGAATAGTAGAGTAAAAATCCATGAGCACTCCTATGGAGATGAACTTCAAGAAATTTTGTGGTAATTAAGCTGGACCTGATTTATCTGGTCCATCTAAGTATCACTAGTTGATTGGAGCATTGATGTTCCTAGTGAACATTCATCCTAATATGTTATGATGTAAAGACCTTGAGTCAATTCATGACCAAGATTTTACATAATAATTGTTTTGTTGCTAAGCATGTGCTTAGATATTTGCATCGGACAATTAATTTTGGTCTTCAATATACTGTTGGTAACATAAAATTGCATGGTTATACAAATCTTGATTGGGCAGGAAACATTGTGGACAAGAAAAGCACTTCAAGATATTATTTCGATTTGGTATCTGCCATGATCTCTTGGATGAGTAGGAAACAAAAATTAGTTGCTCTCACTTCCGCAAAAGCTAAGTATATTTCTACTAGCTTAGTTAGTTGTAAATTTTTTCTAGTTAAGAAAACTTTTTGGAGAGTTATTTGAGCAAGTCCCAAATACTACAGTGATATTCTTTGATAATATGTGTGGTATTTGATTGTCTTAGAATCTCATATTTCATTACAAATCAAAGCACATTGAAATAATATATCATATCATTCAAGACATGGTACAAAGAGGAGTAGTGAGACTCCACCATATTCAAGTTGATGATTAGATTGTTGATACACTTACCAAAGCATTATTGAAGAATAAATTTCTAGTCTTCAAATAAATTCTTGGATTAAGGGATTTACCTCTTCCGAGTTCGGGACTTGGATGATCAAGAACACTATGTGTGCTCTTCCCCCTATGATTGATCTCCCAAGGATGAGGGGATGAGCTAATGAGCTCTTGGGGATGAGAAACCTTTGAATGAGGAGTATTCCCTAGTCATGCATCTTGTTTCCCACCCATCTGGTCAATGGGTGTTGGTTACTTGAGATCGGATGGTGATCCTTACCAGTCATGGTAAGTTGTATCTTTCTCAAGTTTGAAGATGTTGGTGTTCTTGAATAACATAGATATTGATGTTCTTGAAAAACATGGATTCTTAACATTTGAGCTGAGATATTGTGGATTTCTTAGCCTTTGAGCTAAGCTATTGTTGATTCTTAGCCTTTGAGCTCAACTATTGTGGATTCTTAGCCTTTGATCTCAGCTATTGGGGATTTTTAGCCTTTGAGTTGAGCTATTGTGTATTTTTAGCATATGTGCTAAGCTATTATGATTTCTTAGTCTTATTCACTGAGCGGTATTCATTCTTGGTGATAGCATAAGTCTCCCTGATGGTATTTGTTCCAGGTTGTAGTATGTGACCCCCTAATGTTGAATGGAAGCATTTGGTTTCTAATGAGTATTTGGACCAGGTTGAAGCTTGAGACTCCCTAGTGAAGTTTTCTTAGCCTTTATTTGGCTGAGATTGGATTCAAGGTGGTGTGAGTAGCTCCCCTTCCATGAGTATTATTCTTTAGATTCAAGAATGTTCAGCATGAGCCATGATGATTTGATAGGTACAACAATGCTGGATTTTTCGATGGAAATTTCTCCTAGTTAAGAGGGAGTGTTGATTTTTTGAGCAACTAGGGATAAATGTCCCTAGAAATCACTTTATGTGGTTAACCCCTTTCACCCTTGAAGAGAATTATTTCTCAAGAGAAAAATATTTTTCATAAGAGAAAAAGTTATTTCAAAAATATTTTACAAAGAAATATGACATGTGAAAAACAAAATCACTTAAGGTAACTAATTTGAATGGATCACTCTAGGAGCTTCCATAACACTTAATTCAAGGAAGGAATTTTGCCTCAAATATTTCTATATATTGAGGAGAAGCCTTCATTTTCAACACATCAAGTTCTTTCTCTCTCGCTTTGGTGATATAGCTCTGCCATTGGTGATCAAGCCCTCGCATCAGTAATTTATCTCTCTTATTATTAGTAGAAGATCTAATGCATATTTTCATATCTCTTATCATCATTGGCATATCTCTTATTATGAGTAGCAGATCTCTTATTATTAGTAGCAGATCTCTTATTATCAGTAGCATATCTATTGCATATCTGTAGATCTCTTATCATCATTGCCAGATCTCTTATTATGAGTATCATATCTCTTATTGTTAGTAGTAGATCTATTGTAGATTGACATATCTCTTATAATCATTGGCATATCTCTTATTATCAGTAGCATATCTATTGTAGATTTTCAAATCTCTTATCATCATTGGAAGATCTCTTATTATCAGTAGAAGATCTATTGCATATTTGCAACATATCTCTTATCATCATTAGTATATCTATTGTTTGGAAGATCTACTGTTTGAAAGATCTATTATTTGGTAGATCTATCGTTTGGAAGATATATTATCTGGAAAATCTATCATTTTGAAGATCTATTGACAAATATCATAAATCTCATCTAGCTCTCGTGCCAGTGGTTTATGCTCTTGTTATTTTTTCTCACTCCAAAAAGTATTATTGCAGTTGGTATTGATCTCATGCCAAAAGTATTTAGCTCTTGTATTGATCTCACTCTAGGGATATTATATTCTTGATATTGATTTTGCACCAGAGTTTCGTTGTTGGTATATTACCCTTACTTTAGTAGCATTTTAATCTTGTATTTGGAGAATATCACTCTCAGTATTTATCTCTTGTACCTGTGCATTTTGTTCACATACTTGTGTCTATTGCTATTGTTTTGGAAGCCTTTGGAGTCTTGTCATGGTATATTGAAGTTTTCATATTAAAAAGGGTTGTTACTACTGTTATTTGTAAAGGGGGTTTTGTACTCTAATTATGTATATTTACTAAATGTTTGAAGAAAATCTAATAGAAGAGAATTTCAAAAAGGTTTCCCCCCATAGTGGGGTTTTTCCCTAGTCTTGGACCAAATATTGTGTCTTGTTTTTCATTTACTATCTTCTTTGGTTTGTGATCTCAGAAATTAAATTTTAAATCTGCAAAATTTAAACCCAAGTGACCAATCCTTGAGTTGGGGCTATTTTTCACTGACCTAGACCCCCAACCAGATGCATGAAAAGGCTAGGGTGCAGTTATAGGCATCTAACCACATGGATAACTCTTCCTCCATGTTGTTGTGACCTAACTTACCTAGTTCAAAGGGTGTGGTCTTGAGATTTGAGCCACAATTCCAGGCTAGCCTCAGACCATTGCCCATAACTGACCGAGACTTTCTATAATCATAATAGACATGACAACAAAGATAAACATTCAAACCTGAGTTAGAAACTTGACCTAGACTAACCAGGACATACTAGGCATTTCGTCAAACACATGGTAAACATGTAAGCTACAAGTCATGAATGCATATTTTAGTCTAAATATGTTTTACTTAGTTGTGAATCACCAAGAAGGTCTAATTCCATTTCAAGAAGTTGCAACCACATTGTTAGCCCATGTATTCATCAACCATTCTTCAAATAATCGAAGCATAATAAGAGCCATAACTAGAACATGTTATAGAACCATGTTAATAACCCACATATAATCAAAATATTAACCATGATAGAATGACTATTAAAGCCACATAATAACAATTGTAAATTCTCATAGAGTACAATAGAAAAATATCTCTTATTAACTTATGCAAAATCCAACCAAGTCAGGGAATTCCACGTACCACTCGACGATAGATTTAGCTTAAGCAAATCTTTCTTTTAGCCAATCACCCTTTTTCCATATTCCAAGCATGAATGTGGGATCTCATGGGATAAAACAAGGCATAAAAAACAATGGAATCCATAGGTTAAACCACCTACATGCTCAAACTACCGTGATCTCACAAAAAATGGTCAAGAGATGCTCAGATGCTTCAGAATTCCTTCACCATCCCTTGAGGAGTTTTCCTATGTCCACCCACATGTCGAGGGCTTCCTCAAGAAAACCATCTCCACCCCCAACCCTAAGGGACTTTCTTGAGACCACCTCACCTAGATCCAAAACCTTCCGATAATCCAAAGCTCAACTAGAAATGAATTCCATCACGCGATGGCTATCCAAGAAATGGAAAGGAAAGTTTGATACCATTTTCAAACCCAAAAAAAACTATGTGAATGATAACAAATGAACCAAATAGACAAATGCATGTACCATGTGTTTATCCCTTAGTTAGAAAATCACACATGCAACATGTTATCTGCAAATTCCTCCTGCTGAATATGTTGATACAACCTTCTCCTTTTGTTCCTTGCTTGTCCTTTTCCTGCCTTTGCTTTCTTGCTTTATTTCTCCTCTTGGTTCTCTTCTCTTTTTTAAACTAGGTCCAAATAAAAATTTACAAAAGTTGTCAATTTATCCTCAGAACCCCTTTTATCATTCAGGCCTCTATTTCATTCATTTTTCCTCTAATTTCCCCCTCATGAAAATTTATGTCTCTTCACCTTCCTTTTCTCTTATTTTCCTTTATTTTATAAATAAAATGCCAATAATTTTTTCTTTGACCTTGTCAATTCCTTTTCCAATTTCCTTAGCCATAAATAAACCCAAAATGATGCCCACTATAGTTATTTTCCCAACATTTATCTTGGAATACATGTCCCATGACCTTGGTCTTATTTTTCCTGTATTAACCTTTATTACATTAAATTTAACCTAGTGTTGTTACAAACCCCTCCCCCTTAGGGGAACACCGTCCTCAGTATTCTATGACACCTATTAATAGAAAAACCACAAACTACTAAAAACACAAACATACTACTCATGGGAATTTATAACACAACTCGATGCAGTATCTACAATAAAGAATTGTTGAAAACCATGACAAACATGACAACCATACCATTTATTGGAGCTTTATAACACAACTCATTGCTGTATCTACAACCATATACGTAGATACATACATATACCAAAACTCGTTTACTTGACCCAAAAAATAATGAAGGATACATAGCTCACATATGATCTTCCATCTCCAATGTAACTTCATCAGGCCCAAAGTGCTTCCACTACACTTTAACTTGCTCGATTCGTTAGTTCTGGGGCATGAGTTGTTTTTGCTATAATATGCATTGTGGCTCTAACTGGAATTATCCCTCTAGTTCCACCTATGATACAAAGTAGTCAATCACATGATCAACATCCTAGTCATACTTCTTAAGCAATGGAACATGGATAATGTCATGGACTTTCACTGTTGAAGGTAATGCAAGACTGTAGGCAATTAGTCCAATCCTCTCAAGTATCTCAAAAGGCCCACAATATTGAGGTGCCAGCTTGGCACATGATCCAATCCTCAAGGAGCTCCTCTTATTCTTGATGTGTAAGTACACATGCTCCCCAACTCAAAAATCCTTAAAACCCTGTGTTGATATGCATAACTCTTCTTCTTGTCTTGTGTTGACTTCAAATTCCTCTTAATAACTTACATTTCCTATTCCATATTTTCTAACATGTCCATTCCAATTAGTACTCTATTCACTGGATCACTCCAGTTGATAGGAGTATTACAACTCCTCCCATAAAGTGCCTTAAATAGACTCATCTTTTAAGACTACTAATATTTGCTATTATAAGAAAAATCAACCAATGAAAGATACTCTTCCCACTTCCTCTGTTGATGCATGACGTACATCCTCAACATATCCTCAATAATCTTATTAACCCTCTCTATATGTCTATCTATCAATGGATGAAAAGTTGTACTATGTTCCTAAACCCAAAAATAATTCCTTCCAAAATCTGGAAGTGAACTTGGCATCTCTATCTCATATAATATTCTTAGGAATACCATGAAATCTCACTATCTCCCTAATGAAAATTTAAGCTACCTCACTAGGTAAATTTGTAGACTTAACTGTAATGAAGTGTGCTACCTTAATTAACCTGTCAACCGCAACCATTATGGAATCATGTTGCTTCGATGTTCTCAGCAAAGTTGTAATGAATTTCATAGAAATTACCTCTCATTTCCACTCTGGAATCAAAATCACTTGTATTAACCCAACTAGATGCTTACACTTTGCTTTTTTCTAACAATCCAAACATTTTGCAACAAACTCAACCACCTCTTTCTTCAAGTTTGGTCAATTATAGAATTTCTTAACCATTGTTAATGTCTTTTGATATTCCAAGTGACCTGAATATGGCTTGACATGAAATTCCCTCAAGATAAGCTTCTTGAGCTCACTGTCATTGGGTACATAAATCTTGTTAATGAATCTCACTAAGCCATTTGTCATGAGATGATAATCCTCATCGCTATTACATGTACCCTACTACTGTAACTTGTGCCTCAACTGTTAATACCTGTCACCATGCTTCCCTACCTAAAACATCCACTCTTACAAGCCTGTCCCATAAGAATTCACTATTGTAATGTGATTCACCTACACTCTTCTACTAAGAGAATTTGCAACCATGTTCTCCTTTCCCTTAATGTACCTAATCTTGAAGTCAAACTCACTAAGAGTAGCCAACCATATAGTTTTCCTAGCTTTCATATTAGGTTGATCAAATAAGTACTTCATCCCATTGTTATCACCCATCAAGATGAACCTCTTGCTAAGAAGATAGTGCTTCCATATCTTCAAAGTATGAATAATAGTTGCCAACTCAAGATCATGAGTCATTTTGTCACTCTCTACAAAATTTGTCTTGAGCTTACCAACATACAAAAGAACAGAAAAGTTTCATCCATATTTCAAGCCACATAGTCCCTCAAAGCTAAATCGGACCCACTCAAATGGATAGTTCTTGGAATTAGCTTGCCAATGGTAAATGGAACTCCTCAACTGGACCTTGGAATCAAAAGTTAGAGAAGATTCAAGTTTCCCTTTTGAAAAGCAGAAAACAAGGAGAAAACCTCTAAGGGTAAAATCTCGAGTCTCGTTATATTGGCAAACCCACACATTGGCGATCCCACACATCAGCGATCCCACATATCATAGGTCCAAGGCATCAAGGCATCAAGAGATCGATGCATCATGATCGATGATCAAATAGATGACAACCTTTTAAAGTTGTGATATTGTATGAAGTTCTGGTTGAGATTAAATTTGTCGAGATTAAACCTCTAGTGTTAAAGCGTAGGGAAATTCCAAAGAATAATTTACAAAGGAATTCAATCCCAAAACCAGAAGAGGGTAGGACTTTTCTCACTCCTATAGTGGGCACGTGGCTAAATATGATTGGTTCCAATAAGGTACATGTAGTGGCTAAGGTCACCTTGACGTGGTAGTATTGTGGACATATGGCATGCTGAAATGGCATTTTCAGGTCCTATGGGGACATATCTAGGTGACACGTATCACCAATCAGGAAGAACCACATGGCAATAATTACATCATGCATCAAAAATCGGAATCAATGGTTGAAGTGTGTTATGCCTCAACAGGAAATCACTGATTGAAAACCTTCGATTGGGAGGCTCCAATATGGGTTCTGGCCTACAATCACTAGGAAAGCCAAAGGACGAAGGGTTAAGTAGAAAAGGTGATCAGAGTTCAGCGATCAGTGAAGTGAAGTGTTATGCCCCAAAGTTAAATCATTGATTGAAAACCTATAATATAGGGGTTGCTTTATGGTCATGGGAAGAGCCGAAGAACCAAGAGCTAAGCAAAAAAGGTGATCGACATTCACTATTTCATGAAACCTTTTTGGTGTGAAGTCCTGATTTGTTGAGCTCCAATATTTGGCTAAGCACTTGTTCGTAGCCCATAGTCGTATGATGAAAAAGTATTGAAATGGATCAAATAAAAAGGGGCCTAAAGGGATTGTAACTTGTTGTTTCACAATGTTTTGCAGTGTTAAGTTTCCATACTGGAGCATCCTCAATATCATAGTGTGGTTATTTTACGAGGTGTGTTGTGTTTCGATAACATGGTAAAAAGCTTTGAATGCATATGGGTCGGCAACTACAGTATTAAACAAAAACATGGAGTGGTCGTAAATCAGTATGAGGATCAGAGAAGACTTAATTCCTTAGCATGGAGCTCCACTCAGCCATACAATGCTAGACTGCTAGATCGATCTCTGCTTCCACTTTGTGACAAGCCAACACAGTTGATCGCTACCAACTCTAGAGAATGGTGAAGTGCGACAGTTAAGGTGAAAGTGACAGGTGGACTAGTCAGATCATTGAGGTAGAGACGTGGCCTGAGTAGAGGCCATAACAGGGATGTCTAGGAGATATTTTCCTCCCATCATCATTATTTTTTCTTTTTTCTTATTATTCACTTTACTTTGTAATTTCTATACTTTCAAGAATGAAATCAAATTTGAATCAAATCATTTTGGGCAGTAGCCTTTGCACACTGAGACAGGTAGTCTATTAGACAACTAGAGATCTAGTTATGATATTTTGTAATTATTTTCCAAATCTTCCCATCTCCTTATAGATAGAGGGAAGAAAGACTTAACACTGGTTCCAGAATTCTACACCCGCAATGATCCAAATTATGTGATTCCACTTTAGTTTTAATTGCATGTTCATGAGGGACTTGAGAGATGTATGTCTAAATATAATGGACTAGTATATTGGACACATTTTGAGGATTAATGAAACTCTTTGGTGATTCCAATCATAGTTGTAAGCAGTATGTTTTCCCCTCTATAAATCTCATTTCATGTATGTTTCTCTTCTACTGAAATTTTGTATTGATGTTGTCGGTTTCATTCTCTCATGGTTATATGTATATTGTTAAGTAGTAACAATACCTGTTTTATTTAAATATTTACTTATGTACCTTTAAGAACACATATTTACATATTTCTATTAGTGATAAGTGTATCCATGAGCTATAGAAAATGAAACCTTAATTCACACTCCTTAATTGTTTCCATTCCATCTCTTCTGCTTTTCGTCCTTCTGCTGGAACATTGCTACTTAGGATTTTGTCTTGTTTATAGCCCTATGCATCTATTTCATTGCTTTCTATCCTCCTCTTCACATTTACTACAACTTCAGTATTAATTTGCTCATTGTTGTGTGTTGTCCATCAGAACAAGACATTCCTTTTCGAGATCAACCAGATTCACCCCCTCTATTTGGATCCATGTACCTGCTTGAGTTCATCTTGATGAAAGACTATTGACTCAAGCCCCCCTTTATTATTTTCCTGAACTACGTGACAATTTTAGTGCAGCAAAAACCCCTCACTGATAATATTCCATGCACTCTATCTAAGATGTCCTAGGAACTCATCTACAATCAACCCAGACATTGTGTCTAGGAAGATTTCTATATCTCTTGGGTATGACAAATCTTTACATTCTCTCTATTAGGTGAGAAAGGGAAGTGTGGGTTGAAGATCTCTCCCCTTCGCAATTCAACTATCTAAATTTAATTATAAACACTGTCATGACTCTATTGTTAGAATCTTGATTGTAAACACTCTGATGAATCCACTATCAAGACATGGAGGAGACGATAGAAGAGATGGAGAGGTTAATAAAGAACTCCTTTTATAGGCTGGAAAAACTGGAGTTAGAAAGTATAAACTGACAAAATTTCCAGGATTCTAATCCATGTTTAAATCCCCAATATAGAAGGCCCCTATAGATATTGCAAGGGGAGAAGAAATAATAGCAAGTTCACACTCACCCTCCACTATATATAGAAGATGACCTGGAGAAATAGACACCAGATGAAAATAAAGTTTAGGGGAGCTTATGTTCCTCTTTCTCCAACAAAGAACAAGAACTCAGAGAATATGAAGAAGAGGAGGATGATATTGATGAAATGATGATGATATCGATGATTATTGTAAAAAATTCATTGATCTCATGCAGGCTCAGTTACACAAGAAGTATTATCTGACGTCATCGGGAAAGAGATCGAGAGGGAAAGATCAAAATGAAGGTACTCTTTCCTAGAACCATTTTCACACATCAACCCCAACCTACAGATCAGTACTATTAGGGCCCATCAAACCCTAATTCAATTGTTACATGCCCTAAAGAAGTCAACTATCAGAATTCCTAGCTTCCCAAGAAGTTCCATGACTGAAATCATCCAAAAACTGCCTCTAAGAAGATCAGTGTATGCAGGCCTTCATTAGGGTGCGCTGCAGTGCAGTCCATACATTGCTAGGGTGCTATGTAGCACACTTGAGCCCTCTTTGGCTTGTGTTGGGTGAATTTGAGTGAAATTGCATTGGGGTTTGGAAATATTCTTATCCATTGGATGCCTCTAGAAGTTTCCCAAATTTATCTACTCCTTTGAGCTCGAGTTTGGATTAGGTAGGGAGTTAAGGAACATAAATCCCTTTATCCCTTTCTCCATGGAACTAAATCCTAGGTTTGGGAGGGCATTCATTATCACCATTTATGGCATAACTTCCTTCATTCACCTATAAAAAGACCACTCATCTAAGTGATCAGGGGCTGGAAATTATTGAATTATAGGGAGATGCTATTAGTATGAGACTTGAGTTGATTTCAAGTATTGTAATGATGTCAAAATTTCTTCCTTGTTATGAGGAGAAGATGGGATTGAACTGGAGGAGTGATGTTGAATCGAGCAATGGGTTGTAACTCTTCCTTTTACTAATAAAGTGTTCAAATCCTTTTCCATATGCTTGTGTTATTCATTTATGATTTCATATGTGTATCATGTACATGATTTCATGCTATGTTTAATCAATAGATCATTATCATATGCTTTGATTGCTTGTTGTCTTCTGTCTATGTGCAGGTACTCTTCAAGCAGATTAAGTATAGAAAGGAGCGATAGAGTCAGTCAAGGGAGATAAGGAGCAAGCGAAGGCTACAGGTAGGCTTCTTTGCCTCTTATTTAATCTATTGATCATAGGAAATTGTGGCTTAAGTTTTGAAATTGAAAGTGTCGTAAATTCTTCCTTTCCTTGAAAAGAAATTATCGCAAAATCATCATTTTTATGGAAAGAGATTTTTGATTGATTGTGCATATTTCTTTTCTTTTTTCATCATAACATTAAGGGATTTGAAAAGAAAAACTTGCATCATTCATATTGTAGTTTTTGAATGCTTGAAAGGAATAGCTATGGAAATTGCATTAGTTGTGCTCTTTACTCTTTGTCAAAGACATGATTGCTCTATCCCTACTACCTAAGGATGGATAGCAACCTAAATTTTTCCTCCCATATATACCCAAAGTATGTGCAGGCCCAATCCATATAAGCGTTGTCTAATGTAAAACCGCACAGTGAGAGCATTCCCATATACTTTAAGTACTATAACACTGCCCTATATACCTGAAGGTATGTGGATGAGCTATGCTATAATCACATATGTGGAATGAGGTATCACACTCGGGATGCATTGTAGACAAGTTAGTGACAGTTGCTTTGTTTTACAACGACAGAATATGTCTCTAGCCTAAAACTCTAAATATTTTCGTTAAGTGACAATGCTCCATTAGGTAAATTCAGATAAATTTTAAGTTGATCTTATTTAGAATTTTCCTTTCAAGGTTCACCATGTGATGTATGTTTTCA
>Ga0139314_100272_pt1 | contig 12754 bp, 11 predicted proteins | sample In2P11_FD_99376 | JGI IMG/M metagenome (GOLD analysis project Ga0139314, IMG submission 99376)
CTCTAGCCAACTGAACCCTCTGAGATCAACTCCCCTCTCTGCCTACCTGTCATCTTGTAAGCCACAGGATTATATGTTAGACGATTGCAACAATTTCAGCCGTTGATCGGGGTTGCCCAAACGGTTTGGGCGTTTCATTTTTTCATTTGGCATCGAATAGTTTCATCCGGGCAGCAGGGTTTGTGCCTCAGATCAAACGCTTGCCCTCGCATATCAACGCTTGCCCTCGCTCTGGATTTGGTTTCAGGCTTGCTGTTCTTGGCGGTCTTCGTATTTTTCCTCTGCGTATTTACTCCACTGGAAGATTCGTAGGCTGCCTAAACATGAGAAACAATGAAAGGTTTGACTTGCTTTTTGTGATGGCAAGTCACCGCTTAGCTCCAGATATGCTTTCTCTCTATAAGCGGTATGCACATCTTACAGTAAATAAGAGAGCTAAAGTGAAAGAAAAGATCAATCCTGTTTCCAGGTTTGTTACAGGAGTCTGGCATAAATTGTTCTTTGTTGTGATGAATATACAGGTAGTGAACGTTGGTGAATAACTAATGTCATTTAGTTCAGAAATGGATAGAGATTGTTGATTGGTCTTTCTTCCATGTCCTGATAAATGGTCGACCTTTAAAAGAATAATAAAGAGTGCTATGAAAGCTGAAGTGTGTTGTGTGCTTCAAACATGATGGTAGGGGGTGATAGGTTTGCATTCTGTTTCGAGACCATATAAACGTAACTGTATTGAACATAGTTGCTCCATCGATAATGGATTTTGACCTCAATAAGTCTGGCCACATGCAATCCCTAAATTACGCAGATACCACAAAGGTTGACAAATTCCTGGTCCTTGTAAGACTGTTTCCTTTCATATTGAAAATTGTGCACTTGAACCAATTCTATGCATGGTACAAGGTTTATCTTCCATCTTCAGCAACTCCTTTTTTGGATTTTGGTGCATTGGATGTGCACTGCTTCTATAGGTGCAGTAGTTTGAAGGGGTTGCTTTGTTTTCTTTGTCACTATAATCTGTTTCTTGCTTCATGTGGTCTACACATTGTAGATAGATGGATGTCAGCAATTTTTCCGGTTCTAAATTTTTATAAATTCTGGTACACCTCCTGGCATAATACCTACTGGCGTGAGAAGTGTTATAGGCTACCAAATTTTTGTTCAATTTTATCTTCTTGATAAGCATACCACTCCTTCAGTCATATTGCATGGAGAGAAACAGGGTGCATTATACATCCTGGAATGGATGAGATGGGGGCATTATACTGGCCCGTGTGAATGAGATGTGTTATAACTTATAAATAATAATAATATTACTAATTAAGTTGTTCAATAACATAATCCTATGAAGCAAAGAAGCGCAACCCTCGTAAACTAAATGAAAGAAAAGCTGACATCCCTGATGTAAAAATGAAAAAAATTCAACCATTATAATCAAAATAATACCAGAAAGAGCCTAATCTGTTAGGTCAACTTGTTGCTATGAATGTTGTTGGGAATTTGGTTACTTTTCTGCTAGCACAGGTGCCTGGTTTGAAACCCCTGGGTGAGGTGCATTAATCTACACTCATGGGTTTATGAGGGATGATATATATGTTTGTGGAGAAGTATCCATTGGGTTTTCCCATAAAGTTATCTGTAAAGAAAAACTAATACGATAGACTAGACAAAAATAAAATATCATAGATCCATTTTAACTTGGATCATTTTAATGTTTTTTTTTGTCCCTATTTGCTGGTGTGTATGTATGTATTTTAGAGATATTTGCATACCACTTAGTATTTTTGTATAATGATCATATTAAATTGTTCAATGACATCTCTGGTGCCATTGCTTTTACTGTTTGGTCTAGCCCTAACATCTGTAAACTAATTGCAGTGGTGGATTTAATGGTTACTTCGGTCTCTGTGATGGGGATGTTTTCCCACCTGTTTTCACTTCACCTGTTAAGGAGATGGAAAACATAGTAAACAATCAAGTTTTGTAAGTGATTAACCTTTTTCGGTTGCACAATCTACAAGTGCCCGGCTATGCATAAACACATTCCAAGGCCCCCGGATGGGGTCATCATGCCAAAGAAGGTGCAGACTCTATGCAGATAAGCCTGATGTGCCTGTGCCATAAGATGACGATTCAAGAGTTATTTATTTTTGAACTTTTCATGTCGATTTTCTTTCAATTAATCATGTACAGACAACATGAGTCTGTTATGGGCTACCCGGTAGTGTCTCATAGTATCTTATATTTTCTTTCAACTAACTCATGGTATCCTCTTCTTGAACATTAAAAAATCCTCTGCTTTTAAATTAGCTTGTGATTATTAATATTGTATTTCTGACATTTCATACTGGTTGGCAGTTTGTATGTGCATAGGATGTAAGGAAATGGATAGAGATTGTTGATTGGTCTTTCTTCCATGTCCTGATAAATGGTCGACATTTAAAAGAATAATAAAGAGTGCTATGAAAGCTGAAGTATGTTGTGTGCTTCAAACATGATGGTAGGGGTTGATAGGTTTGCATTCTGTTTTGAGACCATATAAACGTAACTGTATTGAACATAGTTGCTCCATCGATAATGGATTTTGACCTCAATAAGTCTGGCCACATGCAATCCCTAAATTATGCAGATACGACAAAGGTTGACAAATTCCTGGTCCTTGTAAGACTGTTTCCTTTCATGTTGAAAATTGTGCACTTGAACTAATTCTATGCATGGTACAAGGTTTATCTTCCATCTTCAGCAACTCCTTTTTTGGATTTTGGTGCATTGGATGTGCACTGCTTCTATAGGTGCAATAGTTTGAAGGGGTTGCTTTGTTTTCTTTGTCAGTATAATCTGTTTCTTGCTTCATGTGGTCTACACATTGTAGATAGATGGATGTCAGCAATTTTTCCGGTTCTAAATTTTTATAAATTCTGGTACACCTCCTGGCATAATACCTACTGGCGTGAGAAGTGTTATAGGCTACCAAATTTTTGTTCAATTTTGTCTTCTTGATAAGCATACCACTCCTTCAGTCATATTGCATGGAGAGAAACAGGGTGCATTATACAATCAAATATTTGTAAATCAATCTCTGCAACTCTATTTTCTTTGGAGTTGAATGATTGAAGCTATATTTTCTAAGAGTTAAACTATAGAATGTTTACATCCTTCAATGTCAAGGAGTGAAACGACTGCATCTCGTCCTCTATTACGAGTACATACATTTTATTTCACTTGTACCATGGATAAACTTGGCCTCTATTGGGCAATACATTTTATTTCACTTGTACCATAGATAAACTTGTCCTCTATTGAGCAATGTCCACCAGTGCTTTTTATTTGGCTTGCCTGATAGATAAACCTGGGCAATCTCCACCACTACTTTTTATTTCCAGAATATTCATTGATAAAGCCAATATTGAAGGGAATAAATCTGCACATTAAAACTGGAGAAAAGGTAGCAATTTATGGCTCAGTGGGATCAAGGAAATCTGCTCTGCTATATACAATTCTTGGAGAAATCCCAAAAATTTCAGGGGATGTAAGTTGAACATTAACTACTCTTCTTGAGCAAAAGTAACCATTTCATGAGATGTAAGTTGAACATTAACTACTCTTCTTGAGCAAAAGTAACCATTTCATAGTTCAACAAGATTGTAGACGCAACTTTTTTTCTTTCTATATACATAAATTCTTCCATAAACTTTTTGATTGGACTACGTGCAGGTTGAAGTATATGGCAATGTTGCCTATGTGGCACAAACAACTTGGATTCAGAGTGGTACTGTCAGAGAACATACTCTATGGGAAACCAATGGACAAAATTCAATACAAGAAGGCAATAAAAGCTTGTGCATTAGACAAGGATATAGAGAGTTTTGCTCATGGCGATATGACGGAGATTGGGGAGAGAGGATTGAATATGAGTGGAGGACAAAAACAGAGGATTCAGTTGGCTAGAGCAGTAAGTTTTGGAATTCTACCATATGACTGAACATCTTATTCAATTGGGTAGAATTTAGTTGGTTTTCCTTGTGGAATCCAGCATATAGATATCTCCGCAAAAGATGCATAGCGTCTGTATAGAAAGGCCTATGCTTTTCACTTTTAATGCTCTCCCCACATCTATATCAGGTGCAGTGAGAAGCATCGTCACCTTCTTGGCCTTTTCCATATCCTTGCGCAAAAGCTGCCCAAGCTCACGCTGGCCCAAAACATTATCTATGTAAATAAAGGCAGGCACCTTCTAGCCGCCCATCCTCATGCTTCCTAATATCGGGAAAGGTCTCTCCATGTTTAATCAAATATTTGTAAATCAATCTCTGCAACTCTATTTTCTTTATTTCACTTGTACCATAGATAAACTTGTCCTCTATTGAGCACTGTCCACCTGTGGGTTTTATTTGGCTTGCCTGATAAATAAACCTGAGCAATCTCACCCACTACTTTTTATTTCCCTTGCAGAGTTTAGATTATGGGAAGAGATAAACCTGTCCTCTATTACCAACACATACATTTTATTTCACTTGCAGCATAGATAAACTTGTCCTGTATTGGGCAATCTCCACTAGTACTTTTTATTTGGCTTGCCTGCAATCTCCACCACTACTTTTTATTTCCCTTGCAGAATTTAAGCCCACTAAGCCCAAGGATATACGGTATGGTTAATTGTTATTGGTAATTTTTAATGGGTAACTAGCAATATTATAGTTAATTGTCGATAGATGTTTATTTTCAATGGGGAACACAAGCAAGAGAATCTTTGTGATCAACACACACCCACTGAAAATTAGCATCATTAAAACTATTGAGATTCTTTGGTACAAGAGTCCTGCAATAATTCAATTATAATAATAATATAACAATAATTTACTTTTTATTCTGTTTTTTGTTTTTGATAAGAAATACACACAAGACATAACACTGATTTACTTACAATTGGATTTTGCAAGAATATCTCAAACAATTGTTTTATAATTTAAAAATGAAACTAAATACACAAAGAAATGCAAGGCATAACAATGATTTACCTTTTTTTTGTTTTTAATAGTAGATACACACAAGACATAACAATAATTTAATTGTAATTAGATTTTGAAACAATATCTCAACAATTAGATTTTCGGCATGGCTTCCTCAATTCAAACTCATTATCATCGACCTTTGCTTTCAAAAAAGCCCATTCACATTTCAATATTCTTCCACACACTATGCCTTACGGCGTTTCCTTTGCAACATTAGGTGCAAATGCTAGTTTAACCTATTTTGCCTCAAGAATTGGATGATGCACTTTACCCTTTTTGTGCAGCGATAGGTGATGGATGTTCGACATGATGTCAAGTCATGTTTCAGCTCTTTTCTCGACTTGTAAAACTGATATGAAAAGATTGACGAGTATTTTTCCCTTTTGATTCGTAAAAGAGAATAAAATGGGGGGTCCACTTTCAAGCTCTTTTCCAACCCTTTAAAAGCAAAAATATAGTCAAGTCCTTATCGTTTCGAACTTGTTAACGGATGTGAAAGGTCATGTGCCCAGTATAAGTTTACCCCTTTTCGGGTTGGGAGGCACTATTTACAAAAAAGGTACTCGTTGACTAAAATGGTCGAGTGGTTCTCTGAAGTATCATTTTCTACCTTTCCGGGCTTGAGAGAGACAAATGCACGAAAGGGGACCATGTGGAGTTTTCTTTTTCATGTCTTTTTCAAACTCTCCAAACATTAAAGAGATATTGAGTTACACCTTTGTCGAACTCATTAAAATATTAAACGACATCGGATTCGTCATCATGGCAAACATGAGCTTCTCCTTCCTAGGGCTCGTTAAACTTACTAGGTCGGATTCGTCCGAAGGATGAACTTACAGTGCAAGCATATGTTATCCCCTTCAAGCTTGAGATTAAAAAATAATTGGTGTACCTGCCAAAAATGGTGGGGGAAAATTTGGAAATCTAATCAGTTATGTTGGAAGCTCACCCTTGAACATGACACTTGTTGTTTCATGTCTGGTTGGGATATCCTCCTTTGTATCATTGACCTTCCTGGATTGGGACATTCATTTTTTCCTTCCATTTGATCTCTTCCACGTTATCATGATCACCAATTCTATGGATACAAATGCTACCAAACTTCCAGTTGTGTCGCCGATATGTTCAAGAGTTGTCCTTCTACAGTTACACTTACCCCCCATCCTTTGTATCATCCAAAATCATTTTGCATCCCTTTGTCTCGTGTCGATGATGTGGGATACATTATGGCCCTCCTTTGACACGTTTTCTTCCTGTCGACTTCAACTCATTATCCGAAAAGTTGACCAAGAGACTCGCTTCCAATACCTTAGAGTTTGCATGACCTAATGGAAAGTTCTTCACAGTCAATGACAAGTTCACATCATTGGCTTTCAATCGAGTGATTTCACGGGTGTTCGACTTCAGTTCCTCTATTCACATTCTATGGATTGTGTTGATAATACCTTGAGGACCATTTTCATTATTGGTGGTTTCTTTCACACTTATTAACAGTTTACGTCATTAACTGGTAATCAAGCGACTTTCTAAATGTTCGACATCAACACATCTATTAGCATGTTAGAATTTTTACTTTGATCGGGTCATGTTGGAGCACAAGACCTTGGGCTCAGATCACAAAAGTCTAGGTTGTGAAGTGATGTGACATGTTTATGTTGATATACATGTCTCTTTCAGATGGATGGTTGCGACCATACCTTGGTTTCATTATGATCCTCTTTAACAGATGGTTACGCCCATGCCTAGATCCATTTACATGATCATTCTCTGGATGGCTGCGTCCATACCATGATTCATGTATCATTTGACAGATTTTTTAGTTATTTATTTGTATTTGTACTTACTTGCAGGCTTTTCGACAGAAGACTACACTTCTCCGCACTAATTCATAAAGCATTTCATCCCTCATTCTACTTTTGCCTTAGTGCTTTAGGGGGCATCTGTTACACAAAATTTTGTCACTGTCCCTATACTCCCCATTCCTTGATCCTGGAGGACCTCTACAATGAACCTTACATGCATTCCCTTCATGAAGAAACTCCCATTGTATCCCTCTTCATGAGCAAAAGAATTCCCTTTTGCACCATTTCCCCAAAAATCTTTTGTTTTTCCGAGTTTACAAGACTGGTGCTAATGACCATTTTCCTCCTCGCGTTGATATGCAAGGATTAACACTATCCCTAGCGAGGTCTGGAGCGACTGTGCTTTGTTCCAGTCGCATCAGTCCTCTTATGGAAAGTTTTTTAAATAAGGAGCTGAAGCTTCCAACTCTAGAAGCTTCGTAATAGAAGTCTAGTAAATGGTTTGGTTGGATGGGGTCGAGGATCTCAGTTTGGGCTCCTTTACCCTATAAGGATGGAACTACCTCAATACATAAGACCTCCCACGAGAAGAGGATCCATCTCCCATCCATTCATGCTATATAAACCTCCCTTTTTCCCAAGCACTTGCTAGTGTTAGTGTTAGTGTTAATGTTGGTGTGCTAGTGCTAATTAAGTTTGGAGTAAATAGCAACCTATTCATAGTTGTAGATCTCTAGTTGTGTGAGGGAGAAGTGTGAATTTGGTTTAGTGTGAATTCTAAAGGGAATAGCCTTAAAACTATCATTGTTGAGGCCATCATGGAATGCTAGCAGAAGTGTGTGGGAACCTGGTTTTGTTGGTAGAGAACGGCAACGTCAAGACAATGGTTGTAATCTCTTCTTGATTGAATATATATACATCTATCGATTGATTTCCTACATGATGTGTCATCTTACATGTTCTGGCTTAATGTTTCTTGACTTGTTAAGTAGGTTGAATTACAATTTGTCTATTATCATGGTTGTTGTTTGTTGTTGTTTACTTGTTTCAAGTGCTTGAAGAAGGAAACGAGATATAGTTGGAGTGAATAAGCAATGACATCATCAAACAGGATAAGCATATTAAGAGGTAGGCCCTCTTAATCAGTTCTAACCTAAGAAAATCTTCCACAGAATGTATCAGTTGTGGCTAGACCCATTATCGGGCTAGAGGAACTGTTTTTGTTAGCACTCATAATTTTACTTCACCACAGTAGCTGAGGATATATTTCCACTTAAATGATGCCCAATCTCTCACATCCTCCTCTAGAAGGTCAAAAAAATACCATCTCCCTACAAAGGTGCTCTTCTGAATACTGATCACCCTATCCAACAACATGTCATAACTGAAGCTTAGAAGTTGTGTCTGTGGAGAAGTCACAGTCGTTAGACGCTTTTGTTTGGACTTAGGACCACAGGGGAATGTGTGTCGATTTTTGAACAGAGAAGGATCAACATAACCAACACCTGTAATTGTTTCTGTGTGGTGTGTAGCAAGGTTATGACCCCTCGCCGAGTGGCCCACCTTATGTCTATCCACCGCCTAAAGTGCATGACCTGGCGCCGAGTGCGAGTTTTCAGTATTGTCGATGGTGTGTGCCACTTGAGTATCCAGGATGGCCCAGATAAATGCCTCATGCATAGAGGTGTTAGAATATAAGACGTATGAAAGGTCCATAGACCCCAGAAAGCATAACTAGGGTGTCAGGTAGTCAATCCGACACAAAAGATTCAAGTAGGTAGGAAGATCGGTGGTCATGAGGAATTGAAATAAAGTTGAGGTGGCCTTGGATAGATAAAAGAGAAAAGTAGTGACCAAAAGAATATAAAAAAGGTACCCCAGTCTCATCCACATGCAGTGATCACAACAGGTAGCACCTACAGCACAAATCCCCCAACCCACCCAGTACCATATCTTGTTCCAATTTAGTAATATAATGTTATAATGTATGAGAGTATCCCAAAATACCGCCCCCGCGCCTAGAATCATTCGACAATGGGGAGGAAATAGAAAAAACATGTAGAGAATTAAGTGGAATGTACGTGTCCTCAAAATGTAGGTCACCTCAATCAGGGATCCTATCACCAAGAAATTTGAAATGACTGAGAAAGAACGACCGGCCTTCGGTATGGGCACCGGAAAAATCGTGCCACCCCAACAGCCAGCATAGGGGAAGGTGAACAGCACAGAAAAATTCACTTGTAATTCTTGGTCTAATAGGAACAGATCAACGGATATCTCATCCCTCACAATAGCAATAGCAACAACATCCTAAGCACATCCACTACATTTTGAAGCATCTGACCCTGATATCTTTTCAGGGTCTGGAAATGATAAACATTTCAATCCACCTTCCCCAGAGCATGGTGTAGTTCATAGCTGTGAAGCAGGAACCCTTATCCTGGCTCGAAGTCAGGCATGCAAGTTTAAGGATGTCGACCCAAATAGGCATGTTATCTCCTTCTGATATTTTTTAATTGGTCTCATATCATACAGAAGAGGATGTATATGGAGATAAGAAAGATTACTATAATGTGAAAAATCTTAGAAAATGGGAAGTGAATCATTCCCATAGAAGGGGAAGTTGTCAAATCCTAGCCAGACTCCAACAATAGGCCAAAATGGAGCAAGGAGGGCCAATGTAGAAGGACATATCAAATAGAAATGTGGTAGCATAGAGCAAAGTGGGGGGACAAAGGTAAAAACCAGGTCGAGTGTGGGAAATACCAGTGCACATAGAGGAAGCTAAACCTGAAATAACCACCCCAATCCCACAGTAATCAAACAAAAGTGACTGAAGAAGTAAGGTGTTCAGATTCCCAAGCTAGAGCATGGTCCATATTCTAGTACTCCATTAGAAATCTTCGATAGTAATGCATACCTGAGAACTTGCACTGCCATCACCATCCCTTCTTCCACTTGCTGATCCGGTTCCTGTTTTGTTTTTAATGGAAATATTGTTACCTTTATGAACATAATTAAATCATGGTACGTATTGAAAATTCTTAAATAAGGAGACAAGAGGTGATTATGTGTTTTCAAACATGATCTATCAAGCCTAGATTGGAAAAGTGAATCTTTGATGTTGTCTGATCACTAAAAGGTCCATCAATTTGGTTTTATTTTCAATAAGTTTTGCAGTGCGATAATGGGAGGTAGAGAATGATACTTACCTTTGTAATTTACACCTTCCACCTCAAATTGGTAGATGACCCCATCTACTCGCTATTTTCACAAATGATACATCAATTATCTTTTATTTTGATGGAAACAAAATCATATCTGAAATATCTATAATTAGCAAAGTATATCAAATTGTTATTGATAAGGGGCAATCCATCTGTGTATAAAAGGATCGATTTCTTAGCAACAAAGGGGGAAGGGGATGGGGGGTTCTATACCCAAGGATTACAAAATGTAGGGTAGTAATAATATTGTTTTTAAACGTTATTTCTGTAGCCTGTAGTAGAGGAGTAGAAACTTAGCAATAACGGAGGTGTAACAGCCCTGGTGAAAAATTCATGTAATAAAACATGAAGGCAAAATAAGACCATGGTTAAGGGACTCTTATTCCAAACTGAATGTTGGGAACATATATCGTAGTGGGAATCACTGGACATGTGTTTTGGCTAAGGAAAATTGGCAAAGGCTAAAGCAAAGGCAAAAAGGCATTTTTGGCACACTTAGTTATGAAAATAAAGGAAATTAGGAGAAAAGGGAGGCAAAAGGTCACAGGTTGCATGTGAGGATAAAATTGAAGGAAAATAATGGAAAATGAATAAATTAGAGGCCTCATGCATAAAAAGGATTTTGAGGACCAATTCATGTCTTTTTTCAAGTTCAAGTGTGGAGCTCTCTCATTAATCTCTCTCTCTCTCTCACTCTATTGGTCACATAGAGTTTTCTTGGAGCACTCTAGTTTGGAGCAAAGAAAAGGGAAAGCAAGGAAAGGAAAGGAAAAGCAAGCAAGGATCAAGGAAATGAAAGTAGGATCAAGCAGCTTTAGTAGGAACACTTGTAGGTAACCTTTTGCGTGTGTGATTTCCTAACTAGTTTGGACATGCATGGCTTTGCATGTTGATGTGTGGTTCTCTTGCTATCGGTGGCATGGTCTTGTCAGGTTATGACAGTGATCTTCAACCTAGCCTAGTCTTTTTTCATATTCCATGGTATTTTTGGATGTTTATGTCGATTTTGGTAATTTGGAATTGCCAGATGGATTTCTGAATCTAGGGCAGAGGTGGTCTCAAGGTTGATTCCGAAAGGCCTAGGAATCCCTTGACTAGTTTTGGTGGGATACATGGTATACCCTGAGGTATAAGTCTTGGTTTAGGGCCTAGTGATCTGAGTTTTGATTGTGTAAAGCCCGAGAGACAAGGAGTTGGAAAATTCCTCAAGGATAGTAATGGATTTTGAATGGAATTCCAAGCTATGTTCGTTTGTGAGCAGAGCACCGGTTTTGATGTGATCACAATTTGATGAGGGTGGAGGTGGTTCAACCTCTGGATTCCCTTAGTTTTTCTTAGATTGGTTGTTCTATGAGATCCCACATTCATGCTTGGAATATGGCATAGGGGTGATTGGCTGAAAGAGAGATTTGGTTCAACCATATCTATGGTCGGGTGGTATGTGGAAGTCCCAAACCTGGTCGGGTTTGCCTATGATTAATAAAGCTAAGTTCTCCTACCTTTGCATTGATTTATATATGCATTTAATGGTTGTCTTATATTTGTTATTTACATGGTTTAATTCTAGTTATAAGCATGGTTATGTGATTGATTTATGTCATGGTTATTTCATGTATTTACTTGTAACTATTAATTGGATAGATGCAATACCTAATTGATTATCTAGTAGCTCAATTGGGAAGGAGGTGATCCTTCTAGTGATGTTTCATAAATTGTTTCAGTCATTTATACTCTATCTTGTATCCTAGACCTGTAGGCTGCATTGATGCCAAGTGTTTGACAGAATGTCAGTCCCAAATGGGGATGCTCAGGCCTAGTCCTAAGGGTGATTTTGATTGATCAACATTGTTCTCATGTTTTTAATGATATTTGAAAGTTACAACAAGTTCTGGGCAGAGGCTAGGATTCTGGGCAGAAAAGTGGCTAAAATCCTGGAGTCCCTAGTACAAAACTAGCAATTATGGACCATGGTCATTGGCAGGCAGGCCTGTGAGAATGAATTTGAGTTGTTGGTCGCTCCCTTGCCCGTAGAATGAGAGTGAATGAGCACCAAGAGCTACATAATAACAATGGGATCCAGGGACAGGCTATCTGAGTGGCTAACCTATCTTATGAAGGGTCTATTGATGATGTTGGATGACTTTATGTGATATTCCATTGATTCCACTTCCTTAAGGTGACATAGTAGGTAAAATCTGATTGTAGTGGCATCTCTCCTCATGTTTACCCTGGTTGGCATGGTATCTTTGGGTAGACCTAGGAGGGGGTGTTAAAGGAGTTAGGAGCATTGTTGTGACTCTATTTTTATTTCATGGTTTTAAATCCCAATTGAATTAATGAATGGATAAAACTTTATTTTGCACATGATTGGAGTATCGTTGCTTTCTTTCTCTATAAGATTGAATTTATGGTTCAACATTTTTTTCTTCTGCTTACGAGTATTGATCTTTCATGCCATGTATTATTGATGGATTTGATTGTTCATGCTTTTTTTATAACCGGTTAAGTTATCTTGCAAGTTAAGCAAAGGAAAAATAAATCTTTAATTTCATTTGAGCATGATTGTATTCCTTAAGTTAATATTTAATTATCAGCTTAGAGGAATATTTGTTGGTTTCATTCTTTTCATTTTATTTATATTTTTTTGCAATGTGACATAATCTTTTAAGTTCAAGTGCTACCTCCTTTTGAACTATGAACTTCAACGGGAAGC
>Ga0139314_100273_pt1 | contig 12748 bp, 15 predicted proteins | sample In2P11_FD_99376 | JGI IMG/M metagenome (GOLD analysis project Ga0139314, IMG submission 99376)
TTTTGTGTTATGTGTGATTGATTTCTTCTTATCAGTTATATGTGTTCAATTGATCTTTCTCAATTCGATTAAGCTTCCGCATAATTGTTTGTAGAAGTAGATCAAGTATTTTTCTTTAGTATATCGCATTATCAGGTGATCTATAACTGTGAATTTCTACATGGTATTAGAGCGAGGTTTTGTAGAAAAATTTCTACATGGTATCAGAGCAAAGGTGATCAAGGAAAAACAATATACAAGAAGGGAGAAATTCAAAGTTTGTCGTTCCTGAATATAGAAATCGAGTTCTTATCACATCTCTATTTAACCTATGGTGTTCAAGGTTTAGAACTTGAGTATACTCTTGATGGAAGCTCAAATTTTATAGCCTAGAAGGATCACATGGAGGCAGTACTAGAGGATAACGGTCTAAAGGACTTCATTGATCAAGAAGTCCCCAAGCCGACTCATGCTACCTAATTGGCAGAATGGAAGAAATGTGTGGCTACACTAAGGAGACTCCTTCTGGAGGGAGTTCGAGATCACATAGTCTCAAGTATCCATGGGAAGGAGACACTATTTTCAATGTGGAAAACATTGAAAGATCTATATTAGAATAGAAGTGATCACAGGAAGATGGCACTGAATGAAAAGCTTTGTAAAATCAAGTGTGCAAAGGGCAAAACAATCTCTATGTATCTGATCAAGCTCACCACATGCAGTGATGAGCTTCGAAGTGTAGGGATTGCGACAACTGATGATGACATGGTGAGTTTTGCACTTCTCGGTCTTCCTAAGAGCTAGCACAGCTTCCAAGAGTTGGTTAATGGAAGAGAGAAACTACCAGATTAGGAACGACTTTGGTCAGATCTAATGCAGGAGGAGATAAGAAGAAATCAATCACACATAACACAAAATATATAACGAGGTGAAAGCCTAAGCATAAAACCCCAACTCTATATTATCATACAAGTGGAAATCTTGTCCGAGTTACAAAAAGAATCAGCTCAAAAGCTATCTTGCACTCTCTGTAATCAAACAATGAAGCCCATAAACTAAATAGACAAGTATATATCCTCCTCAAGTCCTCCAAGACCCTATTTCTTTGCACAATTTTTCTTGGGGTCCAGTGAAACCACATGTGAATTGGCCTCATCACACTCACTGAACAAGAAGAAGTAACAATGCAATTCTCTTGGAAAGAAATCCTTCTGCATGCAAGGAATAATCACCAAGGAATATCCTAGAAATTTATAGTACATTGTCACTCCATTTGATCTCAACTGATTCTCTATTTGAACTGACATGCATGAGTTATTCATGAGAGAATATTCAGTTATCTAAAGTGAAACAGTTATATAAGGCATGCATTAACTAACTGATCTTACATTAATTTAATCAAACTGTTTAAATCAATCTAACTAGACTTAACTCAGTTAACTAAGCCAACCAATTACAGCTCAAACTAGAACTCGTCCTTATCTCTTTAACTGATGGATAAATTCTTCAATTAATGAAGAAACTGTTGCATGTCCTCACATAGACTTCATGTTTGATTTCTCACAACAAATTAACTCACGATGAATTAATTAATTTATTTTCAAACAGTTGTTAGGTTCAAATTCGAATTTTACTTCTCAATTTTAGTCCAGGGACTGACTAAAATAGGAATCCATCCCGAACTGCTAAAAATAGCAATGCTATTTTTAGCACTTCCAATTCTCATTCTCTGTTGCTCAATCCAGCACTAGTAACCAAACTACTATTTATAGTAGTGCTATTTTTAGCACTTCTATTTTTAGCATTTCTTGTTGCCATTTTCAACAGGTCGTCATATATATTTTACATGAATTTTTAGCTAGGGTTGTTACATAACCCTCACCCTTGGGGGAACACCATCCTCGGTGTTCACTAACACATATGACCAATAAGACTACTGATAACAAAACATATTGCCCATGCTGTTTTATAACACAGGTCATTGCAGTATTTGCAATGACCATCTGCTGAAACATGACAAACATATCATTTACAAGATATTTATAAAACAAATCATTATGGTATATACAATAATAACCACATATACACACATAAACATTTTTTTCACCCAAAAAATAATCATACCGTCTATGGAGCTTTATAAATCCAATTCAATACAGTATTTAGAATAACATACACATATGCACATTTTCTCAACCATCAAATAAAGGATATGATGCCCATATCAATTAACAAGGGAATCGAAAGGCTCACACCTCCACCCACAAAAGTAGTACTCGGATTCACCTCCTTCCCAAGAAGTTTGGAATCCACTGTCAAATTCAAAGTTGCATCCAATGTCTAGTGCTACAATCCTATGCCACTTGTCCTCTCAGTGAATAGTTACCATCTCATTGTTCTGCGACGCACTCCCAATGTGCATATGATTCCATTAGGAAATCTGGTCATCCCATTCCACATAGTCACACACCTTCCAAGGTCCATTAGCACCCACATCCTGGGTAGTCCATCCCCGGCCAAGTTGTCCTCGTAATGGAAGGTCCGAAAACCAAGGCATATCCTTTCCTCAAACTGTCATAGAACCACGTAAAACATACAACACCATGCAATACATTCATCTACCCCTGAAAAAGAACACATACACCTACACCAAGTGCACAACACAACACAATACATGCACCTACACCCAGTGTAAACCACCAAAAAATACATACATCTACACCTAGTGTACAACACAACACAATACATGCACCTACACCTAGTGTACACCAACACAAAATACATACACCTACACCCGATGTACAACACAATACATACATCTATACCCGATCTACAACCCCACATGATACATATACATACACAACGTACAACATAACAAATACACATATCACAGTACCATGACTGCACAATGCACATAGATAGTACTGCATGCTCGCAAAGCAGCATGTACGACATGCACACAATACGACATGTACACAAGTACGATATGTACAACACGTACACAATACCACCTGTAAAAATCACAATCTACACAATGTGTGTATATCATCACATGTACATGAAACCACCTGCAAAATGTGAACACAATGCCACATGTACATCGTACCACCTGTACAATGTGTATAAAATGCCCGACGTACACATCACAACATACACGACATGTACATGGAGCCACATGTACTCAACACCATATGCATGACATGTACACAACATCACATGCACACAACAACATATGTACAACATGTACACATCACCACAAGCACATAGTGCCACATGTACAATCATGCACACAACACCATATGCATGCCATGTACACAACACTACATGTACAACATGTACACAAAACCACATGCACATACTGCCACATGTAAAATCATGCACACAACACCACATGTGCATTGTACCAAATGTAAAACATGCACACAACACCATATGTACATAGCACATATACAACGTGTACATAGCACCCTATGTATACAGGACTACATATCCAACACGTACACAAAACCATATGCAAACAAGACCGCATATCCATCATTCACACAATACAATATGTACACAACACCACATATCCAACATGTACATATGACCATCTATACCCAACACTGCATATGCAATATTCGTACAACACCATATGTACCATCTTATACATAACAGTGCATGAACAACATGTACTTACAGTATATATATACAACACTGCATGTGAACAACATCATAGATGCAACATGTACAACATATACAACATGTGCACAATAGTAATACCACACATCCAAAACCACATTGTCTCTACTAAGTAACCATGCTTCTAGTGTCTCTCTGTAATCGATGCTTATCCCAGCATCCTACACACCACATTTCTTTCATTTCGTTGATGTATCCCTTCATATAGCCTGCCCATATATTTGTCATGACTACTCTTCTACTTGATTCCTCATAAACTAGGAACCTCTTCATGTCATCCACCATTGTAAGCAATCATTCCTCCACAAGGATGATTCCTAATGACCCTATGAGACAACAACAAAAATACACATATATATACATATAAATATTAGCATTATTAATCCTGATCAATAATCACCCTGTTAGACATGACGTACATACATACATGTATACACATATAGACATCAACATAATCATGATCAACACATAACTACTAGATATTATAAGGTTGAGGATAAAATAACTCCATTTACGCATGCAACACATTCACAACATCAAGAACAACAGTTCCCAACATAGCCAAGGCATATCAAATGTCAAATCCATTTACATTACCCTTTTTATTACCTTTCTCATGATTTTCTCATTATTGTCCATTTACCTCGGTGGACCAATCCAATCCAAATAGTTGTCATATTCTTGCCTTCAACTTCCCTTATAGATCCACTGAGATTTATCTGTGTCCTACATCACCTATTGGTTTTCATTCAGCTCCTCTCAAGCTCCATTAACTTCCTTCTTTTCCAACAACTTACCAAGACTATCGAAACAATAATGGCAATATCGAGAAGAAAATAAGAGAAAACCATGAAAACCAATAAAAATATGACACCACAAACAAAGTGGTATGATTAATATGCACTAGACATAATAAAACTATAAATCAATCAAAAACAAAGCATAAATACCATAAACATAAAACTACCAACAAACACCATGACTAAATCCCCATGGGTTTCTAATGATTCTAAGGGAAAGCTCAACTTGAGCCTTCTTCAAGTTTTCATGACAATCTCTTTTCCATAAAATCCCTTTCATCATACTTCCATCAACACATAACCGTCAGTGCATAAATAAACATAACAATACACTGGTTACCTTACCTTTTTGTGCTAAGCATACTATCTTGAAACTGAACACATCCATGCCATCTCTCAAGGAACTCCAATTCCTTGATGAATCCATCCATAACTAGAAACTAGTTGATATACCTATCAAATAAGTGTTTATGACTATAGCACATATCCACATAATGTCAACGAAAATCAATGCGAAGAAGATGTCCTACATGCAAATCGCTCATTAGTTTGGAATTAGGGTTTCCAAACATAGCCAAAGGGATTCTTGCCCAATTTATTCCTTTTTACATTTTTACCTTATTGCAATCGAGGCCTACAATGTATTGTCACATCACTGAACTGTTAGTTATAAACACATCAACTATTGCCCTGTCATGCTAAACCAAGAATGTTTCTTGCAACTCATCACACATGTCAACCACACATTCGAAATATCAAGGCAATCATATCTATCAATTTGAAATCAAACTTTACCAAGACTAACAATCATGTCATTATCCATAGTCACCTTATAGTCATTATACATAATTCTACAACCATCACCTACTACCCTCAAGTACATATCAATTGCCTCAAATCTTATGTATTAGTACAATCATCTTAAAACAAGATCATTGGAACACTAGGTGTATCATTCATACATAATAATGACATATGCACCGCTAGTCTAGATTAGTATGACATAGTATCACAACTCATACTTGAATTTCATAACCCTAACCATTTTCATAGACCAATCGAAATTAGTATGGTACACATAACTTCAATATCTCAATGTAATAACCCTAATGATCAAGTTAGTAGCATATAACAACTACAAGTTAACCTATAACATACTTATCAACAACATAAAACATAATCATCAAGTCAATTATCATATAAAAAGAACAAGTTATCCTATATCATAGTCATCAATAACATATAACATAATCATCAAGTTATCTAACCTAAAAGAATAATAGCAATGCACATGTTACTATCATTCATGACTATCTTATGCATGTGCATATAACTACACTAATCAACTAATATCTATCGTGAATGAAATCATAATATAAATAGAATGAAAAGCATACACATAACCATAATTCCTATAACAATCCTTAACCTACGTACGTGCATGCCCAACATACAAACTTGTATGTCAACATGCCCTTGCCTCGAGGTCCAATGTTGCAACTTCACATAGATGGTCTACATCTCCTACTTTATCTCAATCAACACATTAACATCATAACTTACCAATATCATCATCGTGACTTGATTTCATACAATGAACTAACAATGCATGTCTGACCTACCATACATGCATAACCAAAACAATGAAAATGCATGCCTAGCAACATATAGACATTGACATGCAACCATACACTCATGACACAATGTTCCACAACAACACCATCATTATTCCCATGGTGACATCACTACGACCATGATCAATACCATGAAAATTAAATAATCACATGGACTACAAACATAAGCAACATATATGCAATGAACATCAATGCATGACCAACACACCACCCATCTAGTCTAACGGGTGATATGATTCAACCTCCTAGGTGACCTTAAGCAAGTGGAATCGACATAAACACCTAAAATAGAACCTCCACATTAGTAAAAACACTCCCGCAAGCCATCCCAACCACTCAGGTATCATGTGCCTAGGTCCCATTGATTCCTTAGGTATTAAACCTTTCGACACTCCCACACTATGGGCATGTGAGCCTCCAGATATCTCTAGACATTCCCACAAGCTTGCATGTTGGGATCTATGGACTATTTCCAGCATATCTATGCCAGAGTGCTCAATATTTAAGGATATTCTGAAGCCTAGAATTCCAGCCATTACCCAAAACTTGTTGTGACTTCTGAAATCCATTAAACACATGATGACAAGACTAATAAAGCAAAAACAATCTCTAGGACTAGGCCTAACTATCCCCAACTCAAAATGACATTCTATCAAACACTTGGCATCAATTCAATCTACATGTCTAAGATACAAGACAGAGCATCAATGACTGAAAACTCTTATGAGACATGAAAAGAAGGATCAACACCTTCTCCCTTGAACTATTATGACATAAATTAGGTCTTGCATCCATAATTTTAACAATTACAAGTAATTACATGAAATAACCATCACATTAACCATTCAATTCAACATGCTTATAACCAACATAAAACAATGAAAATAAGAGTGAGATAACAATCATTAAATACAGATATAAATAAGTACAAAAGAAAGAGAACTTAGCATTTATTAAACATATGTGAATCCAACTAGATTCTAGACTTCCACGTACCACACAGCCATAGACATCACTGAAGCAAATCCTTCTTTCAACTAGTCACCCCAATGACATATTCCAGGAATGAATGTGGGATCTCATAAAAAAAACATCAATCAAAACCATCTAGGGCTTCCAGAGGTGAAACCACCTAACCCATCAAACAATGGTTCCACCTCATGATCAGGCATCACAAATCCATCATCACATTGGTCTCTACCCAAGCCTTCCAGGGCTTTAGAGTGTTTGTTACAATTGAGGCTCAAGGACTAGTAAATCAACCCACATCCTATACCAGGTTCTAGAGAGTTTTTCCAACCAAGGCTGCAAGACTAATAACTTAATCCATAAAGGGCTCGAGAGCGTTTATCCAACCAAGGCTCCAGGACTAGTAACTCAACCCAAGTTGTTACAACACTCCAAAAAGAAATTGTCTAACAAAGACTCCAGGAACTAGTAACTCAACCCAAGGTAAAGGAAACATGAGAACCAACCAAAAATAAAATAAAATAAAAAATAAAATAAAAAACCACATTGGAAATCAATAATATATTTATACAACCCATTTCTCTCTCTCATTATCCTTCCTTTGGTTAAGCAAGTAATTCCTACTTATGTAAAGTGAGGAATTATTCCTAAAGACCACTTTTATTACCATTTTCTACACTTTTCTTTAACTAGGAATGAAAGAGACATATACAAGATACAATGGATGAGATGACACAACCACTGATAAAAAGGAAAAGATATACATATCATTATTCATTTTGATGATCATATGCATATATGAGGTGTAGATTTTGAGGTATCATTACATGAGATAGCTAGCATGTGTGTAGTGGAGATAGTCTATCATTATAATTTATTGGAAGGTAGGCATTACATGACTCACATATTAGATATAAGTGTTAGTGTTAGGCATAGTAAGATATTTCTTTACATTTAATTATAGATAGTGTATAGGGATTTGACTTCATATATTTCCAATGATAATGGGGTGTACACAATTATTATAGTTTCAACGCGTGTGATGGTTTGAGGGGAATGCTTCTTGTTCCATTCAATGCATTGGGACAAGTGATGAGTTTGGGTTTAGAAAGTTAGGAGTATTTCTAATATATGTATATTAATATACTTTATGGAAATAATACTGAGAGGGGGGGGGTGAATCAGTATTATTAATTTCTTTTTAATAACCCATCCAGATTTATGCTTTAAAATATTCTTCTGATATTGATAATTAGCTTGTATATCATAACCATATAATAATGAAACAAGAACAGTAAAAACAAATAATCTCACAAAGGAACACCAGAGATAAGGTGGAAATCTAATGAGGGTGAAAACCACCTGTTGCAATATATCTCTATCTTCTTTCAAATAGAATTGCTTTTACAATGAGTTTGCACGGGTGCAGTCTTTTACCAGCACGCGGGCTATAACCTGCAGAGAGCTACAACCCTCTCTCGTTTTCCAGTCTTTCCTGGAAGGGAGCTACAACCCCCCTACTTTGTTCAAGGACCACGTTTCATTAATTTTCAGACTGGATCCAAGAAGATAAAATGGTTATCAAGTATAAACAATTCTTCAGCAATGCCCAAACATCAGATCAATACATATTCTCTTTATACAGCAGAACACCCATGCGCCAACCCAAGAACTAGATCAAATATAAGTAAATATTCGATCTGGCCACCCAATAAAAAAGAGATTGTTTATGCCAAAATCATAACACAGTGCAGAGAATATACTTAATACAGTGCACAAGACAAAACCCAATATGCGCACCCAGAACCGAACAACAGAGGAGGATATACCAAAGATAAAGAATGACTGCTGCTTAAAGGAACAATACACTGCAATACACCCAAAGCAATGTGATTCCTCACAAAGAAATGTCTAAACTTTAAGCATGTTATCCTTGTTCTATTCACTGTACTGCGCGTATTCACCTTTAAGATCTTTGATCCATCATTGATGATTTGCCACAGGATCCCCTTCTTCTTTATATAATCATGCTTTTGACAAAACCATGAATCGAAACCAGAGCATCCGAAAACCTGAGGCGCAACTATTTTTGACCGATTTTCTTAAGAATAGGCTTAAGCGGGAAAATGATGAAAACGGTCCAAAACGGGCGAAGAGGAGGACTTTTAATTAAATGCACTCATATCAATAATATATCGGGTCCGCTCCATATCACTATATAACATCGTCTATTGTCGATGGTCGATCCGATGGATCGGATACGATACGACAATTAACCTTGCTTTATAAATATATTGGGACTGCTTCTTATCGTTGTATAACATTGTCTATTTTCCGATGGACGATCCGATAGATCGGATGCGACATGCCCCATTAACTGGACTATATATATATATCGGGTCCGCTCTTTTCATTGATATCGGTGATTTGAAGAGGGAGACTTTTATAAATTGTGCGATGGATGCGATATATTATAAAGTCCCATCGGGTCCACGGAGTTATCGCAATTGGAGGATTTGAGGTGGGAGACCCTATATACCTTGCAATATACAGCGGATGCAATATTATTATAAACCATATTTGAAATACCATTGGGTCCAATCGTAATCGGAGGTTTCAACAAAGTCCGATGCGCATATATGCCGAACTATATATATTAACACATATAACTGTGTTTATCTGCCAAAAGGGGGGAAATGCATACATGTTATTGCTTATTATATAATACATATATATATGGGTTTTAAGCGCCCAAACACCTCCCGATAATATTAATGCATGCATGTATGGGTTTTAATAAGCCCGATACCTCCCGATAAGCATATATATATGAGAAAGAGCCTCTATTGCTCCGATAAGCTCCCAATGGCTCAATGGTTCCAATCAACATATGTAAATGGCCCTTCTTCTCTCCTCTTGTCTCTTCTTGTCCCCATCAAGATGTATATAAGAGAGATGTCCATCTGTGAGAGGGTTGCCATCAAGTTCAACACATGTTCATAATGCCATAATGCCAACAATCTCCTCCTTTGGACTTGATGGCAACAACACCGACCAAAAGGCACAAAAGTACTCTCCCCCTTTGGCATCAAGGGCAAAGGGTGGATATCTACTTCTCCTGACTATTTCTCCCCCTAAGAGCTTTCTCCTCCTGATTTCTCCCCCTGACAGTAAGTCGAGCTATTTTGGCTGAATATAAAACAGAGACCGCCCTGTTTTTCCCTTCAGCTGGTGCCGTTAATTGAATTCGGCACCTTTATTGCCATGGATATTTACAGTTCATCTACCAACATGTTACTCTTTCTGTAATACTAGAATGCCAACAATGAATTATGCTCCCCCTGAACCTTGTACGCGTATACCCCAAAAGAACCTCGCATACAAGCACCAATCTGAGAATTAACGGCAGGATGATGCGTCGACAACCCCCAGCTTTTTCCTGAGGTATTCAAAAGTCTCCCTAGGGAATGGTTTGGTAAATATATCAGCCACTTGTTCCTTAGAAGAAACATATTCCAACTTGACCTTTTGTTCAAGCACTTGTTCTCTGAGAAAATGATACTTGATCGGTATGTGCTTGGTTTTTGAATGCATGACTGGGTTCTTTGAAATGCTGATTACACTTGTATTATCACATAAAATGGAGATAGGTGGAGTACAAGTGATTTGGAAATCCTGTAAGGTCTGCATCATCCAAATAAGTTGGGCGCAACAAGATGCAGTAGCTACATATTCTGCTTCAGCTGTAGATAAGGCAATTGAACTCTGTTTCTTGCGAACCATGATACTAATATGGAACCCATAAAGAAAGCACCACCACTTGTGCTTTTCCTGTCATCCACACTTCCAGCCCAATCTGCATCTGTGTAAGCATGAAGTGTGAGATCTGTGTCTCTAGGATACCACAAGCCATAGGTTTGAGTTCCTTGAAGATATTTAAAGATTCTCTTTACTGCCTGAAGATGAGTTTCCTTTGGATTTGCCTGAAATCTTCCAACTATTCCAACTGCATGCATGATGTTTGGTCGGGTACTTGTCAAATAAAGTAGACTTCCAATCATAGATCTGTATGTTGGTTGATGAACTGCAGCTGATTCATCATTCGCACTAAGATTGCATCCTGTAATCATGGGAGTACATACTGGTTTTGAATCTTCCATGCCATACTTCTTCTAAATCTACTTGAGGTACTTGGTTTGAGACAAGAAGATATCGTCTTTATTTTGTTGGATTTGCAATCCAAGAAAGTATGTCAGTTCACCTAGCAGGGACATTTCAAATTCTTTTTGCATTACTGAGGCAAAGTTTTGACTCATAGCTTCTTCATTGCTACCCAAAATAATATCATCTACATACACAACCAGTATTAGCAACTTGTCATTTTCAATTTTTATATAAAGATTGCTATCTGCTGATCCTTTTGAAAAACCTTGTTGATGAAGATATTTGTCCAAACGGTAGTACCAAGCTCTTGGAGCCTATTTAAGACCATAAAGAGCCTTTTTCAATCTGCATACAAGATTTGGATCATTCCCAAGAATGAAACCATATGGCTGCTCAATGTATACTTCTTCTTCTAAGTCTCCATTCAGAAAAGCCGATTTCACATCCATTTGAAATACTTTGAACTTTTGAAAGCTTGAGAGAGCAAGAAACATTCGGATGGCCTCAAGTCTTGCAATGGGGGCAAAAGTTTCTTCAAAATCTATTCCTTCTTGTTGGGTATACCCTTTACACACCAATCTTGCCTTGTTTCTAACTACCTCCCCATTTTCGTTCAACTTATTTTTGAAAATCCATTTTGTTCCTATGACATTCTTATGTTGTTATGAAACCAGCTCAAGAAAAGATAGAAAACATAGATCAACGCCTTAGAATTCAGCCTCTTCGAGGGGGCAACCTCCTTTACATTACATAAATGAACTATTCTTGGATGATACAAATGAAAAGACCTCCTTTCTATATATAGGAGTCTAACATATTCAGAGCCTACATAACAATAATAATGTAAGGGCACAATGATAATAATAGGGGGATTCTATGGGGCACAGAAATAACAACATGGGGGTAATAGGGGCACAACAATATAAATAAGGGGTATAACTACAATAGTAATGGGGTAATCACTAGTATTATAGGGACCCAACATGCCCCTCTCCTTCAAAAAAGTGTTGTCCTCAATGCTTGAGTAGTTCTGGATACTTCTGCATAAAATTCTCATCCTCCCATGTGGAATCTTCAGCGGATAAGTTCTTCCACTTGATAAGATACTCTGAAATTGATCGATTTCGTAGCTGTCGAGTCCTTGTTTCTGTGACTGCTTCTGGTTCCAATATAATTTTTCCTTCCTCGTCAAGTTCTGGCAATATTGTTTGAACTGGGAGCTTGTCACCTATAACCTTCTTTAAACATGAAACATGGAAAACTGGGTGCAATCGAGAAGCTGCAGGAAGCTCCAATTTGTATGCCATAGTACCAATCTTTTGCAACACCTTGTACAGACCATAATACTTTGGTGATAATTTATTATCCTTCTTAGCTTGCTTTAGCGACATTTTCTTATATGGTTGTAGCCGTAGGAATACCCAATCACCTACATCAAAACTTCTTTCACTGCGATGTTGATCTGCCTGTTGTTTCATTCTATTTTGTGCCAACACGAGGTTATCCTTTAAGAGTTGGAGG
>Ga0139314_100276_pt1 | contig 12734 bp, 10 predicted proteins | sample In2P11_FD_99376 | JGI IMG/M metagenome (GOLD analysis project Ga0139314, IMG submission 99376)
ATCTAGTGTGATCGGGAGAGGAAGAGAATCTCCCTACTCCCCCTTTTGATGGAGAACCTTGGGCAGCTCCGTCAAAAAAAGCCCAAGGGTGATATGTTTTTATGGAGATGTAGTTATGGGGGCGATTTAGTACGAAGGGTTTTTAAGGCACATCAAAGCTCATGATAGCTAGGCTTTGAGAGGCTACTTTCAATGAAGAGAAGTTGGCATTCTCAAAGATGGCATGGTTTCATTCTGACCATACTCCCCATGCAAAAACTAAAGGAAGATCACAATGTTGAGCCTTACGGTGGCCTAGAAGCTGGTTTTTAGGGCCTCCTCAATGAAAAGCCCTTTCCAAACATAAGAATTGTCTTCATAACTATGGATATCCTACCAAACCAACCACATAAAGGGGAAACTAATAAAGAAATCTTCTATTGTTTTAGAGGATTGGGAGTAAAGGGCACATTTGTTGGGTTCATGGAAGGAACACTTATGCACATTGTCCTAGGCCATGGTTTTATTGTAGAGGGGTGATCACATGAAAAAAATTATCTTGGGAGGGAAACTTGGTTCCCAAAGTCTCTTCCCCCACCATGGATAATTTGGTTGATGATTAGAGTGGTATTGCTAGAGATATCCAAATTTTGGCACATATATTACCACAGGATTTGAATCCCATATGATCTAATACTCTTTATCAAATAGGGCTACAAAGGAGAGTTTTAGAGAAATTGTGTAAGATTCTCAGGAAGTTTCATGATCCCCTTCCAACTATAAATTGAAAGCAATTAGCCAATCATATTCTCTTGTAAGAAAGTTTCTCTCAACAATTTTATTCAAGAAGTGATAACCTTATCTGTTTATCTTTGAAATGAGTGATTCTAAGAGGACACGGTTTTGTATACTTCCACTCTAAGGATCATTCCCAAGGAGGACCTAGGATTTGTCCCTTATCTTCCATCTCAGCCCATGTCCCACTAGTAGAAATAACCGAATGATAGCTTTCCATATGATGGATTAACTTTTTGAAGATTTTCTTGGGGATCTTGCCTAATCAATGGTTGTAGAAGGAATAATGTATTTTTATTTGATTACCTTAGGCCATAATCCTTCCCCTTGAATTAAACTCCATACACATTTTTCTGCTAAAGAATATGCAAAACAGGAAAGATATTTGAAGCCCACCCCTCCCCAAACCTTCCAAGATATTAAAGAAAAGGGGTTTTTTCCTTTCTCCCCTACCCACGGGAACCTAAAAGAGATCTACTTGATTTTAATTAGGGTGCCCCTAGGAATCCTTGCTAGGGAGGCTAAATATACCACATTTGCTTCTATAATATATTTTATAAGGACCAATCTACCACTACACAGAGCCACCTATTGCACAAAATGTTTTCCCTCTTCTCAATTTTGGCTAGAATCCAATTCTATTCTACCTTTAAGTAGAGTTTTGGTTTTTGGAAAAAAAGCCTAGATATGTTATGCATCCTTAAATGTTATCCCACTGAGTGGAGGAGATTTCCAACCCTTTCTTGTTCCTCTTCTATCATGTCCCCTTAAAGCAATTGAGATTTAGAGTTATTGATAACCATAGAAGTTCCCAATGAAAATTTGAGTAAGATATCAACTAAGCATTCGAGATATTTGAATTTCCCTTCTGAAAATATCGAAGTGTTATCCACAAAGAGAATATGGGTGAGGAAATAGTCTGGATTTATATAAATACCTTTAAAAAGATTCTTCAAGATAACATATTTTATTAGTATACTTAATCCTTCCGCTACCAATAGGAAAAGTAAGGGTGAAAGGGGTCACTCCTAGTGAAGACCTCTTTCTGCATTTAAAAAGGGGGTTGCTACCCCATTGATAAGTAGACTGAAATAGGTAGAGATGATGCAATTTAAGACCCAAGCTACAAAGGATTGATAAAAACCAAGGTAAGTGAGAATTAGCTTGATGTATAACTAGCTCACTTTGTCAATTGCTTTTGAAATGTCTACCTTGTATACCAGCACTTTCTGAGTCCCAATTGAATGGAGTGGAGGCCTTCTTGACCCAAGCCAATTGCCTCGTGAATTTATCTTGCCTTTAAGAACCCAAACTACTCATAGGAGATGTTATTAGCCAAAATGTCCCTCAGTCGAACAATGATGAGTTTTGAAATGATTTTGTAAATCGAGTTGCAAAGCGAAATATGCTTGAAGTGGTCAAAGGATGAAGGTTAATTATATTTGGGAATGAAGGAAATAAAGGTGGAGTTAAAAGGAGCCAAAATTTGTCTCGATGTCTTGGATAAATCCACAATCTTTAAAATATCCTCACCAATAAAGTTAAAGATTTATAGATATAATTCAATGGGGATCCCATCTAGGCAAGGACTCTCCCCCTTTTGAAAGTTGTGAAGGATTTTAACTAATTCTTCCATTGAAACTTATGTCATCATCTAATTGTTCCCTTCTTGATCAATGAATCTAGGAAAATACCTTGTTATCTAAATGATGTGATATATATTGACTCTCCCATTTTCCTTAAAAATAGATTTGAATTGATTTGAGGCCTCCTCTACCATGTCTTGAAAAGAGGTAGTGTGTGAGCCATCCTCCCTTATTAAATCCCAGATGATATTTATGGCCTTCTAATGTTTTTGTATTGGTGAAATAATTTCGAGTTTACATCCCCTACCTATAGACAAATGGTTTTGTTTTTCATTCTCCATGCCTTTTCTTAGTCTAGAAGAATATTCCTTCATTGTTTCTATTTCCTTGAGCTAGTCTCTTAGTGGATCAATCAAAGGACCTTTTATGTCTTAATCTAGAATTTACTTGATCTTAACTTTTGTTTCAACTATAGTTTTTGTATCCTTTTCCTTTTATCCTTTCCCCAAGAGATAATAGCTTCCTTTGATCCCTTCAACTTTTCTTTGAATTGTAATGTTAGAGAGCCTCTAGTATCCTGATTTGTTGGTGTCCATCCTTCCTTAATCACAGTTTTGAAGGATGAATCCTTGATCCAATGGGGATTCAAATTGAAAGGATTGGGCAGATTTGGGAGACCAAGCTCCAATTCCAGTATGATAAGGATATGGTTTGAATCACCTCCAACCAAGACCCATTGTCTAAGTCTCAAAGTGAGTTCTAGGAAGGAGCTCAAATTGGGAAGCAATATAACTTCATAGCTATTCTAGCTTCTCTAGTCCTAGTATTCTGCCAAGTACACTAAGTTTTGGGAGGTTGGATGTCAATTACTCCCACCTTCTCTAGTGACTTGAGAAATAATTCCACCAATGAAGCTACATTAACACCAACGTCCCATCGTTCATAGGATCCTAAAGAGAAGTTTAAGTCTCCCCCATATTATCACTCTATCGTAGTGAAGCACAAGATTCCTAAATTTGGTGTTCCAGAATTCTCTTTTATCTAAATAAGGCCCATATAGAGTGATGGATTATATGGACATGTACAATTAATTTGAGAAGAGATCCATGGTCATATCTTATTGAATATGTAGAAGAGAGTTTTAAGATGTCTAGTTAGTAGCCAAATACCTCCTAATTTTCTAGTGGCTTTACAAGACAAGAAGTTCTAGTTGTGAAAGATGTCTTTCATAATTTTTAAGAATTTCTCACCTTCCATCATTGTTTCCTAGAGAAAAAGGACTTGGTGGGAAAGGTAATCCACCAATCTCCCAAGGGCCATACTTTTTTAGGGTTGGCCAACCCCTTACATTTGAGAAAAAGTGTTTTCATGGGGAAGCCCTAATCAGGGTTGCTACTCTAAGGGCCCCAAAAAGATATTTCTATTTCCCAAAACAAATTTGTACATTTTCCTAGGTTTTCATTTTAGAAATAAATGACTTTCTTCCTCTGGCAGAAGGCTTAGGATTATTCTCCTCAAATTACCCAAACTTCTTCCTAACAGATATTTTGGAGGGAGGTCTTCCATCTAACTAAGGTCCTTCAAGGAGGAGGTTTTCAATTTCAACTAAAGTTTTTAGTTGGAAATGGTTGGGCCAGGGAAGATAGTTTAGCACAATTGAGTCTTTGAGAAAAGAAGGGGGTAGGGTACTATACAAGGATGGTAAAATAGTATGGGGAAGGAGTTGACAAAGGTTTTTGTAATGAACGAGGGAGAAAGCTCTATATCAAAGTACCTGAGATAGAAGAACAATGCAAAGAGTCATAAGAATAAAGGGGATTTGAAAAAGTAAGAGGAGGGAAATTCATAGTCTGCAAACCTTCATTTGGAGAACCTTCCACCATAGTCATTGGAGTTCCCAAAGAAGCCACCAAAGTAGGTTAATCACCCATCACCAAGCATTCCTCAAAAGTTAAAATTTCCATTTTTCTAGCCTTGTCTTTGTCTAAAGGAGCTAGGAAGACAAAGATAAGTATTCTTTTTGAATCACCATTAAAGAGATATTTTCTATAACAAAGGAAGATTCCTTATGGAGAGGTATCTTTTGAATACACATTTTGATGATTACAAACTAATAGACACTCCTACCCCAAGTGGGCATAAGTATGGTAACGCCCACATTGGAGTGGAATTCCTTTGACGGGCCTCCAAATTAGATACAAACTAAGGCCCATATAACCTTTCTTAGGCACATAAAGGCTATATTAAACCTCTCCTTCTGCACTTAATAATGTTTTTTTTAGCTTTAATATGTTCATTAGGAAGGTTTAGAGATAATTGCATATTATGTGCCTAATAATATCTATTTTTGTAGAATATTGTGAGAACACTGGGCAAATTTTGATGATTTGGAAGATGAGATAATCTAGGAACTTGCTCCCTACTACAAGATGCATTAACAAATGAATAGGATATCATGAAATCATTGACATATTGTTGAACTTGAATGATCATGAAAATCTAGGAATGTGTTCCATGTCTACTATTGGGAACCAGATCCACTTTTTGAGGGATTTTGGATGGGAAAGATGCCTCCTTTCAAGGATGATTCTTCCCATAGAAGAAAAGATAAATCAACAACTTAAAAATTAGCCTCTTCGAGGGGGAAACCTCCTTTACGTTACATAATGAACAATTCTTGGATGATATAAATGATAAGACCTCAATGGTATATATAGGAGTATATGGGGTCATAATATAATCAGAGCCTACATAACAATAATAATGTAAGGGCACAACAATAACAATAGTGGGCTTCTATGGGCACACCAATAACAACATGGGGGATACATGGGCACAAAAATATCAATAAGGGGCTACACTAATAATAACAATAAGGGGGACACACTAGTATTATAGGGACCTAACATGCCCCTCTCCTTCAAAAAAGTGTTGTCCTCAACACTTGAGTAGTTCTTGATGCTTCTAGATAAAATTCTCATCCTCCCATGTGGAATCTTCAATGGGTAAGTTCTTCCACTTAATGAGATACTCTAAAGTTAATCTATTCCATAGATGTAGAGTTCTTGTTTCTGTGAATGCTTCAGGGTCAAATATCATTTTTCCTTCTTTGTCAAGTTCTAGAAACATTGTTTGAACTCGGAGCTTGTCACCGATAACCTTCTTTAAGCATGAAACATGGAAAATTGGGTGTACTCAGCAAGATGCAGGCAACTCCAATTTGTATGCCATAGTACCAATCTTTTGCAACACCTTGTAAGGACCATAGTACTTGGGTGATAATTTATTATCCTTCTTAGCTTGCTTGAGAGACATTTGTTTGTATATTAGATCCCCAAACTTCAAAACTTCAAAATTTTCGAATTTTGTAACTTCTTGTTAATAAATATTTTTTAAATTAGTGTTAAGGGTTGCGGAGAGCAGGTATTTACAAAGGAATTTGTTTCTAAAACCAAAGGATCGAGGGACCCTTTATCTCTCCTCGGATAGGATACATGGCAATAGTTGATTGGCCCTCCGGAGCTGACGGTGGTAGATGACATCAACATGACATGGTTGTATAGAGGGCACGTGGAAGTTAGTTTCAGCATTATTGAATGGCCTAATGGGGAAAATCCTGTTGAAAAATGTCACCACTAAGGAGACACCACACACGGTTCATGGCACAACCATGATGTCACCCCGAAAATATTTCAAAGGTTGGAGATTTCATGAATCCTCCATAATTTCACTTTGAGAAAAGTTCACATACCATGGAGCTCCAATGTTGTTGGTGGTTGGTCGTGAATCACAAAGAACCAAGGGCGTAGTGAAGGTCTTAGCACCTAAGTGCTATGGAGATGCCACGTGGGAAATATATTTTGGAGGTTGGAGTTTTTGTAACTCCTCCATAATTTCACTTTAAAAAAGGTTTTTATATCAAGGATATCTGATGTTGTTGGCACTTGGTCATGGAGCCCAAAGAACCAAGGGCATAGAGAAAGAACACAAGGAGATTAGTCCCCGGTATGATCCTCAAGGGCTTAGCACATGTGCTATGCCATCGGTCACAACACCCAATCCTATGGTGGAAAAACATTAAGAGGCGAAGCAAAAGGGGATAAAGGCCAATATCAAAATCTCGCGATTTCATAATATCCAGCCTTAATAAAGTTACAAAATGAGGGGCTCTAAAATTGTAGCACAAAGGTGTATGAAGGATGAATGAGTCAGAATCTGAGTAAATGTGCATGGTAAGGTTGGTGTCGCAAGAGTAGTGGTGGTTGTGGAGATCATTGATTCAAGGCAGCAAGGACCACGATTGTGCGGAATTATTTAAATGAGTCTATCATGAGCTAAGATAATCCATCTCTGATATTTCTTGCATTCTATGAGGAATTAAATGAAGAACAGAGCCTAAGGGACTAGACGTTTGATCATAGTTCAGAGGAGCCATGCCTGAGGTATGTATGAGTATCTGGAGACAATTCAGAAGTATGTCCTGAACAGTAAAGAGTCATACAGTGGGTACAAGTTGAATTTAATGGAAGAGATCCTTGATTCTATAGTATGATTGAGACTTATTTCTCGATAGGTTGAAAGAAACTCAGGTGGACATTCCTTGCATTAATTTTACTATAGCCATAGTTGGTGAGTGAACAAAGCCCATTCTTTGATTTAATGTTGCAGTAGTGAAATTCAAGTAATGAGATGCAACAACATGATGGAGAAGCCATGCATAGATACACTCTGATAACGTGAATGGCTGAGTGATGGATGATAGAGACACCATCGATCACTATGTTTCAATGAAACAAAACCTTTGATTTCATAAGAATAAAGTGGTGAAAACAACATTGTTTCCAGTGAGATGTGTGGAGAGCTCTATGGGTGTGTGTGCGTTGTTTAGGAGAGGCCAAGTCCACCAATGCTGCAGAGAAAGGCTAAGAGTGCCTATGCATAGGAAAGAGACCCAAAGTGAGCCTATGTTGTTGTGTAAGAGTCCCTGGGAGATCTTGTGCTACTGTGTGAGGCCAAGTAAGTCTGTGTTGCAAAGGAGAGCCTAAGAGTGCCTATGCATAGGAAAGAGGTTGAAAGTTTCATAGTAGAAGAAGAAGGTCGAGAGTTGAGTGTATGTTATTGAGAGCAGAAGAATGGGTACAATGTGTTTCTATAGAGTGAACAGAGAACAGAGTGCGGCGTGGGATGAGTAGAGGAAAGGATGTTGAGGAAAATATAGTTGATATCAGATAGAGCAGCTGCCATATACAGAAAGCATTAGTTCCTTATTGAGTGTGGGTTGGAGCCTGCATACAGGAAGTTGGTGCTTCCATATAAAGTGGGTTTTTTATAATGCTTTAGGTTTGGTGCCTCCTGCAAGTTGGTGCTTTCATAAATCTAAGGATTTATAAGTTGGTGATTGCAATAAATCCATGAAGTTGGTGCTTCAAATGGTGCTTCTGGTAGGCTGATCAGGTGTCTCCAAAAGGAGAGAGTTGGTGCTTCCTGCTAGTGGGTGCTAGCAAACAATCAAAGGGAGTTGGTGCTTCCTGTTAGTGGTGGCTCACAAACATATTGATGTAATAGAGTAGGTGCTCTTATTTTTACATCAATTAAAAAAACAATCTTTGGTGGTTTTTCTCCCGGGAGGATTTTCACATTAAACCTCCATGTCTCATGTGTTTTCTTCTCATCATGTGCATGCTTGTATTGGTTTATATGGATGTTGTTATGGTTTGTTAATGGTTTCTATCATATAATGGATGCCAAGTTTGAATGAGTAAAGATAAATTGGCATAAAATTTTAAATTAGCCTTAATACAGATTCACCCCCACCACTAAGTATTAACATTGTTTCCAACAATTGGTATCAAATCCATGGTTCCTTCAAGAATAGCTTAATCGCTAGAAGGTAGATAAAAGGGAAACAATGGCTAATCAAGATTGGCTAATAGCAAAAGGAGTTCCATTGTTAAATGGATCAGACTATGAGATCTCGAAGATCATAATAGAATCCTATTTGATGGTAGTCAATGAAGACATTTGGTTGTTTGTGATATATGGAGAGAGGAATGAGTTAAATATAGAAGCTAATGAAATCATCATGAAAGGGTTGTCTAAGCCAGATGTTGATAAAATGAGGCATTGTGAGTTAGCAAAGGAAATGTTGGATAGATTGCAATGTCTATATGGAGGAGAAAGATACACAACTCAAGAGGAGCTCTAAGAACCTGTTGAAGCCCCGAAAATCGGGTCTACAACAAGGGGGATACCAGCCCGGTCCGAACCTTGGTTGGCAGCTCCTTTTCCGTTTGGTATAGCGGGTCCGACTAGGGATATGGGACCAGTTTCCTAATTTAAGTGTGTGTGTGAGAAAGATGGATATTTCTGTTTCTAACAGTTTCTAAATGGAATATTTCTACTCTAATTCTAATCTACTAATAAGGAAATTGTATCCTAATAAACAGAAATATGTAAATCTATACTAACCCGGGATGTAATCTTTCTTTTATGCGATCTAAAATGATTTCAAACAACAAATGGTAATAAAGATCATTCAGCTACTATGAGAAAAGAATTCAATAAAGATGAACCATTTCATATAAAAAGTTAGATGAAACAGTTGTGACAAACATATCGCATAGTAAGCTACTCATACACTAAGCATAAACAAATAGCTATCACTGTACAAAAGTGCCAAATGATAACTCAGGCATTCATACATCAATATATAAATAACTAAACTGAGAATCACTCTAACACAAGGCAGAAATAGTTAAGAGATAGAAATACCATTTATAACTAGTCCTACTCATGAGCTTCAAGCGATACTGATTTATTTCCTCTTGATCAAATATCCACTAAGAGTACAAAAGTGCAACATCAATAGCAGTTATCAAATGCAAACATCAATAAATCATGTTCCTTTCATTCATCAAAACCTCCTCAAAGAGTACATAAGTGCATGTTCTGGGGATAAGTTTTTGATAAATTTTAGGACCCTTCTCTAAATGCATGAGAAGGGTTTAAATACTACTAACTAAAATCTAAAAATAAATCATTACAAAAATGTAGGATGTGGTTTAAATGACCGTCCTTTTTTCAGGAAAATAAAACAAAATTAAAGCTAAAATTGAAACTAAACTTAAACTTCTTATGTATCTGGTCCTTGAAATGGCACGCATGCAGCATCTGCTTGAGAAGAGTTGGCTGGCCGACTTCCGCTTTTAGCTAAGCTGAGAAAACAAAATCGACAAAAGATGGCACCATCTTTTCGGCCGAATTGATGATACACTTAACAGTGATCCACTGGCTATGTGGCTTTATCAAATAAGCCCAGTAATAATCCCATTTTAACTTAGTTAACCCTTGGATCGCTTGTGCCTTTTCTTGAGCTCTCTGCTTCCAATCTGTTTGTATCATTACTTTCTTGCTATTTTCGGGACCTGCATGTACCTGTGCAATTAGAAGCTTTCCTTTTTTATAAATTTTCTCAGCGATGTGCGATTAGTGCTAGGTGCTAATCGCGCATCGGAAAATGCCTCCATTCTTTGATCCGGGCTTCCTTGATGCATTTTTTTCCTTTTGCGCTTTTTCCTTTTCGCGGGTATAAAACCAAAAATTTGTAAGGATAATGATTTTGGAACCTCTTAACCTTGAGTCTTAAACTGTTCATTTCTGATATCAGCGTTTTCCAGTATCCACTTGACCATGTCCGTGTATGGGAGGATTTTGCCTTTCTGCTATCTGGTGTAAGAATGAGCAAGCTAGCTCTGTAAGGGATGCTTCAGAAGAACCATTTGAGCCCGCAGTAGCGGTAACTTTCATTACCCTGGGATTCTCCTCTTCGAGCAAATTATACATGCCTTCCCATGTAGCTATTCTTGCGTCTATGTTATAGGCTGTGTTTGTATACAAGGGAGCCATTTCCTTTTCCTCAGTGCTCGGGGCTTTGCTTTTCTTTCCCATTTTATCCGGCGTATTGCTTCATATTGGCCTCTGCTCTCCGTTCCTGCCATTCACAAGTAAAGTAAAAATGAATGACAAGGAAAGGTGATGGGAAAGTTTTAAATGCCGCAGACACATTAAGTATACCACCTTATGTGAAATGATTCTTTCGATAAACACGAACCCATATTCCATTATAACTGGCAACTACCTCATTTATTAGCATTAAAGCGCATAACCAGGTGTCAGCTTAAGGAAATTACTTTTCTTGAATAACGAGTCCGAAAGATCTACGATGAAGCAATTTTGCGATTTGCTTCGCAACATCGCAGATCGCAACATTGCAACGTCACAACATCGTAAAATCGAAAAATCGTAAAATCGCAAAATCATAACATCGCAAAATCATAACATCGCAAGGTTGATTGCTCATGATATCACATTATCGCTTTATCACTGTATCGCGTGATCAAAATATCGCAATATTGCAGATCACAGGAATGTTATGAATGACAATCCTTGTTAACCCGTTTCCTGCAAGATGCGATCTTGCGATCGGCTTAATCGCATATCGGTGAATTTTGAAGTGTTTCATGTAAATTATGCTGAATGCGATGTGATATTTGTTTATTATCGCATATCGCGATCTCGCAAATGTTGGAATTGTGCTTCTAAGGTGGCATCCCACTATCTTTTTGCGATGCGATTTTCCTAAGGAAAGATTTGCATTTTACCTCATCATAAAGCTTAGATTTTTTAGATCTTCTGGGGGGGGTGTTCCTAAGCTTATGATGGTAAGTTTATTCGAAAAGGAAATTTAAGCACTACCTTGATTTTTTAAAAATTTTAACGAAGGGTCCCCACTTCTTTAGTATTAAGAATAACACTAAATAAGAAGGGGGGTGGTTGCTGGCCACAACAATTGGCGATTCACTTGGAAGAACCAGTTATCTCTGCTACTTTTTGAATTTTGAAAACTTCCAAAACAGAAAATTTTATAGAAAGTTAAACTTTATTATAGGAAGATAAAGTACATTATACTCTAACCTGTTAATGACATTTTGTTTCAACTATTTTCAACTTTGATTATTTGTTGCCTCAAGCTAGTCCTTGTATTTACATCAGTCATTACTTGGCTTATAAAGATAAAACAAAGTCTTCTCTGTAAACCAGTTTTAAATATGCTCATTTGTCATAGGTAGAGCCTCTGCTGCCAGCAGGCATTCATAGCCACGACAGGGTTACCTGTTACCCAACAATGATTATGTATCCTACTTAAAGAAACCTACAATTCTCAAAAGAAGAATCCACATCCACACTTATTGCTTTGATTTTTATTTTTATTCTTAAAGAGCAATGTCTTGGTTTGGTAGCCAATTCATGACATTGTCATTCACTGATTTATAACTTTGCTGAACAATTTGGCTCATGATGAGACCCCTTATCTTTTGATTGCAACAATCTTGAGTCATTTCCATGTTGTGGTATGCAGTATTGGCAAAGTTAGCAAGTTATAATATCTGTGATTATGCTAAGCCGGCTCGTGATGAGGCCTCTTACTCTTTAAGATAAAGTGTATCCTTGGATTGTTCCTCTGAAATTTGTAATTTTCTTAATAGGGAGGAAGTCATTGTTTCCTTAAGATAGCTCTAGACAATAATAATAGAGTTTTTGGAATAGCTGTTCTACAGAGAATCTTTATTTTGTTATTGATACCTTTCAGTGCTCTGATATAAAACAATTTCTCACTAAAGGTTGTTTTCATCAAATTTTATGAAGGTGAAACTAGTATCATATCTAGGCTAGAGTTCTTAACTGTATCTTTCAATAATAAAGATCAATTTTCCAAAAGATTTGCTACTTTTACAAGCAAAAGATCAAAATTTGAAAGAGAATTGGTGTCCATTTCGTAAATGTCTATTGTAACCATTCGCAACTAGTTTTATTATGAAAAAGAAAAACAACTATTCTACAAAATAGAAGAATGATCTTCTATGGAAAATATTTCTTGAGAATTTGACCATTAACAGGTAGAGAATCTCTTTTCCCTGTTAAATCTTGTAACATGAAGGTAGAGGGACCTATGAATTCTACAATTTGAAAAGGACCAAGCAACATTCTTTGAAATTTTGTATGTTTTCCCTTTTCCTCATGAGCCTTGTCCCATTTTAAAACTAGATCTCCCATCTGAAAATCTTTTCTGGATACCATATTAGAATCAAAAGAGGCTTTCACTAATGCTTGATGATGGGCATGAGTTATCTCAGCCCGTTCTCGTTGTTCTTCTAGTTTAATTAATTCCAACTGCCTAAGTTGTAAATAAGAAGTGGGTACTTCATCAATGTACTGAACTAAGGCTAAAGAGGGAATTGCCAGATGTGTTGGAAGAACCACTTCTTTCCCATAAACTAAATTGAAGGGAGAAGTGTCAATTGAGGCTTTTTGGGT
>Ga0139314_100277_pt1 | contig 12721 bp, 6 predicted proteins | sample In2P11_FD_99376 | JGI IMG/M metagenome (GOLD analysis project Ga0139314, IMG submission 99376)
ACAAATATTGTTCCTATGCATACAAATGCATATACTTTCTAAAAGAATCTTCTCAAAAGAATGTTTAACACAATAGAGCATGCAAACACATGTTTCCTTTTCAAGGAAATCTAACACTATAGGGCATTTAAAAACATGTTTTCCTTTCCATAAAACTAATGCAATAAAGCATACAAACATTACCCATATATATTCCAAGGAAACTGTTAACTCAAAATCAGGCCCTAGAAGTTTGCAGACCAGGAAGACTTCAAGTAACTGTTTCAAACCAATCTTTTAGCTAAGGCTTAGCCTCCTCAGCCTAAGAGGGCTCTCTCAAAGGGTTAATGATATTGATTAAAAATATGAATAGATGGCTAACTCTATGGTTTGTGATTTTATAGGTTTATAGGTTGAAAGATGAAGGCTGGCTACCATTAGGCTATGGAGTCAAAGTATGTTTCAATACCACAACAAGATCAGCTTAACATGAAAGTCAAGGCATAGAGAGTCTTTATACATCAACAAAAAAAAGATACAATGCAAGGAAACACAGTTTATAAATACATGAAATAAGTTAGAGCATCATTGATGAGTTCTAAGTAACATGTATTCATACCACTGCAAGTAAGTGGAAGAAGAAAGCCATGAGACAATAGGACATTAAAAACTCTCTTTGAATCCTGAGTAGTGAAGCCAAAACATTATACCTAGCATGGAATTCAAGGTATGATAGAGTTCAAGTGCAGAAATGCAAACATAAAATAGTGAAACATAATTAGTTTATCTATGAAGGGAGTCGGAGCATCATTGATGAGTTCTGAGTTACATCAGTAAACATCACTGCAATGTAAGTAATGAAAAATGCCATCAAGACAAGAACACACAAGAAATCTTCATGAACCTTAAGTTGTTTAAGTAGAAATTCTGCATTAGGTTAAAAAATATACACAGTCTGCACATAGAGCAGCAGTTGAGCCAAAAATCCTCCAACCCCTTGATAATTCGACCTCTTGCTCTATATAAAGCATTTACAATTAGGATTCCATCATCCCTCATCAAGAGAATTTGAATTTTCCATCAGTGACACCTATTCTAACCATAAAACAAACCATTAATTAGAACTAGGTGTTAACTAGGAGTGGTAGTGACCTAATACAACTAGGAGTGTAACTCCTTATCATGATTACAACAACCATATCTAAGAATTTAAAGCATTATTTTACAACTTGCAACCTCAAGAAGTCGAATTTGATGAAGCCTCCCACGTGGTCACCCAACTGCTGATGACAAACCCTAGAAATTAGGGAACATGTTTCCCTGTTTTTAGGTTTAAATCCTTGAAAATTGGCACGTGGGATAGAGCCTTTATCTCCTCACCCATGACACGTTACGAAACTGAAGGAGGTTTTTGTAGCCCATGTTGTCTAGAACAAAAACCTCTCCTGGTTTTTTAAAATATTCCTCCAGCTGTCCAGAACCTGTCCTTGAAAAACACGTGTCAAACAGGGAAAATCCATTTTCTGAAATTAGGGTCTCAATTAAAGCTTCTTATCTTCCAACTAAAAACACTTATGAAGAAAGTGAGATGGGTTATTGTAGCTGGAGAGTTGATGAAGATAAACCTCTTTCCAAATTCCAAAATACCTTTGCATGTGACCAGCGACGGATCTTGAAAAAGACTTCTAAAACCAGAAGACCAAGCTTGACTTTCAGCAGTTTCATAGCGCAAGTTTAACCATAAATTCCTCCCACCTCAGAATAAATTTGAAGAAACTGAAAGAGGTTTTTGTAGTTCAGCATTTTAGAAAGAATAGCCTCTTTCAGTTTGCAAAATTAAGTTCTCAGCTACTCAGGAAAGCTTCTGGAAGTTAACTAGTAAAAACAGTTTTTTTGCTAAAATAGGCTGCTTCAGGGGTTTCGTAGCGCGCTACGAAAACACTGATTTCGTAGCGCAAAATAGGATTTTTACACTATCTGCGCTACGAAAATGTGGATTCGTAGCTAGTTTTAAAATTTCTCCAAAATTATGTGAGATATGACTTCTACACACATGGTGAGGCTTCTAGGACATGGAATGAGGCTGTCAAACTTTATTTGAAAATGGACATGAGACTCTAACCCTATGACTTAGACTCTAAAACATAAAAATGACTTGACCATGACTTGACCATGACTGATACAAGAATTGAGAGACCATGTAAGTTGTTCAAATTTTTTAAGGAAGTTTTACAGTGATAATAGAAACCAACACATTACTATGGTTTTTGTGCATGTAGACTCATCTTCTTTCCCAAAGAATCTTTTCCAATGTAGGCTAACACAACATGCTATCATTTCCCACATACAAATGTACATTCTTTTCAAACAAAATCTAATACAAAACTTGCATGCATATACACTATCTTATTCCAAAAGAAACTAACATAATAGTTATGATAGCATAAAAATAATCACATATAATTTTTTTCTAAATAAATATAGCTCAATAGTTCTTTTATCCATGCAAAGAACATATCTCTATAGCAAAATGACTATTCTTTGTGCACACAAGAGCTTATCAATAGTCCTTCTTTAATGTACGCAAAACATATTGCCTTCTCTAGAATTATAGTATCATTAACTATTATTTTCATGTAAACAAATACATACTTATTTTTCAAAAGGAAGTTTATATAACTTTGTTTTTCTATATTTCTACATGCAAGTTTCTCATGCTTCCCTTTTCAAGAAATTACTATACATAACCATCTTTTATGCACAACACTCAAACAACAATAACAAGGTTAACTTAACCTTTTATGCACCTAAATCAAGAAATTAACAAATTCATCTAGGCAAACAATCTTTTCAAGAGATTATTCTTTTCAAGAAAATTAACATAATAACTTTCTCTATCTACAGGCAAAAACATATTTCCTATATCGCAATGACTACCCTTTTGTACAATGTGCAACATGTGTTTTTCTAACACAATGAGCCTTACTTCAATGCACGTAATATTTTCAAGAAACAAGCATGCATTCTTGTTCTTGTATGAAAAATATTCATATGCATGTTTTAAAAAAACAATATTTATTTTTCATCAATTCATGCACAAAACTCCTATCCAGTCTTTCTGCACTCAAGTCCTTGTAGTCTTTAAATAAACAACATGGCTAATATATGCATACGGATCCACCAAAACTCTTCCAAGAAAATTAATGTAATTAACTTTCTCATATATGTATATGGATCCATCAAAACTCTTCCAAGAAAATTATTCTAATTAACTTTTCTCTTTTCCAAGAATTCATGCATGCAAAAAAACATTTCACTTCGAAATCTAATATAATGATCATGTAACTAATATTTTCTTTTCAAGAATTAACATAGAAATTTATTTCAAGAATTCCAATATAATGGATATTATTATTGTGCACATATTCCTATGAAGAGTCTATAGGAATCATGTAATCTCTCCAAGGAAATTAATAATCTAATTTTCTCTCATAATTTCTTGGCAATCTTTTCTTTAATGAAATAACTTAGTTTTTTTTTTTCTCTTTTCATAAGAAAAGTTTACATATATTATTTCCATGAAAGATATCGTGATTTATTTAATATTTTTGTATCCAGGTTTCAGTGTTTTCTTTCCAAGAAAACAACACCCCTAACTTATATTTTACCATGCAATTTTTCTTTTAGTGAAGTAATATCATTTCTTTATCTTTTACCATGCATTTTTCTTTCAGGAAAGTAATATGATTTCTTTCTTTTACCATGGAAACTTCACATACATTATTTATGAAAAGTAATATGACTATTATATCTTTTTGTGTGCATGATTCACGTGCATTCTCTTTTCAAGACAAGCAACATCCCTACAATATATTTTTTTAATAAAACTATGTCGTTTCTTTGTTTTTAATATGTAGAGTTCTCGTGCATGTTTTTAGAGAATAACTACATAGAAACCATGCAGAACCTTCCAATGAAATAATTAATTCCTCTACAAAAAAATCCTTGCAACTTTCAAGAGTCTAGAGCAATATTACAATTAATAAAATAACATATCATTCCTTACACAAAACACATATGCAATTTCTTTCCAAACAAATTCATGGTTACTTATCTTTGGTGTGTAATAACCATGAAGTCCCATGCACATACTTCATATTCAAGAATATCTTTCATTGGATCCACAATATTCTTCAGCAAAGTTGTGATGATCAATGCCTCAAGACTTCACATGATGAAATCTCCAGTAGATGAAGATGAAAATTGTTTTTCCAAATTACGAATGAATTTAAAGAACCTGTAAAACTTTCTTTATCTTAGTGAGTTGTCATTTTCTTTATTTGATTCAAATTACTTCAATTAAATCATAATGGTTCTTGTTTTCAACCATTTCTTTAAATATGGTAAAAATAATCTTTTCCATAATGAATGCCAATGTAAAAGCAGTTTATAGGGATATTACAAATATTGAGAAACTTAAAATGGAAAATTAGAATTAGTTACCATGTTAGAGTTACAAGTGGTTGTCACCTCTATGAGGTTGTAATTTCTTAGGGGGCATTATTTTTATGGAAGCCTTTGGTTTGATTGGTGGCTTTTGAATTCTCACTTTGTTAAGTATTTTGAAACATTGCATATTCAACTATGGGTAATTGAATAGTTGGGAGTAACAACTTTAATACTTTCCATACAAATTTCATTTTTTGCTAAATTAATACAAAAATTAATCTACTTAATATGGTTTGCAAAATAGTATAGCAAACCAATAACATTATAATAATAATAATGAGAAGAAAAGGATGATTGTATAAAATTAATGGAAAATTGATATGATTTTTTTTTACTATTTCAAACAAGATTGGAAGTCTTTGGTTTGATTAGTGGCTTTTGAAATCTTACTCTATTAAGTATTTTGAAACATTGCATATTCAATTGTGGGTAATTGAGTAGTTGGGATTAACTATGTTAATATTCTCCATGTTTCTATTTTTGTTAACTTACTTAATATAAAAAATAATCTACTTATTATAGTATGCAAAATAATGTAGCGAACTAAAAAAGTTATAATAATAATAATGAGAAGAAAAATATGATTGTATATCTTTTGTTATTTTTTTTCAATTGTGGTTTACGGTCCTTGAGTGATCACTACATCAATAGGTAATAATCTGGGTAGATCCACCTGAAGGGAGCTACATTCATAGATAATAATATGGGTAGATCCACCCCTAAGTGGCCACTACATCCATAGGTAATAATCTGGGTAGATCCACCCGAAGGGAGCTACATTCATAGATAATAATATGGGTAGATCCAGCTGAAGGGATCTACACGCCGACTTATCTAGTCGAGCCTAACCCCAAGGGCATCGAAAATATTTGACCATGTGACGCCCCAATTTGCAAGGTACTTAGCAATGGGAACACAACCAATTGAGCTATCCCTTGGGGTTGATGATTGTATACAATTAATGGAATATTGATAAGAAGTATTTGTTTTGGCTATTTCAAACAAGATTGGAATTGACATGTATTTAAAATGGAAAATTAGTTAGCATGTTGGAGTTACAAGTGCTTGTTACCTCTATCATGCTATAATTTCTTGAGGGGCATAATTTCTATGGAAGCCTTTGGTTTGATCCTAGCTTTTGAAATCTCACTCTGTAAAGTATTTTGAAACATTGGATATTGAATTGTGTGTAATTGAGTAGTTGGGATTAACAATGTTAATACTCTCCATGTAGGTTTCATTTTTGTTTAACTTACTTGATATAAAAATTAATCTACTTAATATTGTTTGCAAAATACTATAGCAAACAAAAATAATAATAATAATAATAATTAGAAGCAAAAGATGATTGTATATAATTAATGGAATATTGATAATGAATATTTGTTTTGAGTATTTGAAATAAGATTGGCATTGACTTGTGTTTCAAATTGAAAATTGGTTAGCATGTTGGAGTTACAAGTGGCTGTCAAGTGGAGGGAGGAAGATCCATTGTGATTAAAGTTGTTCTTGAGGCAATTTCTATTCTCTAGATGTCTATGTCATGGTGATCTATAAAAGACCATGGATATTCCATTAGAAAAATCATCACAATAGATCTAATAAAAATAGATTGAAATCTATAATATATGGGTTAATTTTCTTATATTTTAAATTTATTTATTATTATGTTATGCTTGTGCATTTAATAAATAAAATATGGAAAATAGAGAACGATAAACTAGAATCAAACACCAACCAAAATTAACACAACATATGCTCTAGGAAACCCTTAAGGGAGAAAACCCAGCTAGAAGGTGGGGTTGCTTTCCTTTTTCTCTAAAATGGAAATAATGCAAGTAAAACAAGGAGAAGGAACTTTTTTTGGAGTACATGAAACATGTGGCCTAATATGTTGTTATAGACATTAAAACCCATCTAATATGCTCTCTCACCCATACTCCCAATTTGTTTTTCTCTATTGTTGAACAAGATGCAATAACAAATGAATGAAATTGTTTTTTCTCTTTGTGTCCCAATTATAACATAATCTAATAGCCAACTAGATGCAATAAAAAATGAATGAAATTGTTTTTCCTCTTTGTGTCCCAATTATAACATAGTCTAATAGCCAACTAGGGGTACATTTTCACTTATTCAACATTCAACTAGAATTACAACTTTGACCATTTGAGTATTTTTCATTCCCCACATGGCTAACCCTTTTTGTATGAGTAACTGAGGTTGATGTGGCATCCTCTAGAACTATGGTGGTCCAACAAGAAGGTCAACTTCTAGGCGGCATAACTTTTATACATACTCTAATTGACATATTTCTTACACTGTTGGAAATGTGTAGAATAATACTAGGGGATATAGCACAAGAAATAGTTTTTTGCACCCAAAAAAACTCGTTTGATTCCTCAAACTTCCTTCAAAAGGTTTTAGGCCCCAATTCTTGATTCCTCTAATTTTTTCCACTATAAAAGCATTGAGATAGATGAAAATCAATATAATAATATAATCTAAATCATACCTCCCCATTTTGGGAGGCTTTTGGTCCTTGTTACCCACCACCTATGGGTTGTATATATATGAGAATTTTTTTCTCCTAGATGGTCCTCAACCAGCAACCAACAACCCCTTGTAGCGACAAGATAGCTTGATGCACCATTATCTTTGCTACTTGAGCCAACCATGTGGTCCCTCACCCATCTGTTGTGATTGTATGTTTGAAGGTGGGTCTCCTGACCCCAAAGGTATGGATTTTCATTGGTATAATTGAGTAGTTTACCTTACTTGTCATGGGCACTTTTGGGCATGGATTGGTGGAGGGATTCGATAGAAGAGTGGGTTAGGTTTGTACACTTGTCTCCATTGCTCGATTTTGTGGTTAGCCTTGTATCCTAGTCTCATGGGATCTCTTTTATTGGCCATTAGCTTTAGGGTTTGCACTACACGGGAAATCTCGATTTTAGTTGTGTGGTCTTGCTTTCCGAAACCATATACATCACTCCCTTCCACTTATTTTAGTCACATTCATCTCTTTTCTCATTCAAGTCCACTTGCGTCCACTGGGTCCACATAGGGTTAGCCTCCCCCTCCCCTTATCCACACCTTGGGTCGGGCCTAGAACAATTCCCGGAAGTTGATGCAGCTAAAAGGAAAAGAAAAAGCATAATTTGGCCACACTTAATAGGAAATGTACCACAAAACGAAAAATATGGTCAGGACATAAACATTTAGCGCGTGGGAAAAAAGTTAAACAAGAACTCAATCACTTATCCATGGCCATCACCCTGGTTCTTATGGGTCCTAGATGAGCCCTCTCCATCATTAAGGAACCCGTGATTGTCCCAACCCTTGGTGGGCAATGAACTAGCCCACCTTAAGGGGGTATATACTATTATATCCTACACATCATGCTCTCATCCCCTGGAGCCCCGAGCAATTATGAAGAAAAAACAATCAAAGGAAAAATTCATATGAAGAAGGATTGGAAAATAAAGATTGGGGTAACTCATGTACCATGATTTTCTCCCTCCTACCCTCATATACCCAGGTGTGTGATGCCCTTATTATAGCTACCCTTATACCATGACATGTGGTCTAAATGATTCCTCTAATCCCCACTCTTTTCCATTACTATGTCATTTTCCACCTACCACTTGAGAAGTGTACCATGGACATGTCACCCCCTTTAAAGGTTGAAACCACCTAATAGGGTCCTTTATTAACCCCTCATTTAGCTTGGAGACACTTGTACATCCCAAAACCCGATATGGAAGGGAATGTCACCATGAAGTGGCCCAATGATTCCATGACTTGTAAATTCTTTTACTTGATTATTCTAATGATGTGTTATATTGGAAGGCAAGGGGACGCATTGGACCTTATGCAGGATTGCAGGTAGGTCTCCATTTGAGGCTTGGTCTCCTATACGGGGTCCTAGCCTTCCAGAGGGACACATTGGCACTTGTAGGGTGAGTTTTGAGAGCCATGGGCCTCCACCATAACAGAGAGTACTTCATGGATCCCTAGCACCACTCATTGATTGCTCATGTTCCACCTTTTGGATGAGGAAGATCCACCTAGATCACCACGGCCATCCGGCACCACACTTTCACCATACACTTCTCAGATGTTTGAGGGTCCATATGAGGATGTATCAGGGCGTATGTCATCATCCTAGCCCTCATGAATGGTTTACAAACATTTTTTATCCACTTGGTGACCCATGAGGATGTCCTTGTGTCCTTCACACCCACTTGTGGGCACCATACAGATTTTCTTGGAAAACAAGGGGATAACCCCTTGTCCATTATGTTTGAGGTCCAGTCTCACATCATGGCACACTCAGGACTTCATTAGGCCTCCTCAAAGGCCCAATGACTTGCTTTATTAATCATTTGACCCTCTTGAGATGCTTACTATTATGTAATTGAGCTATTTGGTGGGCTTGTCACCAAGGGATGTTATTATTGCACATTATTTTATTATTTGGGGCTCAATAAAGCCAAATTAGGCAAATCAAACTCATTAGTGATTGTATAAGTAGAAGAGAGGTGATTCATTTTCATCATCATCACTTGAATTGGATTAGTATCTCTTATGAGATTTTCACACTTTTTGTTGGGATATATTTTTTGAAGCTTTTCTTGATGCACTATGATGTTTCAATTTCACTATTGTCTTTGGATCTTCTCTAATGTGAAGTTGATAAATGGATATACTATCTCTCCCATGTAAGTCAAAATTTTGATGATATTCTTGTTATCTTACTAGTTAACTGCATGTATGTTGTTATATTTATTCTTATATGGGTTAAATGTAATGCATAATTCTTCTGGGACCTTGAATAAGTGATTAAATGCATGTGTTTACCTTTGAGGGATTAGGTGAACGTTCCTAGAGGTAACTCTTAGATAAAAGACATCGAAACTTTGTCTCCTTTGCAAATTTGAAGTATAAATCTCTATTGATCTAGTTGTTTTCCTTAGGGAGGCTAGAAAAGATTAATTAGGGCTCCTCATGATCTATGTGTATCTTGACTCCATTAATCCCAAGCAATAAGACAATGATCCTCGTATCCATTTAGTGGTCAAAATAACATTTATTTTCTCCCTTTCTTCTAATTCTAGGCCTAACCTGAGAATGTATCCTATGGAATTGCATGAAATCATTTTTAGCCACCCAAAGCCCTTGAAAATTGGTCCACTATTGCATTGTAGTTTGCTAAAGAGGTCCCCCAAATTTCAAGCAATTTCGACGTTGGAATCCTGAGATATAGCAAGACCTAGCCACAAGACCATTTCTTTCCCTAAGTTGATTTGGGTTAGTGACCTCATTAGGATCGTTGCATCCAAATCTCAAAATAAAATTTCTCTTTTTATCCTCTTCTCTTCCATAATTAGGTCAATCACTTCATTGGTTGATCAACTCCACACTCTTAACCTAATTCTGGGTCCACTTGGTCCCGCAACTTTAAAACTCAAATTCCACAAAGATCACATAAATACCAACTCTCCATGAGGATTTCTAGGCCTAGGAATCATCTTTACAATATATACTATGAAACCCTAGCCTTCACAGTCCTCTTAGCCCTTCCTAGATAGCATATCACTTTGCTTCCCGAGTAAGAAAGCCATATAATTGAGTCTCTCTTGTGAGTCGACCATAGGAATCCCTCATTATCCTCTTATTGATCTATTAATCTAGTGATTCCCCTTATACCAAGTCTTCACCCATTAGTCAAAGTATGTAAAGAGAAAGGAGCCTTAGTTGCAGTGACAGTGGGCTATCTCTCCATTGTTACCCCTTGACCTAGTAGTTTTTCTATAGGATCCCCTCCTAGAACCCTTGCTAGTTTGAGTGGTGATGATCCTCATTATTGAGTAATTATATGGGCCTCAATTGGCCTTAATTCACCTCCTAGCTTAGTCAAACCAACTATTCTCACAACTTATTGCATACTTTTGATTATATTTTGTTTATGAAATGAGTTAGAGTTGGATATTTGGCTTTGTGGTCTAATGTGCATGTAATGCAGGAATAAAGGATAAAAGAAAGGAAAAATGCAGGTATAAAGGATAAAAATAAGGAACTATGGCAAAGACCTTGGTAAAACTAGAATGGGACAAGTGAGAGTAACTATAGGAGGTAAATCCTCCTCATTTAGTACACCTCCATTCAAATATTACTGCACCAGCTCGGAGTGCAAACAACCATCACTTTGAAGGCTAGAAGACAACCGAGCAAGTGAAAAGGACATAAACCAGTTTTTCTTTAGTTAGAGGCCAAGCCTCCCTAATGGGAAGGAAGTTGTTAGAGACTTCCGATGTATAAATAGAGAGGTTTAGGACCTCAGTAGGATCTAGACTTCTATTATAAAACTTTGTTTTATTTCTGAGCTACAAAGACTTGTGACAGTTTGCTCTGTAATCCATGGTTTTTATAATAAGAATGAGTTCTCTTTAAGATAACTCTGAGTTAACTCCGAGGGCTAAAGCTCTTGGGTTAGGGCCCGACCCGAGAAACCAAAGCTCCTCTTTACTGTACATATATGCTAGCTTAGATTTCTGTTCTATTTATTTGCTTAAGTAAGTTTTATGGTTTTCACTGTTTATTTGCTTAAGTGAGTTGCACTTTCATTACAGCAATATAGCATAGATTATTCATGGTTTTCCTATTCATTTGCTTCAGTAGCTGCATTTTCTGTAGTTTACTTCCATTTGTGAATTTTTTCACTTACAGGTTAGCTAGGCAAAAAAGATCACTATCAGGTTGTGCACAGGTGTCTCGGCCTCATCTCCTCCCTCTGGGACCATGACTTGAGGAAGAGACCCTTTAGAAACCCCAAAAACACGGGTTTCTAGTTCTCGCATGAGCTATGGAGTTTGTTGTTTGATGTAGTTATTTGTTCACCCGCAGTGGTTTTTTTGTCATTTTCCTTTAAAAACCTCCTTCATCATGTTCTTCATGCATTGCTTCCTGGTTGTTCGATCCACAACAAACCTTCACAATCAATGTTCGATCCATTAGTTTTCCCAACTGCCACTTACTTTATGCGCTTTAAGTCCCCACTGTTGATTTTCTCACTTGATCTGACGGTTGTTGCTTCACCCAATCGCCAACTAGCTTGGTCGATCTCCACTTTTGATCAACCCTGCTTGATCCGGCGACTGTCGCTTCACACAGGTGAACAACTAGTTTGGCCGATCTCCACCATTGATTAGCCTTGCTTGATCCAACGGCTATCACACAATCTCATGCGGATTAGTGTATGGCTATTATCCACCTGAGAGTATGCGATAAAAGTGGTTTTCTCGATCTCCGACTGCTTTTTCTGCTTGAAAACCGATTTAGCTTAGTTTCTTTGCTTGCACCTTAGGATAGTTTGATGCTCTTACTTTTGCAACTTAGATAACAGCCTTAGGATTAGTGATTGTTTTAGCAATTATGCTTAGCATGGTTTTTTAATTAGTTAGTTAGGTTATGGTGTGGTTTATCATTACATGTTGTTTTCTTCAATACTTCAATAGAAGTAGCTCTCCCTTAGGATAGTTTTGCTCTTCTTCCATCAAAGAGTTAAGCTTATTTTGACCCTATAGAAGTCTAGCTTGGAACCCTTAGGGTCTCTTACCAGATGAGCAGTGACAACAGATAGTGCCTTCACTTTTACTTGTGTATATAGCACTGTCACCTCCAAGTTTATACGAACCCCGGGTTGATAAGAAAAGCTAGTAGCCCTGGGAGTTGCAACATTCTTGTTGTAATACCTAGGCTCATCAATAAGCTTAGTCATTAGAGCCATGTAGCCAGTGTACCAATCGGGTGACCTTCTCTATCTACACTGATTTGAATGAGCGCCCACATTCTCCCTCACATCCTGCACAAGTCTCTCAGCTTCCTTGGTTCCTTTCCTACCTTCTATAGATGGTTCTGCTTTAGTGGTTGTCTCCACTCTTTGCTTCTTAATTTGTGGATGCTCCACAACTTCCTGAGGTTCCTCCTTTGGAGCTAAAAGCTCCTCTTCTGGTGGGATCTTAAGCTCCCTCTCAAGAGAGAACCCCATGGCTTTCTCCTCATCAAACTTTAGATCCCTTTGCACAACTGTCATTTTGAGGGAGGGCAAGTACACTCGATAGTTGTGTGGAGTTTTTGTGTAACCCAAAAATACCCCCAATTCTGTTATTTGTTCTAATTTCTTCCTTGATTATTTAGAGACATGGCATTAAACAAAGCCTCCAAAAAT
>Ga0139314_100281_pt1 | contig 12683 bp, 7 predicted proteins | sample In2P11_FD_99376 | JGI IMG/M metagenome (GOLD analysis project Ga0139314, IMG submission 99376)
GTCCCTATAAATTCCCTACAAAATGCATTGCGTTTTGTCCATTCAAAAATCGTGAATTCTATGTTGTGCTTTGAGAGTGTGTAATGGCACTGGATTTTTTTGACACTGCATGTTTTTGTGGTGCGAAGCCCTGGAAGTCGTGTTGGTACATTGGGAATTGAATTATATATGTGTGTGTGGGGGATGGCGATTAGTATGACCTGCCATTGAACTATGTGTGGAAATTTGGCATTTGCATCAGATTGGTGAGAGTGAGCTACAGTGAAACTTCATTGGGTGTTCCGCTATGCATTCATTTCTAATATGTATGTTGCGTTGAAGTTTTAATTTTGCGTTGATTTAGTCTGGTGTGGATGATTGAATGTAAAGAATGATATATATAGTTTTTTGAAGTCTGTATGATTGTGAGACTGTGTGCTCTAAGATCTATGTTAAATGATGTCTTGGAAGGCCATAGTATGTTTTTGATGGCTTACATGTTGGATTTTATTTACTGTGTTGAGATTGATTTTGAACTACGTGACCATTTGTGCCCATATTGAATGCTCGTATGTTATGTGCATTGGCTATACAAGGTTGTCTTCCAATGTTCATGTATTGATTCTTTTTGGAAGGGGTCGATATATACATATTTCATATGAATTATGTGAGTTGGTTTGAATGTCCATACTATGTGAATTCCATATATTAATGGTAGTGGTATGTTATGGTATGTGATGTATTAGGGTATTCCATGTAGTATATGGATGGTATTATATATATCACATGTGATATATGAGTGAGTGGTGATATATTGAGTGACCACTTATATGAATAGAGTGTATGTATGCCACATATAAGTATTAAAATGTTGACATAGTAGAGTGAAGAATGAATTTTTTCCATTACATTATTAATTAAGTCTTTTATATAAATAGAAGATATCAAAAAAGGTTGTGATTTTTTTGGAAATAGAAAGTAGATCGTCTTATTTGATGATGCATTCACTTATCTCCATAGTGGGAGTAGTTCGCATTGGCAAACAGAAATACCATGAGTAGTTTAGGATGATTAAACATACCTTGACTTTTAGTGAGTTGTGGAAAGGATTTTGTGAAGGAGAAGGAGGAAATCCTCTTGAGAAACCCACTTCTGACAGAGAGCTTGCCCTCTGGTAGAACAAGAACATCAAGGCCTATGACTTGATTGCATAATTAATGAATGAAGAGGTGAGTCATTATATAATGGCATTCTCCCATGCTTTTGAATCCATAAAGAAGTTGAAGGATTTATATGACTCACACTCTCATCTTCAAGTTGTCCAATTAATGATCAAGTTGTTTAATTTAGAATTGAAGGATGATGACCCTCTTGCCTTAGACTCTGAAATAAGAGCTATTATGCATGATATAGAAGCCATTGGTGTAAAAATTGATGTTCTTCTAGCTAATTTTGTCAAGGCATTGTATCCCACTTATTCCCATTATCTTGAGTCATTACAAGCTAGTGGAAAACTTGAGGATATTTCTTTTGACTCTCTTATGAAGAAGTTTGATGAAAGCGAGAAGTATTTTGGGAAAATCAAGACAACTACTCAGTATCTTCAAGAAGTTGTGTGCCTTGCATAGATAGAGAATAATCATGCATAAGATTCTTCTAGAGGAAGAGGTGGCCAACTAGGAAAAGATTAATAACCCTGGTTAAAATTCCATTTAAAACAATATAAGACAAGGATCATGGGACACGTATTCGAAGATGAATTGTGGATAAAACATACTAGTGGATGTTCCCTTGGTTTATTATGGATAAGGTAAATTGGAAAAGGCAATGACAAAGGTTTGAAAAGGAAAATAGGCATTATTTGGCATTAATTTATGAAAATAATGGAAAATAGGAGAAAAGGGAGGTTAAAGGTCACATGTTGCATGTGAGGAGGAAATTAAAGGAAAAGTGAAGGAAAATGAAGAAACTAGAGGCCTAAATAATAAAAAGGCTTATGGGGATCAGTTCATGGCTTTGTCAATTCAATTTTGGAGCTCTCTCTTGATTCCCTCTCTATCATAGCCTTGGAAACTTAAATTATTCTTGGAGCACTCTTGGAGGACTGTGGCATACTTGGATTTTAAGAGAGAGAGGGAAAAGGAAGAGAAGGAAGGTGCAAGAGGACATTAGGATCAGTAACTACAATGTTTTTTCTTGCTGGTACCGAGTTGCACATATGATTTCCTTGTTAGTTTTGGTATGTATGGTACATGCATGTGCTTTCTTGGTTATGATCTATCATTGGCATTGATGAATGCCTAGATTGATAGTGGATTTTCCTAGCCTTTCCATTTCTTAGATATTCATGGTGTTGTGGGTTTCTTTCCTTTTTTTTTTGGTTAGTTCTCATGTTATTTTAGTTGTGTGTTGAGTTACTAGTTCCTAGAAGCCTTAGTTGGACAAACGCTTTGGAAGACTCATAACATCTTGGGTTGAGTTACTAGTCCTAGAAGCCTTGGTTGGACAAACACTCTAGAAGCCCTTGATGTGTTGAGTTACTAGTCCTAGAAGCCCTGGTTGGACAAACACTCTAGAAGCCCTTGGTGTGTTGAGTTACTAGTCTTGGCAGCCCTGGTTGGAACAAATGCTGTGGGGCCCTAGAAATATTTGGTATAGAGCAATCTAGTGATGATTAGTGATGTTTGAATTCTGACGTGGAATCACTGGTTGAGGGATGAGGTGGTATAGAGAAGCCTTGGTTTGGTTTTAATAGATTTGTTCCATGAGATCCCACATTCATGCTTGGAATATGGCATGGGGTTGATTTGCTAAAAGAAAGATTTGGTTCAACCAATCTATGGTTGGGTGGTACATGGAAGTCCCAAACCTAGTTGCATTTTTCATATGTCAATAAGATATTCTTTCCTCTTGTATTTGATGGGTAAATGTACTTGTTATTATGTGGTTTATATGGTTGTTATATACTTATTAATTTTATTGTTTATATATTTCTTATGAGCATGTTTTATGGAAGTGATGATGTATGGCTCTCATCAAGTTTTGAATAGTAAATTAATGAACAATGAATATATGACATAATAAATTATAATTAAGATATTGTGATAAGGCATCAATGCTTCTTAGTGATTCATAGATAAGCATGAGACCACTATGCTCAGATCTGTTGTTATGACTTGTAGAATGCATATTTGAGACATGTTTGAAAAAATAAATATCATGGCTAGTAAGGGTTAGATAAAGTCTTTGTTCAAGTATTAGCATTGGTATCATTGTTTCGATGTTACTTTTCATTTCTAGAAGATTCATAAAGTTCTTGGAAGTAGTTCGAGTCCTGGCCCTGAAAATGGAATACAATGTCATAGGCTGAGAACTAAATGAAAAAGACCCCAGTCGCTGACATGCCCTTGATGTGGGAGTGATTGGAGCATCCTAGACACATGCATACCCATGTCATGGGAATGACTCAATCTCTAGGTCAGTAAAGGTTTAGGTTACTTCAAGAGTTAGTCACCTGGAAGGGCTGGTTGGCTCGTGAATGTTCTATAACATGTGTAGAAGGTCATATTGGTTTTGTTTTGTTGATTCCACTTCCCTAACTATACATGGGGAGTTGAATCATATCATAATAGCCTCTCGTCACATGTTTACCACAACGGAATGGTTAAGTAGGGTAAATTTGGGAGAAGGGTGATTTTAGTGTGGTATCAAAGCATGGTTTTGTTCTCTTTAGGTGGTGTTTGGTCTTCATTCTCCTTGTGTGATATTTAATACCACAGAGTGGTATAAGAGCATGGTTCACCCCTTGGACTCGATGGGAGGAATGAGTTTGTCATGCATGCAAGTTGTATATGTGCTTGTTATCTTTGCCTGGTAATGGTAATTGTATAGTTGTGTTTTCATGGAAAAGTTGATGATGTTGTTGTTGGGATGTGTTTGTCATGAATTCATGCCAATTGTATATGCATTTCTTATGCATTTTAGTGTCTATATGTAGTTATTCATACATTTTCATGGTTATAGTTATGCATGTATGGTAGGTCAAGCATGCATTGTAAGTTCATTACATGAAATTAGGTCATCATGATGCTATTGCTATGCCATGAAGCTAATGTGTTGGTTGAGATAGAACATGAGATGCATACCATTCAAGTGAGGTCGCAACACTAGACTTCGGCGTAAGAGGAGATGATCATATAGGATTGTATGTTTAGCATGCAGGTATGTGGCTAATGGTTGTTATAATAATTAGGGTTATGTATATGCTTGTCATTCTATTTTTGTTATGGTTACATGTATGATAAAAGCTAGTTGATTAGTGTAGTTGTATGCACTTATGTCAGATAGTCGTGAATGCTAGTAACCTGTTGTTGTATGCATTATGGTCATATGCTTGATGATTATGGTCATTGTATCTGAGGTCTTGATGTTATTATGTTATTTTCTAATTTGGATTGACATGTGTAGATGATTATGGTTACGACAATCAGGTATGAGTTAATATATTGTGATATTATGTCTTACTAATCTAGACTGACTGTGCATATGTGATTGTTATGCATGAATGAAAATTGTTTATGAGTTTATGATGTGAATAGGTTAGCTAGTTATTGTTATGGACATCATGACCTTATTTATGTTAGAGTTGAAATGTTGTGAAGTTAAATTGTGCTAATCTATATTGATTGTGCATATAAGATATCCTCCCTTGAGATCCTGTAACAACCCTCGTAAAAACTCCATGTAATAAAATTTAATAAAGGAAAAATAAAAACCAATTTTGATGGGACACTTATTACAAGTTGAATGTTGGGAAATACATCATAATGTGGGTGTTCATTTGGTTTATTATGGCTAAAAAAATTGGCAAAGGCAATGGCTAAGGATTTGGAAAGGAAAAAAGGAATTTTTGGCACATTTATTTACGAAAATGATGGAAATTAGGAGAAAAGGAAGGTGAAAGGTCATAGGTTGCATGTGAGGAGGAAATGAAGCAAAATAGTGGAAAATGAAGAAAACAGAGGCGTAATTGATAAAAAGGCATCTAAGGATCCATTGGTACCTTCTGCCAGTTTAGTTTTGTATCTCTCTCATTATTCTCTCCCTCTCTCGCACTCTTAGACACACAAAGTTTTCTTGGAGAACTTTGGAATTGGATCAAGAAAGAAAAAGAAGGCAAGAGGAAGGAAGGAGCATGCAAGGAAGAGCAGGATCAAGGAGCTACAACATTATCCTTTGTAAGTATCGATTTTCATGTGCGTTTTCCTTGCTATATTTGGCATGCATGGTATTGCATGTGGTTCTTTACCGTTATGGCATGGGTTTTGCCAGGTGTGGTAGTGTTTTTCAGCCTAGCCTTTCCATTTCTGGATAACCATGGTGTGATAGGGTTCTCATGTTTTGTTTGAGCTAAATTGCCGAATAGATTCGATGCTGAGTGAGGTGGATCTCTGAATAATAGAACAAATTTCCTAGTAACACTTAAACCGGACTATGGGGTGTAGTAAAGTCGTATTTTATGTTTCCTCGATGAGCCTAACAATCTTGAACTGGTGAATGGCAGGATATCTGGTAAATCCTAGAGGTGGGTTCTCTCCATCAGGCCTAGTAATCACATGATGGGATATGTAGTAAAGCCTAGAGAGTGGGTCTTGATTTTGAGGCTAGTGATCTAGTGTGGATTGCGATAAAGCCTGAGAGATTAGGAGACAGGGAAATTCCTCATTGTGTAGGTGGAGAAATCTAGTGGGATCTGTGCTTGTCTGGCCTAGTGATGTGGTGGAGATCATTGTAAAGAATGTTATTACATATTTATTGTTTAGCCTAGTGATCCGGGATGGATTACGGTAAGGCCTAGTTTCTATTGATGAGGGTGAGGTGGTTTAGCCTCAAGATACTCCGGCTAGATCTTTCGGTTTGAGTCCCACATTCATTCTTCAAATATGGCACAAGGGTGAATGCTTGAAGAGAGAATTGGCTCAGCCATTCTATGGATGAGCAGAACGTGGTAGTCCCATCTCGTGTTGGCTTTTGCATTCATTAATAAGAGGTTCTTTCCTTGGTTTCTTATGTGTAAATGTATCATTTTATATGTGGATTCTATGGTTGATGTATCCTTGTTATTTCTGTTGTTATTATGTTGGTTATGAATATGTATTATGACTGTGATGATGCATGTCTCTCCTGATGTTCTAAATTGTAAATAAATGAAAATGTATAGATGACCTAATAGATGATAATGTAGCTAATGAAATAAGGGAATAATGCTTCTTAGTGATTCTAAGCTAAGTATGAGACCCCTATGCTAAAATATTTTGTTTAAACCTGTAGATTGCATATTTGTGACATGTTTTACTAAATGATTGTCATGGCTAGTAGGGGTCCAGTCTAATCCTTGTTGATGTTTTTGTGAATTCATCATTGTGAGGTTGTGTAAATTCATTTCTAAAAGTGTCATTGAGTTCTAGGAAGTGACTTGGGCTTCGGGCCTAAAAAAGTGACACAAATCCCGAAGACACAGGCACAAGTATGAGGACAAGATTCCTTGTATGCATGCATACCCATGTTGTGCAAGTGCCTAAAGCCTCCTGGATGGATGAATGCCCATATCAAGGGAGTGTCCAAGGGTTTAATGGTCTAAAACATTAGTTGGTCTCAAGGTCTCATTACTTGAGTGGTTGGGTTAGCTACTACGAGTTTTGTTGCTAATGTGGAAGGTTTTTGTGATGTGTTTATGTCGATTCCACTTCCTTAAAGTCAACTAGGAAGTTGAATCCCAAAATAGTGGCCTTTCATTGCATATTTACCCTGGTTGGATAGTTAATTAGGTAGATATGGGATGAGGGTGTTACAAAGTGTTATCAGAGCATGGTTAAGCCCTTGGATTGGATGGGTGGTTTGTGTTGGTCATGCATTCATGTCGGTTGCATGTGTGTTAATCATCCTTGTGGTATATATTCTTATTGTATATGCATGGTCTCAGCCATGGTTATAGTGATGTTACCATGTGGAAGCAGATGGTGTTGTTGTGATGTGTGTCATCATGAATGTAAGACTTGTTACATGTGGTTTATGCTTGTGTATTGTCAATGTACATTGGTATGGTTTTTGTTGTCATGTATGAGGTCATGGTATGTGTAGCTAATATGGTCATGCATTGATGACTAAACTCTAGCTGGAATGATGATTATATGGTTATGTGCTTATGTATTATATGTATATATGTTGTCATGATTACGTTTGTACATGTATTACGCTGATTTGGATGATCTTGCAGATGAGATATCCTCCTTGAATTTTGTTAAGGTACGTTGGTTTATTGTGATTTGTTTTAGCTGACATAGTATAGCTTGTAGGAAAGAAATCAAAATGACTAACAATATGGTAGAATACAAAGATTCCCCCTATAAATCAGATGGGAAACATGGTGTTGGGCACTCTTTAGATTTGGAAAACACATTGATAAGCTTGAAGGAAGAAATAAAAATTTGTAAGGTGGACAATGACAAAATCATACAGGCACAAGAGAAACAAGAATAGGTTAATGCAATACTCCTTTAGAGTTTGTTAGAATTACAATGAAAAGGGCCACTTCAGATCAACCATTGAAAGGAGGATAGAACTAATAGGGCATATGGTCCTAGGTTTCATGGTGGTCATAGGGCTGATAGAGATGACATAGTTAGAGATGGCAGATTGTTGGATACACCAAATAGGAGAGGTGATGGACATATGTATTACTCTAGTTTTGGTTCTGATAGACATTATGATCATCATCATTATCATCCTTACAGGAGGAGTGATAGGGGATACCTATTAGAAGAATTTAAGAAAGAAAAGAAACCTACTTTTGATGGACATCTGAAGAAGCCGGAAGATGCAGAGGCTTGGACAATTGGGATGAACAAGTTATTTGAGTTGCATAGTTACACAATCAATATGAGGGCCAAAGTAGTTAAGTTTAGCTTGATAGATAAAGTAGATATTTGGTGGGAAGATGTTAAGTGGGTTAGAGACATCAGGATGGAGGAATTGAGTTGGCATGCATTCAAGAGGATTTTCAGGAAGAAGTACTTGTCAGAAAGGTACTACTATAATAAGGAAAAATAATTTTATGAGCTCAATATGGGATCAATGACAGATGAAGAGTACACGAACAAGTTCCTAAAGCTATTAATGTATGTACTGGACCTTAAAGGTGAGAAGGCTAAAGTTCAACAATTTTCCAATAGTTTAGCATTAACATTTAGAGATCGAATTCAGTATGATGAGCCTCGATCACTTGAGGAATTTATTGGGAAATTTAATCCTTGCTATGAACATTCAAAGTGTAAGAATGAATCTTAGCAAGGATGGAAAGGGATAGAGAAAGGTAAGGGTAAATGGAAGCTGAAAATAATAAGGCCTCAGAATGTAGAAGAGAAAGAAAATGTGGCACAACAAGAGAAGTTCAATGTAGCTAGATAGGGACATGGATCACATATATGTGATGGTACTGGATGGTTGGAGTGTTAGAGATGCGGTAAGGAACACCTTAAGAGAGATTGCCCAAAGAATCAAGGTGGTAGGGCTCACATATATAGTGCACAGGAGGCACATATTATTGGGGATGTTGGTTATAGAGTTACTCGCATCTATGTAGCACTAGACAGGAGACATGTAATGAACTTACAATGCATGCTTGACCTACCATACATGCATAACTATAACCATGAAAATGTATGAATAACTACATATAGACACTAAAATGCATAAGAAATGCATATACAATTGGCATGAATTCATGACAAACACATCCCAACAACAACATCATCAACTTTTCCATGAAAACACAACTATACAATTACCATTACCAGGCAAAGATAACAAGCACATATACAACTTGCATGCATGACAAACTCATTCCTCCCATCGAGTCCAAGGGGTGAACCATGCTCTTATACCACTCTGTGGTATTAAATATCACACAAGGAGAATGAAGACCAAACACCACCTAAAGAGAACAAAACCATGCTTTGATACCACACTAAAATCACCCTTCTCCCAAATTTACCCTACTTAACCATTCCGTTGTGGTAAACATGTGACGAGAGGCTATTATGATATGATTCAACTCCCCATGTATAGTTAGGGAAGTGGAATCAACAAAACAAAACCAATATGACCTTCTACACATGTTATAGAACATTCACGAGCCAACCAGCCCTTCCAGGTGACTAACTCTTGAAGTAACCTAAACCTTTACTGACCTAGAGATTGAGTCATTCCCATGACATGGGTATGCATGTGTCTAGGATGCTCCAATCACTCCCACATCAAGGGCATGTCAGCGACTGGGGTCTTTTTCATTTAGTTCTCAGCCTATGACATTGTATTCCATTTTCAGGGCCAGGACTCGAACTACTTCCAAGAACTTTATGAATCTTCTAGAAATGAAAAGTAACATCGAAACAATGATACCAATGCTAATACTTGAACAAAGACTTTATCTAACCCTTACTAGCCATGATATTTATTTTTTCAAACATGTCTCAAATATGCATTCTACAAGTCATAACAACAGATCTGAGCATAGTGGTCTCATGCTTATCTATGAATCACTAAGAAGCATTGATGCCTTATCACAATATCTTAATTATAATTTATTATGTCATATATTCATTGTTCATTAATTTACTATTCAAAACTTGATGAGAGCCATACATCATCACTTCCATAAAACATGCTCATAAGAAATATATAAACAATAAAATTAATAAGTATATAACAACCATATAAACCACATAATAACAAGTACATTTACCCATCAAATACAAGAGGAAAGAATATCTTATTGACATATGAAAAATGCAACTAGGTTTGGGACTTCCATGTACCACCCAACCATAGATTGGTTGAACCAAATCTTTCTTTTAGCAAATCAACCCCATGCCATATTCCAAGCATGAATGTGGGATCTCATGGAACAAATCTATTAAAACCAAACCAAGGCTTCTCTATACCACCTCATCCCTCAACCAGTGATTCCACGTCAGAATTCAAACATCACTAATCATCACTAGATTGCTCTATACCAAATATTTCTAGGGCCCCACAGCATTTGTTCCAACCAGGGCTGCCAAGACTAGTAACTCAACACACCAAGGGCTTCTAGAGTGTTTGTCCAACCAGGGCTTCTAGGACTAGTAACTCAACACATCAAGGGCTTCTAGAGTGTTTGTCCAACCAAGGCTTCTAGGACTAGTAACTCAACCCAAGATGTTATGAGTCTTCCAAAGCGTTTGTCCAACTAAGGCTTCTAGGAACTAGTAACTCAACACACAACTAAAATAACATGAGAACTAACCAAAAAAAAAAGGAAAGAAACCCACAACACCATGAATATCTAAGAAATGGAAAGGCTAGGAAAATCCACTATCAATCTAGGCATTCATCAATGCCAATGATAGATCATAACCAAGAAAGCACATGCATGTACCATACATACCAAAACTAACAAGGAAATCATATGTGCAACTCGGTACCAGCAAGAAAAAACATTGTAGTTACTGATCCTAATGTCCTCTTGCACCTTCCTTCTCTTCCTTTTCCCTCTCTCTCTTAAAATCCAAGTATGCCACAGTCCTCCAAGAGTGCTCCAAGAATAATTTAAGTTTCCAAGGCTATGATAGAGAGGGAATCAAGAGAGAGCTCCAAAATTGAATTGACAAAGCCATGAACTGATCCCCATAAGCCTTTTTATTATTTAGGCCTCTAGTTTCTTCATTTTCCTTCACTTTTCCTTTAATTTCCTCCTCACATGCAACATGTGACCTTTAACCTCCCTTTTCTCCTATTTTCCATTATTTTCATAAATTAATGCCAAATAATGCCTATTTTCCTTTTCAAACCTTTGTCATTGCCTTTTCCAATTTACCTTATCCATAATAAACCAAGGGAACATCCACTAGTATGTTTTATCCACAATTCATCTTCGAATACGTGTCCCATGATCCTTGTCTTATATTGTTTTAAATGGAATTTTAACCAGGGTTATTAATCTTTTCCTAGTTGGCCACCTCTTCCTCTAGAAGAATCTTATGCATGATTATTCTCTATCTATGCAAGGCACACAACTTCTTGAAGATACTGAGTAGTTGTCTTGATTTTCCCAAAATACTTCTCGCTTTCATCAAACTTCTTCATAAGAGAGTCAAAAGAAATATCCTCAAGTTTTCCACTAGCTTGTAATGACTCAAGATAATGGGAATAAGTGGGATACAATGCCTTGACAAAATTAGCTAGAAGAACATCAATTTTTACACCAATGGCTTCTATATCATGCATAATAGCTCTTATTTCAGAGTCTAAGGCAAGAGGGTCATCATCCTTCAATTCTAAATTAAACAACTTGATCATTAATTGGACAACTTGAAGATGAGAGTGTGAGTCATATAAATCCTTCAACTTCTTTATGGATTCAAAAGCATGGGAGAATGCCATTATATAATGACTCACCTCTTCATTCATTAATTATGCAATCAAGTCATAGGCCTTGATGTTCTTGTTCTACCAGAGGGCAAGCTCTCTGTCAGAAGTGGGTTTCTCAAGAGGATTTCCTCCTTCTCCTTCACAAAATCCTTTCCACAACTCACTAAAAGTCAAGGTATGTTTAATCATCCTAAACTACTCATGGTATTTCTGTTTGCCAATGCGAACTACTCCCACTATGGAGATAAGTGAATGCATCATCAAATAAGACGATCTACTTTCTATTTCCAAAAAAATCACAACCTTTTTTGATATCTTCTATTTATATAAAAGACTTAATTAATAATGTAATGGAAAAAATTCATTCTTCACTCTACTATGTCAACATTTTAATACTTATATGTGGCATACATACACTCTATTCATATAAGTGGTCACTCAATATATCACCACTCACTCATATATCACATGTGATATATATAATACCATCCATATACTACATGGAATACCCTAATACATCACATACCATAACATACCACTACCATTAATATATGGAATTCACATAGTATGGACATTCAAACCAACTCACATAATTCATATGAAATATGTATATATCGACCCCTTCCAAAAAGAATCAATACATGAACATTGGAAGACAACCTTGTATAGCCAATGCACATAACATACGAGCATTCAATATGGGCACAAATGGTCACGTAGTTCAAAATCAATCTCAACACAGTAAATAAAATCCAACATGTAAGCCATCAAAAACATACTATGGCCTTCCAAGACATCATTTAACATAGATCTTAGAGCACACAGTCTCACAATCATACAGACTTCAAAAAACTATATATATCATTCTTTACATTCAATCATCCACACCAGACTAAATCAACGCAAAATTAAAACTTCAACGCAACATACATATTAGAAATGAATGCATAGCGGAACACCCAATGAAGTTTCACTGTAGCTCACTCTCACCAATCTGATGCAAATGCCAAATTTCCACACATAGTTCAATGGCAGGTCATACTAATCGCCATCCCCCACACACACATATATAATTCAATTCCCAATGTACCAACACGACTTCCAGGGCTTCGCACCACAAAAACATGCAGTGTCAAAAAAATCCAGTGCCATTACACACTCTCAAAGCACAACATAGAATTCACGATTTTTGAATGGACAAAACGCAATGCATTTTGTAGGGAATTTATAGGGAC
>Ga0139314_100286_pt1 | contig 12632 bp, 9 predicted proteins | sample In2P11_FD_99376 | JGI IMG/M metagenome (GOLD analysis project Ga0139314, IMG submission 99376)
TCCTTGACTTTGAATGTGTGGTAAGATCGGTCGCTCTGCTGATAGGTAAGGTTGTGATGTGCTCAAGAAGGAATTACCAAGATGGATCTGGTCTGAAGACAAAGATGATGGGGTGCAGGGTAGACCAACGCACGCGTTTGCATTATGTATATACCCTACCAACGGAGCCCCGGTGCCCTCCACTGTCACTCGTGACGACCAGGGCACCAGCCGATCTATATCTTAGTCAGTTTCTTTGTTCGGTACATTTTTGACATGACACTGATGTTCACTTTTCATTTCGTGAAGACGGGTGCTGCTCATAGAATTCTCTACCTGCTTTGAATTGAGCCCTACGTTCAATGCTATAGTGCTTTCATACTGTTCACAGCATTAGCCTGTATCAGGAAATCCATGTCCGGATCCTCGCTTACGCAATGCAATACCTGATAGGAGAGGATTATTCGCACCGACTTTTTCTTGATATCTGCTAAGTGCCCTAGCTCTGAGGCTACCATTTCATGTCTCCAGCGCTCCTCAGCTGTAATATTTGTCCTTCATCACCATCCTTGAATAGTCATAGAATCCTTTAACTTCCCTATCTGATAGACTTGCAGACAAGTTGTATTTATGTCACCTTCCATGGGTCTGCGTCGTAGATTCCATCTGTCAACTGAGCTAGCTTAGCAATCTCCAAATTGTGGCTAGATATGATGTTGGCTCTGGCAGCCTCGAACTTCTTTCGATCAAAGTAGTCGATAGCTGTCTCCATGTCCTGAAATTGACGTTGGGTTCGAGCCTTCACCTCTTCGCCAGCTCGTGTTAGAAGGAAGGTCTTGATCTTCTCGAGTTTTCCTGCGGCAACATACAGATCCAGTACCGGAGTATCCCTCACCACGACCTTGGTGATGATGTTGCTTGCGATGTCAAATTCAATGTCACCGCTATAGTTTGATATCTTAAATGTCTTGCAGCGAAGATATTGAAAAGCTCTAATCAGCCTATCTTTGTTCGCTTGACGACTGCCTCTATTCAGGTTCACATGCAAGGAACACCCTGCCATGATCGATTGCAGACATCTCATTATATCCCTGAGGGTGGAATTATCGAAGTGAGGTGTATCGAATATGTCTGACCGAATTTCAAAGCGGCTGAAGCGGTGTGCAATTGCTCGTGCGTTCTCATTGACTTTGACGGAGCGATGTTGTTTAGTCCTCCACTGAATCAATGGGCTCTTGGTGGATGGAAAGATGCACAACACAGAATTTTTGGGTGCTTTCCTAAGAACATCCTCGTAATAATGGTGTTCAATGATCAACACTAACGTGTTCTCGCCATACAAGATGGGCGACCCTTCTCGAAGCAAGTCTTGGCAGGCCAGGAGAACGGATGGCACTAGCCGATATCCCTGTACTAGCCTGCTTCCTGGTACACAAGACCTTCTGACTGCTGAGTTGGACGACGCTCTGAAATTGGAGGACCTGATCGGTTTTGGGATTGTATATATGTCTCGGCTTGCGAGTCTACCATTGCTGCTGATTAGGACCTTTCGTAGAATCATGAGACGGACTTCTGCTGGAAGACGCATGAGCCGACTGAGGTTCTGCTTTATTGACGGGAATGTGGGAATGACATTGGTGAGTATTTTCTGCTGACTATTCGCAGCCATGCTCGCGGTTGTGTCGATTTATGGAGAACAGCTGATGATGCAAGGCTGGACTTGGAGGTTGTGAGAGGAGAAATGGATAGTCTGCTTCGTCAAGAGTGGTCATATAGCATTTGCTGAACATGCTCAAAGCAGAAGCGTGAAATGGTCAATTCAAAGTTTAAGTAGTCCAGGACTTACAGAACCAAGACAGATAATAAAATATTTGAGCCGTGAATGAGCTTGAAAGGTGTAATAATAAAGACAGAATGAAACATGTTCGTTGCTGTGATATGGGTGTGAGGTTGTGAAAAGAGTACAGCCATGGTCGATTTCATCTCCCTCACACGATGAACAGACAAGCTGTCCTGCATTTGTTGTAGCAAGCGCACATGCATAGATTCACTTGTATTCAGACTTACTCAGGCAACTGCATCGCGCGTCCTCTCGGCTCTAACAGCTCAAAGACCTGCTCTGACTCAGCGTCGATGAATTCTGGGGCCTGTCTCTTCACAATTCCTTGACCCTTCGCATAGTTAGGTCCGATTTCCAATGTTTGACCACTCTCCGCATTCTCTCCAAGCAAACTTTCGAATGCGTCAACAACTCCCTCAATCGGAGTTAATAGGTCCTTTTCCGTAAGAACAGCGTAAAATGCCTCAGTTGAGATATTAGTTCGGACCACGTTGGGGTTGACGGCGTTGAGCGTAATCTTCTCAGCCGGAAGATACTTCCCATATGAGCGGACGAAACCTGTGACTCCGTGCTTGGCGGCGGTGTAGATGGGGAGAGTGGGACAGCAGTACCAGCTACAAACGCTCGCGACGCACACAATCTTCCCTCTAAACCCGTACTGATTGGGTTCTTGACGTCGAAATTGCTGAATTGCCAAACTCGCAGTATAAAGCACACCATTAAGATCGATATCAATCACACTCAGGTCCGGCTTCTCGAACCCATGCTCCCCTGCTGTTGCACTCTTTTGTGGAAGCCATCTTCGCTCGCCAACCCCAGCTATGGCGTAAACGTAGTCAATGCGGCCGAACTGCGTGACAGCCTGGGTGAACGCTTTGACTTGAGAGTTGAAGTCTGCGACGTCGACTTCGGCAGAGTGTCCACCAATTTCCTTTGCAACACGTTCAGCACCGGCCACATCACGGTCAGCGATGAAGACTCTTATGCCTTTTTTGGCGAGCATGCGAGCTGTTGCTTCTCCGAGGCCAGAGGCACCCCCTGTTATAAATGCAGCCTCTGTTGCCATTTTGTGTACACGAATCAACCTCGGATTTAGCTTTTGTTGTAAACGGGCAGCTACTTTTCGATATGCAGTTCAATTTGCTTGTGGTGTCGTATGCTTAAACAGGACTCGAACGAGCGACTTTGAATGCATCCTTTTGACGTGAGGGGGATTTATGTGTTACCCGCATACTGTTAGAATTAATCTATCCTCGGGTAGCACACCAAACGTCGGGAGGGCCTCCTCAACCTAACATTAGTCACTTCCCCAGAGACGAGGTGAAACTGATGCTTAATGGAAAACATGGGGGGCGTCTGCGGGGAAAGTGTAACATAGACCCCAATTACCGAAGCATTCGCAGGTGTTGCCTTGCTGTCGATATGAACCTCTTTCTCACATATCCTTTGGATCTGCTCGGATCGAGAGTGCAATCCATACGGGACCGTGCAGGGAAGAGGATGTGCATTCACTTCGATGAGTCGAGACACAAAGTAAGTGGCGAATGAAGTGGTGGAAGCTTTTGTACGAAAGCTTGGCATGATGCCAAGTCATTGGACGCATGGATGAGCGAAACATCAGAATAAATTAATGGTATCGTAGAACAGCGCAAAGTGCAGCAGGCTTGCTTGAGCCGTAAGGTATTACCACTAGCATAGTCTCTTCACCTCGTAGTAAGTCGTAGCTGTGTCAAGTTTCCTATTGTACAAGCAGATGGAGCTGATCATAACTCATGCTCAGCTCAATCAAAAAGTGCTCATTCTACCTCGATTCCCTCGCATATACCTACCAATAATATTGGTAGCATGCAAGGATCATACCTCGTGGCGCTGCTTTCAACCCCTAGTCAAACAGATCACCTGCCCTTTGTCTAGGGCCTCTAGACCTGACTGGCTGGTCAAAGAGTTCTTTGCCTGCATTTCTCTTTCCTCCATTACCAGTGCCAGTGCCAGTTGAAAAGCGATCAGGAAACAACTCTTTCACATCCGCACGCCCTTTAATGCTCATGCCTTGACTGGCTGACCCTTTGATGCTGAACCCGTCGTTCACATCGTTCGAGAAGAGCTCTTTGCCCGAGTTAACAGTCGTCTGCATAACACTCTTAGTGCTATCCATCGAGATACTCTTCCTGCCAAACCGTTCTATCAAGTCCTCTTCTAACCGCGTGTCGACCGCCTTGCTACGACGGTGGCTGCGGATCGGCGAGTTGTTTTGTGCAGCGAAGAGGTCAGCTTTGAGTTGGCGAGCCACACCTTGATTGGATTCGTACGATGGAGCGACTGCTTTGGGATCGGGTCGTTGTCCTCGGGGGAAGAGCTCCGGGTTGTCTGAGCGCATACCTGCAGTCGAGTCTGAGTAGTCACCAAACAACTCCCGACCTACGTTCTTACGCTTGGGTGGAGGACTGTCTCGGCTTCTGTATCCATTGCGCCGTTTCATAGGTCCATCATCTTCGCCCGAATCCGAGATCTGAATGGCATCTCCATTAGCTATAGGTGAAGCACTCCTTTGACGGCTTTTAGTGATTCGCGAAAACAAATCTCTTCCTCGCTCCTTTGGTTGTGTAGTAGATGGGGTATCATCGTACATGCTTGCTTCGAAGTCGTTTGTCGCCTTCCCACTATCGTCGTCGTGTCTCCGCCGTCTGTGTTCTCGGTCATCAAATCGCCTTCGCCGGTAGTCACCGTTCTCTCCTCTACCTGGTCGACTAGCTGCGAACTCTCGACGTGTTCGTTCTGTAGGATCTGCTTCGGGATGGAAAAGGTAATATCGACTAGCATGTCTCGCATCTTTTTTCTTCTTGTCGCCCACCACCGCAATTCGCACCGACAGGGTAAAGGCAGGCTTCGTGATCAAGGGTTTGGCTGTTCGAAGCTCAAGAGGGTTGTTTTGGATCTCGTCTGAGTCAATCGGAGACGCTACAAAGCCGAGCATCGCTCCTCGCGCATGCTCACTCGACTTATATACCAAGTTGACAGAAGTGTCGTCGATCCATTGAATGTATGGCTCCTTCCGCCGGTCGCCCTCACTAGGATAATAGTCGTTCGCATAGGTCTTGATGTCGCTGTCTGACATTTCATCTACCCCTTTGAGGTGCACTTTTTCCCAGCATGGCTCTTGTGCAGGATCTTCAAGGTAGATGGCTGGTATATCTCCTTCTTGAGCTTGATGTTCCATTGGCGCAAAGGTCGGCTCTTCTCCTTCCTATCATGACTCGTCAGGGTAGTTCAGCATATTGTTCGTCGAGGTCATACTTCGAGCATTTCGTCTTCTTCAATCGCCGGACCGTAATCGTCGACATCCATTTCTATGTCAATGTCCATTGTGTCGTCTCGTAGTGACACTATGGGGGTCATGGCAAGGGCCATCGGATATGAGGGTATCAGGCTTTAGAATATCGTGCAGCTTTCTAACGGGTGATAAATCGTGGGTAGATCGGTTGTGGGAGCATGGACGGACGGTCTAGTAGAATAGAAGTAATTGATGCCTGAATACTGTTACAGTCGTGTATTTGGTTGAGACCAGGGTTTGTAAGGTGTAGTTGAAGGGTTCGTAATTCGCGAAATTGTGAGGTTGGTCGAGTCCGATCACGACGAACTCAACTGCGCGTCACTTATGTGATAAATGTCGCGATCGCGTAGATCTCGCTATTATTTCTCTAGTTGCAAATTGTACAACTCCATGAATCGTCGATGTAGATAATGATGGTCGGTTTGTCACACCAATGTGCTCTTACGTACGTTTGCACGCAGAATAGTGCGAGCCAGGAGTTAGAATGAGGTCCAAACATTCCCTGCTTGGAGGGGTTGAGACCGGAACTCTACACGTATACGAGTTACGCTCTACAGATCTTCGTCTTCAAAAGAGTGGGTAACATTGTTGGGTAACACGCATTGTTGGGTATCATATCTATTTATTAATGTTCATTCCGCTTCATCGAGCGCCCAGTGTTTGTAATGCAGCTTGAAATTCTCGAATTGCTGTAGGAACATCTTCAAAGTTTAAAGCACTGATTGCCCATTTGGCATGCTTTTGTGCCTTCAACATTGCTGCCTCATCTACCACTACATTTGTGTGAGGCGTTGTCAACGATGCTGGCTGTGGAAGTGCTGCTGGAGGAGGTACGAAGGCAGCTCGCGCCGATGAATTCGATGGTGTGGGTACAGGAGAGTAAGTATTGGCAAGCGGTGGCTGAGACGCGTGGCTCTGAGGCACATGATGTGGTTGAGGAGCTACTTGCGGTATCACAGGTGGTATGGAACTAAAGGGTGATTGTCCTATAATCGGAGGCGGCATAAAAGAATCGAGTGCTGTCTTGGGCACCGTGGGCTGAGGCATAGCAAATGTTGTGGGTGGAAGGGGCAGATCAGGTCCTGATGTGTCTGTCGCGTTATCGGTTGGCGCCGGAGGTAGGTCGAATGGCTGCGATGCAAACGTCTCGGGAGCTGACGGTAATGTTAAAGACGTATCGGGTTGTGTTTCATCACCAGCGGAAGATGGCATTTGAGGAAAGTAGTTGCCACCTGTTGATGACTTCCTGTCCGGGCTTATTGGCGATATTCCTTTCGGCTGATTTGAATAAAACGCTTCCGTATCTTTTGGCATGGGTGATACAGCCGTGCTGGTATTTGTGAACACAGTTTCCTCCCCTGGCGGTGGCACAGACGATGCTCTTGAAGGATGTATGGACTCGTTGAGAAGCGACTGTGGTGCTAGACCTGCCTGGACGGAGTCTGTTACATCGGGAACCTCGATTACCGATGGCTGCCTGTGATTTGGAGCATTCCCATTCAGAGCCATCACTTCGGGGTCATTCGGGTCCAATGGCGGAGCTATACTTTCCAGTGTAGGCTCTGGTGTAGGGTTGGTCAGGTTAGGATCCTCGCCATTCTTCAAAGCTTTGGCGATACGTAGAGCGTGGAATTTCCCAAATTTGATCTTTTTGTGCACCTCCGGTTCGAGGGGACCCCATATTTCTAGCAGTTCAAAGAAGGTGGCTGCTGCTTGATATGTATCTGCCGTCTGTCTCGTAGCTTTGTTTGCTCTCATTGCGTTATCTGCTCGATTGAAGGTGTCCTGCGCGAACTGTTCGACCACAGCTTTGCCAGCAATATCGTCTGTTACTGTCTCATCGGCTGCATGTTCGTTCTTGAACTAACGACCAAGTCAGCTGGACAGCTCTCCTTAGCAGATATGGCACTCACTCTTTCCAGCTTGTCCATAAGATCAGTGGTATATGTGAGGGCATCCTGATCAACACTGTGCAAGCCTTTCTGCAGTATTTGTTGTGCGATCCAGTAGTTACCTGATACACATCAATATCAACAACTCTTTCACCATGAACACTGCGTACACCAATATGCTATCACTGGTTTCGCATTCTCTAGTTGAGCAGCCCGCAGTGCGAACCGGCCGACATCTGCTGACTTCAAGGAGGGTGGTGGTTGTCCTGACATCGTTCCTGAGGTATTAGCTACTTTGAACTGCTCATTTGGACAAAATGAGTCTACGAGTAGTGTTCAGATTGCGACTCGTGGTTGTTAACAAATTAATAAGATGCCCTGAGATATGCGGAGAAGCAACTATGACATCGTCGTCTACCCGCATGGTTGTGGCTGGCGCAGAGCTTGAATCCCAGCAGCTTCTACAGTACTGTGAAAACCTTCCCACCACTCTGCTCACACGTGAGGCACTACGGAGTATGCTGTACTGATGTCAACGATGTACAGTTGCAAAGTGTCTGTATCCTAGTCAGACTCTGGTTTGAAGACGAACCGGCCGAGCATCAAGTCTTATCAGACTACTACTAATAGCTGCCTCGACCCTCGATTGCTAGTATTTATTGTGATTGGCCCAAAAACAACATCCAGTCTTTTCATTGTCCATCAATGTCCTTCAATTTCCATTCTTCTAGAGATTGTTTCACTCAACCGCTGTCCTTCTTGTACACGCTTGCTAATCTTCGATAAATTGTGCATATGGCTAATGGACAGGTCCCGGCCATTCTGGTCGCCCGATTTTTGAAAGCCCACCATTTCAACCAGGTAGCATTATATTTATTCATTTCATTACATCTCTAACAGTAGACCAGACACTCGAGACTTTTTTGAAGGAAGCAAATCTCTCAGAAAACCTCGTGACACTGAGTCACGAAAATTGGACACTCGAAAAACTGCTCGAAGAAAAGATACAATTCGACACTAGCCTGAATTTCGAACGGAAAGATAATGATGTTGTCCAAGGCTGGACTCGGCCAGCGCCATCAGTTCCTCGTGAACCAGAACCACAGACCAGCACCAATGTACTATGCATTACAGGCGATTCTGCATCAAATACCCTGTCTATAACAACAGCCGACAACTCCTGCAACTTCATCGCCGGAAGTGATGCCTCAACAAGACGAATGATCTCCTTTAAGGCTGACAGTCCAATTCTATCAACAAAATTTCTGCAGTCGGGCAAGTTTCTTATTTCAACATCCATGTCCGGCAAAATCATGCTTCACGACATAGGCAGCCAGCGCCTTATCGCTGAACGTCGTGACCATACCAAATGGGTTGTCAACCTGGCAACGCATATCCTCGCAGACCACCATATCTGCTTGGTCGCAACTGCAGGCTGGGACCAGAAAATTCACGTCTATGCTCTCACCTTGAATTCAGATCTTTCACCCATAGACAAGGAGATTCCACCCCCAGTTCACACCATTGCACTGACGACGAATCCTGAAACAGCCATCTTTGTCACAAACCCAGATGTTGGCACTCTTCACCTCGTTTTCTCACGCCGTGACTCTAGCTTTCTGTACTATCACCAAATTGATATCTCCAGTTCCACTCGACCTACCATCTCGATTACGGATTGCGGACGGCAGAATCTAGCCCCGCACTCTAATGCTTGGGTCGCTTTTACGCCTTCCGCACTGGCTCTACACCCGAACGATCCGACTTTACTGGCTATCGCTACATCACATCTCCCGTACCTGAAAGTCATTATTGTTCGTCTGCTGTTTCCCTCAACTGGGTCGCACGGCGACTCGGAAGTAGCGAACACTGCCCCTGCTTCCGCTGCACGCGCTTCGTTGGCACTGCAGGATCGTGAAGATGCAGCCATATCTCTGCAGGTCAGTACACAGGCTCCTCAAACTCCGTATTCGACACCACAGATTGCATGGCGGCCTGATGGGTCAGGGGTATGGGTTAACGGAGACGACGGTGTGGTTCGAGGTGTGGAAATCAAAACTGGCAAGGTCGTTGCCTTGTTACAAGCACATGAGGCTGGAAGTAAAGTGCGCACACTCTGGGCTGGTCGTGTTGGCGACAACGAGCACAGTAAGGAAGTCTTAGTGAGTGGAGGCTTTGATAGGAAGGTCTTCATATGGAACATCGAGAGCTGAAGCTGACGGTGGAACGACGGCCATCAAAGTTTCCTCTGCGCAACCACTTTCCCACTTGCAGCCACTTGAAAGCATAGAACTATGGCTATATAAAGTACCGACTCCACCTGCATTAGGTTTTGAGCAGGTCACGGTGGAGTGGATATGCCCAGAAATACAGATGTCCCAGGCCAACCCCTGTCACAGCTTCTCGCCACCTCCACGATTTTGTTTCAACCATGCGAATCATTGTTACCATTCAGTTTACCGCTGCTTGTGTTAGTACAGTCGTTCATACACATAAGCCTGGTTCTTGTGGAGCATCGAGACCCATTGCAACATGAAGAAGGCCCAGCCAGTGAAGTATACTGAGGTAACCTCACGGTCAATAAATGCTCTGGCAACGTTCACCAGAGGATGGGGGACTCAAGGTCCGAACGTGTAAAACCAGCCAGTTTGCTAGACTCTTAGCACCGTTTTTATCGCAAAAATCTATTACGAGTCACAATTTTGATTAGAGACGACCTCTATCGACAACAAAACGAAAGTGAAAACGGCCTCAGCATGGGTGTCAGTGGCATCATGACCTCAAACAGCATCGATGACCACAGCATCAATCGCAAACCCGAGATCGTGATCGTCGGTGGCTCCCTAGCTGGACTCTTCGCTGGCGTCGCTCTCAAGACACATGGCTACAACACCACCCTACTGGAACGCACACCCCTTAGCATGTTCCACAATCAAGGAGCAGGACTTCGAACTACCAGAGACCTAATCGGCTTCTTCAGACGGTACGAAAGGACCGGAAAACCTATCACTGTTCCCTGTTCCAAGCGCCCATACATAAATCGGAAAGGTGATGTTTTCCACCAGGATCCCATCCGGGAAAACATGGCTAGCTGGGCTCACTGCTACTACCTAATGCGAGCGAATTACGATCACACCAGTAGTCCTCACGTACCCAGGTCAGATCTACCAGAAGAAAGACCTACTGACGGGAAGGTTACATATCGTCACAGTTGTACAGTAACTCATATCATCGAGGAAGGTTCCAAAGTGCGAGTATACTACAAACGAAAACGCAACGACCGATTCGAGGGTACGGAGTCAATATTAGCAGACCTAGTCATTGGCGCTGATGGCGCAAGCAGTAAAATTCGTCAGATCCTGGAACCAAGCATCGTACGCACATATACTGGTTACCTCGCCTTCCGAGGTACAGTGCCAGAAGCCGAAGTTTCAGAAGCTGCGCTCGCCGTCTTCCGCGAGCAGATGTGTTTCTACCATGGTCCCTCCATCCAGTACGTCTCATACCCTATCGTCGGCGAAAACGGCAACACAGAGCCAGGACACCGATTATTCAACTTCGTCTGGTACGCCAACTTCGCCGAAGGTACAGCCGAGCTCGACAAGATCATGACCGACAAGCACGGACGTAAGAGACACGTCACAATCCCACCTGGCATGATGTCTCAAGATGCACGAACACTTATGAAGCATAAAGCCGACACAACCCTCCCACCACAAATGGCAGAGCTAGTACACAAAACAAAAGCGCCGTTTGTGCAGTGTATCACTGATGTGATATCTCCGAAAAACTTATACATGAATGACAAAGTGGTGCTCATCGGCGATGCGCTAGTCGGCCTCCGACCACATGTATCGCAGGGCACGAACTTGGCCGCACGTAGCGCCACAGCGTTGGTCGACTGGCTCGACGGCACAATCAGTCGCAAAAAATTTGTGACACAAATCATGTCGCGCGCGAGACTGATGCAGGCCAGAAGCATGAGGCTGGGACATAGCAGCCAGTTCGAAAAGCTGCCTGTTGAGCAGTATATCGCGGATCGAAACGCGGCGCTTGCGAAGGGTATGGATGAGGTGTGTCCAGCGTGGGCTTTTGAGGGGATTGACGACATATGAGTGTTTTGTCCTTCAACTGGTATTAAATGTGCGGACTTTCACAACGAACATAGTAATAAATTCCGCTGTTTGAATGTTATGTACTGGCCTACAATCTCCATCCTCCATGGATGCAAGGTGCATACGTAGCTGATCATACCACTCCATCTTCCCGCGCATAAAGAAAAAGAGCCATCCGCCTCACATATTACATCCAAGCGCCTACTTATCTCCCACACCCGCCCCAACAACCCGGGAGCACCTCAGTTCCAACCTCAACAAGGCACGATAACAAGATCTGTAAGCCTATCCTCACCCTCACCAATCCATCAGACCGATGGTTCTGCCTGCACAATGCCCACTCTTCCAAAATTGTAGCCGGTATCAATGAAAAGCGTATAGTCAAACGATACGAATGAATCACTCGAGTTGGGTTTGCGATTGGTTCTGCGTAGAGCATTCAGGGAGCTCGGAGTACTTGGGTTTCTTTGTCTTTCGGATCTTGTCGAGAGCTGGGACGGAGGTGTTGAGGGTGTAACCTTCACGAGCACAGTTGGTTAACAAACCTGGGCGGTCGTGTTGTGTACACAGCAGAATCAACTTGACGTGGTTAACAGCCTCCAACCTCTTCATTGAAGATGTTCACACAGCATTTTGAAGCGATCAGGGGAAAAGGGAAATTATAAACTGCATTTTCGAAGATAATCTTTGCACAACCAACAAAACACCTCATCGGGATCATTGTGGTTTATTGGTAGAACATCTCAGAAGCTTCTTGTCAATGCCGACTTGGTAGCCAACCTCGTCATCAAGGATTAGCTCAGGAGGACTCCCGGCTACTGCAAAGCTACGCAGCATTGAACTCGTCGTAGAATCACGGAAGGTGCATAAGGTAGTAGTTCGATCATTTGGAAAGCGTACCGTTCGACGTCTTCGATGCTCAAGTTACTCACATCCTGGCCAGAGCTTACGTTGTGCCCGTCGCATCGAGCAGATCATGGGGTAGGAACATTCTGAAGGAAAGTGTTTTGACCATTCTGCTATTTTTCTGCTGCGATGAGGATGGTTGCGCATATCGGAAGTAGCATTCTAGACGAACATCGTAGCTGAGAAGGACATAGGAATCTATTCTCAACGTGCTGTACTGTAGTCTGAATGAACTGCGCATTTGAAGAAAGTGGCTTGATTGTGTATGCACTGGGTGTGCCCCGGAGACAAGTTATGTGATCGCCTACCACGGCTACACCAAATCAAAGCTAGGCGCAATGTCCGGGTCGTAAATGCCGGAAACTTGGGCAAAATCGCACGACGGTATAGGCACACCTCATCGCACATCAAAAAACATCTTCCTCAAAATACTCTCCTTCAGAATGTTCGCAATGATTCTTCCTCAAAGTTCTGCAGCAAGGCAGGACAGTGTTGAAAAATGAAAATGTCGCTGCTTTCATCGTCACTGAGGATCTGGTACTTACTCAGGACGGGACTATTGGTACAGC
>Ga0139314_100287_pt1 | contig 12624 bp, 4 predicted proteins | sample In2P11_FD_99376 | JGI IMG/M metagenome (GOLD analysis project Ga0139314, IMG submission 99376)
GGAGGGCTCCAATCATTGACCTGTAATGAGTTGCATCTACTAGAGGGGAGTCATCATCTTTGCTCAGTTTGCAGTTTGTGGTCATGGGAGTGCTCATGGGTGCACAATCCTCCATTCCATATTTTTTGAGCATGTCTTTTAGATATTTGGCTTGAGATATACACAATCCTGCTCTGGTTTGAGATACTTGAAGTCCAAGGAAGTGGGATAGTTCTCCTATCATTGACATCTCAAATTCTTTTGCCATGCTTTGAGAAAATTCATGGCTCATTTCATCACTATTACTAGCAAAAATCAGATCATCGACGTAAACAAGAGCAACTAGTAACTTACCTTGATCTGTCTTTATGTATAGATTGCTTCCAGCCACTCCCTTTTTGAAGCCTTGTTGTTGGAGATAGTTATCCAGTCTTGCATACCAAGCTCTAGGAGGAGCTTGTTTCAACCCATACAAAGCCTTTTTCAACTTACAGACTAGGTCCTTTCCTGCTGTCAGATCAAAACCTTCTGGCTGCTCCATGTAGACTTCCTCCTTGAGTTCCCCATTTAGAAATGCTGATTTCACGTCCATTTGATAGATTTTGAATCCTTTCGAGCAAGCAAATGCTAAGAACATCCTGATAGCTTCCATACGGGCCACTGGTGCAAATGTCTCTTCAAAGTCAACTCCTTCAATTTGTGAATAGCCTTTGCAGACAAGTCTTGCCTTGTTTCTGATAACCTGTCCTTCCTCATTCATTTTATTTTTGAACACCCATTTGGTTCCTATAATGTTTTTGTCCTTTGGACGAGGTACCAGTTCCCATGTCTTGTTCTTCTCAATTTGGGACATTTCTTCTTCCATTGCTTTTACCCAATGAGGATCCTTGCTTGCTTCTGTGAATGTTTCTGGTTCTATCATAGATAGGAGGGCAACGGCTTTTCTCTTGGGTGAGGTTGTTATCCTTCTTCTGGTTTACACACCTTCATCTCTATCACCAATGATTTGTTCTTCAGGATGGTATCTTTCTACATACTTCATCTTTGAAGGAGTATGAGATGGTTCTCTTTCCTCTTCTTCTTCTTCATCATCTATCTCTTCTTCTTTAGGTTCTTCTTCTTCAATGAGAAAGTCATCTTCTTGTTCTTCAATTTCCTTTTCTGGAAGATCTTCATCAACCTTTACATCGATGCTTTCCACTATTTTCTTCAATCGAAAATTGTAGCACTTGTAAGCCTTGCTCCGTGGAGAGTATCCAAGAAATATCCCCTCATCAACCCGAGAATCAAATTTTCCAGGTGAACCATCATTTATTTTTATATAGCACTTGCTTCCAAATATTTTGAAGTACTTCACCGAAGCAGGTCTCCCTTTCCATAGCTCATAAGGAGTTTTGTCACAATTTGGTCTTAATTGAGTTTGATTCAGTGTATAGACAGCTGTCCCTACTGCTTCCTTCCAGAATTTAGGCTGTAGGTCTGTTGCTAACAGCATGGTTCTTGCCATTTCTTGGACAGTTCGGTTTCGTCTTTCAACTACTCCATTTTGCTGAGGTGTTCTGGCAGCCGAGAATTCCCTTTTAATTCCATGAATATTGCAGAACTCACTGAACTCGTTTGATGTGAATTCTCCTCCTCTGTCTGTTCTGAGACACTTAAATTTTGAATCTTTTTCGTTTTCTATAAGGGCTTTTAGATTCTTAAAACACTCAAAAGTTTCAGATTTATACTTTATGAAATATATCCACATCATTCTAGTATAATCATCAACAAATAACACAAAGTACCTTTCTCCTTGGAGTGCTTGATTTCTAGTTGGCCCACACACATCAGCATGGATGATCTCCAAGGGCTTTGATGTACAGTGTTCCTTTGTCTTGTGGCTGGTTCTGGTCTGTTTTCCATGTTGACATGGACCACACACTTGCTTGCTTTTGTTTGGACAACCTTGGGATGTCTTGTACAGCTTTGATCTTGCTGATATTGACCAGATTTTCGAAGCTGGTATGTCCAAGTCTCTTGTGCCACAACCAACTCTCATCTGCCTGACTCAAGTAGCATTTGTTTTGCTGAATCTTGTTCAGAACGTAAATATTGTCTGGTGTTCTCACTCCTTTTGCCACAAGTTTCCCTGAGGCAGAGTTCCTTATTTCACAGTCTTTGGTGCTGAAAACAACCTTATGTCCTTGATCACAAATTTGGCTGACACTCAGAAGGTTGTGTTTGAGTCCGTCAACCAGCAGAGCATCTTGAGCTTTTCCTTTTCCATTGATCAGAGTAACTGTTCCTCTTCCTGCAATTTTGCCAGTTCCGCTTCCAAAGGACACATTCCCTTCCTTTTTGCTCAGTGAGATAAATTTCCTTCTGTCTCCTGTCATGTGTCTGGAGCACCCACTATCCACAAACCACTGGTTTCCATTATTTTGCGCAAATAGAGCCAGGCCGCATTTGTCCATTGCAGAGATCTTGCTACTCGTCTTTCTTCCTTTGAGTGGGCAGTCTTGTTCATAGTGTCCATTATTGTAGCAAAAGGAGCAAGTGAGATCAAATTTAGTCAAGGGATCGAATGAATTGAAGGTTTTGATTTGCCCTTGTTTTTTGGGGGCATATGAGTTGATTACTCGGTCCTTTTGCGTTGTCTTTTCACTTCTGCGAGCCATACAGTGTCTAGCTTGGTGACCGAAGTTTTTACAGTGAAAACAGTGTCCAAGAAAGATGGTTTTGAAGCAACCACGTTTTAATTTGATTTCCTTTCTGAGAATTACTCCTCCCTCGTCCTTTGGATTTTTGATGGGCCCTTGGTGGAGTACAGGTTTGTATTTGCTGTAGTGTCCATGATTCGACTCCACATTCTTCTTTGGAGTAACTCTTTCTTTATTCTTGGAATCTGGGATGCACTTTTGATAAGATACTTTTTCATCTTTTGGGGTGCAGGAGAGTGCATCGGCATAGCTTTTCGCACTATTCTTAGTGCTTGAGGATTCTCCCTTGAAACCTATTCCAGACTTATCATGTTGAGGTTTTTGATTTTTCAGAATAGTATCAAGTATTTGAGAGCTTTTACAGCCCTTTTTAATTTGCTCCAACTCCTTTCTCAGAGATACTACTTCGGCCTCACGTTCTTCACAAGTCTCTTCTTTTTCCTTAAGCTTTGTTTCCAAGAGATCTTCTCTCCTTCTTATTTCCTCGTTTTCCACTTTGAGAGAGATGATTTTGTTCCGTAGTTTCTCGTTCTCTTCAATGGCACTTATTAACAGTTCATCCACATTTCCTTCTGGCCCCGAGTCATCATCATCTGTGAGTGCCATGAATAATGCTTCTTGGCTTTCATCATGATCGCTTTCCTCATCTGATTTCTTTTTGATGACCATAAACTCATCCTCATCAGACTCATCTTGCTTGGAGAGGAGGTTTTTCTTATTGAACCCTTTCTTTTTGTGTGTCATTCTTTTAGGATTTCTTTCATCATCACTGTCATGTTTATGAGGACATCTTGCTGCATAATGACCTATTTTACCACATTTAAAACAGATAAGAGGATACTTGCCTTTAAGCTTAGATCCTCTCTTCAGCTTTCGTACATATTGAGCCAATTCGGATTCCACATCTGACTCATCACTACAGTCATTCCTTTCTTTCCCTTTCTTTGACTTTGAGGCCTTGAATGTTGCATCTTTGGAGCTAGGACCACCTTTCCTCATTTCATAGGCAGTGAGAATTCCATGGAGTTCATCCATTTTGAGGGTGTCAAGATCCTTTGATTCTTCTATAGCACTTATTTTGGAGTCAAATCTGTCTGGAAGAGACCTTAATACCTTTTGAACAATGGTACTTTCTTCAACTTTTTCGTCCAATCCTTTCAGGGAATTTACCACTTCAGCTACTCGGAGGAGGTATGCTGCAATGTCTTCTTCCTCTTCCATCTTCAAACTTTCAAATTGTCTTCTGTGAGTTTGAAGCTTTGCCTTTTTGACTTTTGAGTCTCTATCGTACAAGCCAACTAGCTTCTCCCACATTTCTCTGGCAGAGTTACAGTGCATGATTTTTGTAGACTCGGAATCAGTGATTCCACTAGTGATAGAGTTCATGGCTTTTGCATTTGCAATGTAGGCTTTCCTCTCGTCTTGGTATGTTGGAAGAGTGCAAGTCGCTCGGTATTCAGTTTGACAAAAATGCCAGACTTCAGGTCCAAGGGACATTAAATAGTAAGTCATTCTTTTCTTCCAAAACCTAAAGTTAGTGCCATCAAACAGAGGAGGTTTTCCTGAGGCTTCATGATTTCTCATCATGGTTGTTGATCCTTCTTCAAGCTGTTAGGCTAGAATGAAGAAACCTGGCTCTGATACCAATTGTTGGAAATACTGAGAGGGGGGTGAATCAGTATTTCTTTTTCCCACTATTGTTTTACTAGTTAAAACATGTATATTCAGAACACAAAGTGAACAGCAAGAATAAATGCTTTTATTAATATCACTGTGCAATAAAATAAATACAATAAACAGATGGTCACAATTGATTGCCAAGCTCCAACTTGGACTTTGGTGAGGCTCCAACCTCCAGAGCACCAACTCTACTTTGCCAAGACACCAATCTTGGACTTAGGAGCTCCAACTCCCAAGGACTTCAATCCTGTTCAATTATGAGGCTCCAACCCCTTTGGTATACACTGGTGTGCTGCTGCACTCTTTTCAGCTTCCACTGCTTCTGCTGCCCCCTTTGCTTCTACTGCTTCCACTATCTCATACTCAGGTTATACCATACTCCAACCACTCATAAGTTCTCTGTTTTTGCTGCTTTTATATGCTCCATGCCTCTGTCCCTTCATTTCCTCTTTCTCACTGGCTCTTTGACTTCCTTTTCGTCACAGGCTTCAGCTTCCTCACTGTTGGCTTGTTTGTCGCTGTAGCTTCCTCTGTCCATTCGTTTTCACAGGACACGTTGAATCAATGGGCAAGGACCGAGTCATCCGTAGAGAACACAAGTTCAAAAACTTGTAACAGCGCTGCTTTGCCAATGATTGTGGGCATACACAGGGATGGCATTATTTAACGGACAGCCACGTCCTTTCGACAATAATAGCAGGCATACACAGGATTTTGTTTCATCTAACAGATAGCCACATCCCAATCGCAATCATTCTTGCCATGAGTCAGTCTCTCGAGCTATCGGGACTGTTCCTTACAGTGTTTTTGCCTCCACACCTTAGAATCGGAGCCACCTTTTTATCGGCGCTTTTAATAATATCGGAAGCCACCACCCGAGCGTTTTATCAACCATCGGAAGCCACCACCCGAGCGCTTTATCAACCATCAGAAGCCATATATATATATGCCTTAAACCTCCGCGGACATATATCATATACAATATATCAATACACGGAATAAACTCTTAAGCCCTGACCTTCGACGAGGTGCGGACCCGACATTACTTTATGCTCCGTTTTATAATATTTCGGCTCCAATTATCGGCGATGTCACATATCGCATCCCCCGATCCTTCCGACGTGATCGCTCCGATATGCCGATTGCCGATTAGATCTTCGCCGTCCATTATTCCTTCAGATCGGACGGTCAGCGCTAAATCGCATATCGCGTCCATCGCAAACCTTTACGGACCCGACGACCCATTAACTCCCTTCTATATCGGTTTCGGATCCGTCATATCGGCGGATTCGTATCGGCGGGGTTGTTATAACAGAACGGGTTTGCGGACCCGATCTCCCATTCAACCGTCCTCTATATAATTTCGGCGATTTCGCTAATCGCTACCTCCGTTGCTCCGATGCGCTGTAAGGGTTCTGTGGACCCGATGTGGCTTAAACTTGGCTTCATAATAATTTCGGCTCCGGACTGTCGGAGCTTATACTTAAGCGGTTGCGAAAGGCTCCACTCCTCCGATGCGATATTGGTTTCGGACCCGATATGGGTCTGGACCAATCTTAATAAGAATTCACGTCCGCCCAATGTTCCGTTTAATGGTTTATCCGCCTTGGAGGGATTTCTGTGTTTAAACACAGTTCCGCCACAATCTCTGCCTCCGATACAGTATTCCTTAAGCAATATTGCTCCGATAGAGGTTCTTACATGCAGCACCCCTCCGATATGGCTCCTCTTGCTCTGATATAAGTGGCTCCTCTGATATGGCTCCTCTTGCTCTGGTATAAGTGGTTCCTCCGATATGGCTCCTCTTGCTCTGGTATATGTGGCTCCTCCGATATGGCTCCGATATGCTCTGTCTCCTCCTCTTGAATATTGCCATATTGACATGAATGACAATCTGTGTCCAACAGCCTCGAAAGGTCTTCACATTGGCTTGGTGTCTTAACATGTAGAAGATATTTACTTGCCTTTTTAGGTGCTTGCTTGGTGAAGTAAGTGATATTATGATTTCCTTCCTAAGTTTAACTTCGGAAAAGTACAATAATCAATCTAATTAGTTATTGTGGACTATTAGGCCAAAGCCCTAAGGATAAATAATAGAATTATTTAAGTGACTTAGATATAACCTCAACCTTTGATCTCAAGTGAGGCTTAAGATTTAATCCTAGCCATTGATCACTTAGGAGATTAGGGTTAGGGGTTTTGGTTTAATGAAATTATAAAATAAGCCTAAGGGAGAGGTGACGACACACAATTGAAGAGAAAGTGATTTCCTATGAGCGAGAGGCTTGACTAAACTGAGGAGAAGTACAGCAGGGAATTTCGAGAGAAATTCATGGAGTTCGAGTCGTTGAAGAGGAGGGTCGAATTGTGGAGACAGCCAAAATATCTAGAGGCCAATTTTTCAAGTGCACAGGGGCAAATGACATGAGAAGGAAGGGGCCAATTTGTCGATGAGACAAATCAAATTCTCCAAGGCCAAGTTTCTTCAAGAGGGTTGATTTCAAGGGACTGATTTCCCCAATTGGGCCGAGTTTCCAAGTACCAAGCAATTTTTTTTCTATGTATTCTCTGTCAAACTGACCCTGAATTTTCGTTTAATAATGTGAACGAACGTTGTGTTGGGTATAAATTGGTTGTAGTGTGATTGATCTCTCAATTTTATTTTTCGCTACATTTCAATTTTAGAGTTAATATACCAGTGTCTATTTTATCAGCAATTTCAGGAATATTTGAGATAAATATTTTATAGGTTTTTAATAAAGTTGAAGTGAAGTAAATCAGATCTGTTATAAGAAAAAATTTGTAGTATATCATTTTGGCAAGCTTAATGGAAGATTGGAGGTATTGTATCTATTTGATGTGAGCCTTTATTTGTGCAATTCTTTCACATGTTTATGTAAGTTCCCTTTTCCACAAACTCCTGATTTTCCTTCAAAAATTTCTGAGTTTTTAGTTTGAGTTTCAGTGTGGTATTTCTTCAAAAAGTTAGCTTACATTCTGCTGTAGGTGTTCTCTAGGAATTCCACTTCAGAAAAATATACAGAGAGAGCAGTATATAACTCAAACAAGGCCTCCCAAGCATTCAACTGATATATTTAATATCCCAGGAAATTATATAGAACAGAAATATGTTTTTCATCATAATAAATAACAACTAGTACAGACCCATTATATTTCACTGTGCAACTATACTGGAAATTAAATGGTTTAGAGGAACCTAGGTACAATAGAAGATTGGAGGAAGTGCCTCAGACCTCAACAACGTATATACATATATCAGAATTTGCCTCTCTCTGAACAGCAACCAGAACATGCCAGGAACTAGGGATTCGACCTTCTTGTGGAACTGGATTATCACCCTTCAATGCTACCTTCAGTCCTGTAACCAATCTGCTGTTGTACGTATTCTAATGGCTCAGTTTCTGAGTGCAGAACACGTCCATCTCCCACACAAACGCTCAGCCAATGACACAGCAAGGATTCCACTCATATAACCATACTAAATCATTCCATTTACTAAATGAACTCATCCAGGCCTCAGGGTTGCAGACTTAGTCAGTCATGAATGGAGAGCTTCGTCCTACCTTAAACAATGAAACTCGAGCTACTTAAGCCAGAACTCGTCCCTGGAGAAGTATAATGATAAGCCATCTTCTTAACAAAGGATTCGACTCAGAAAACTATAGGAACTTGGCCAGATTCTTCTGCAAAGAGTTGGGTCGACTTTCCTACTCAAATCTGCCTGTGAGAGATTAACAGTTTTGGTCCTTGGAATCAGCCACCTTATGAATGCGTCCCAGCCTCTTTGCTACTCACTTCTTCAGCAAATCGACTTTCCCATGGCTAGGAGTTCAATGCATCTAATGGGTCTTCTTCATCCTGGCAAAATAAGATAGAAATTACCCAACAAGTTCATAAATAATCTGGTAAGCCTGGGTATCTCAGTTTTTCTCAATTTTTCTTGCAAATCTTGTTCTCCATTGAAGCTCAGCAGTTAAATCTGAGTGATTTCACTCTCAAATCCAAACTAGGGTGTTTAGTTTCAACACCGAAATCTGTGATGGCGGCTAGGGTTCCAAAACCCTAAGTTTCTCCTTCAAACTCTCCCCAAGAGCTCTTTCTCCAAACTCACAAATGCACGAATGAATTAGGAGGGACCCCCTCATTTCCCTTTTTTATAACTCACTTAGCTTTTCCCTCCAATTAAATATTTAAAAGCAATTTTCCTTTTTTTATTTAATAAAGTTACTTTTATAAACTAATTAAAGTCACTTTTAAAGTTGAAAAAATGCTTAATTCGCCTTTGTGGTCACATTGGCCACCCAAAGCCCCTTTTATCATCCTGCCTTTGTAGATCTTTTCGCCCCGATTCCAACGAGCTATTACACTAAGGTGTTTCTCCAAGTAATCAGCCCGAAACAACACCTTAAACGTAATTAATTAAAATATGTTTGTTAATAATGTCGTTTTACAAAAATCGTCAAAATGCAATGGAAACAAGAGCAAACTGTGTGGAATTGATCCCGATGATGAAATATGGTAAGTGATCCCAGTCGGACCCATAAAACTCCTCTAAAAGCCTCTAAACCCACCAATGGAGTAATCTCACTCCTATGACCAGGCTAACACAAGCTCTAGAAAACCCTCATAACCACCTCACCAGGTAATCCAAAATTTGGGGACATTATAGTCTCCCCTCCCTAAAATGCTTGCCCTCAAGCAATGTTATCGCATGTTTCTGCTCCACAAGTTAATCCAAGTGAATACCAAGGTCCCAAACCATCCTAATCGTCGTGAAGCATCTCTCGCCCCACTCACTCCCCAACAAGGAATAGACACCAGAGACCCTCTGCATACTGCCAATAAGTACAACGTCTCGAAAATGTGAAATTTCGACCAACTCCTCAAGAAGTTGCTCTACTGGAAAACCAATCCCATGCATCTCACGAGTGAACTCCTGAAATTACGATCCAATTCCTACTGAGAAGGAACCTCGTCCATATGAACTAATCCCTATCTCCTCCTTTGATATCGTCAACAAATCACTGAGAAATGAAACGCTCTCTGCCAAACTGAAGTCCAATGGAAGATTCAAGTGGTCTTCCCTTGTAAAGACCAATTCACCCATAATGGTGGTTGAGTTGTCAAGCCCTGTAATGCCAGGATCCCATGCTAATCCCAAAAGGAAATTGCCATGTTGTCATTGCCCCACTTTAATCATAACTAAATGTTGCGGTGAAGTACTGCTAATTGTTGGTGCCCATCTATGCCTCAACCTCCGGGCATCATTCCATCAACCTCTGAGCATCATTCCAGGCCTGACCCAAGGTGTGGGCAAGGGGAAGGGGAGAGCTAGCCCTATGTGGACCAAGTGGAGGAATGTGGACCCAAGTGGGAGAAATGATGAATGGGGTAATAATAAGTGGAAAGGGGGTAAAACATGCGAATGAGGGAGCTGGGACCACACAACCAAAATCAGGGTTTCCATGGAATACCATTCCTAAAGCCAAATAGTCAATAACGAGATCCCACGAGACTAGAATCCAAGGTTAACATACAAAAGGGCCTAAGGGACAAGAGCGCAAACCTAGCCCACTCTTTCCATCGAATTCCCCCATTAATCCATGCCAAGAAGTGTCCATGATGAGCAAACTACAATACTCATTTACCAAATGACGATGCACACCTTTAGGTTTGGGAGGCCCACTTTCAAACATAAGATCATGGCAGATGGATGAAGGAACACATGGTTGGCTCAAGTGGTAGAGAAATGGCACAATGAGCTGGTGGCTACAAGGGGTTGTTGGCTGTCGGCTGAGGATCATCTTGGAGAAAAAATATTCTCCTAGGAATATCACCCACAAAATGGTGGGTAACAGGGATATTAGTCAACATTGCCCAATTTTGATCAAATAACCCAATCCAAGCCTTATAAAATGGTAGAAAAAGCTTAACATGCTTGATCAATGATTGACTCAAGTGAAGGGTACATTTTTGCTAAGGTCGTGACAAAGGAGTTAAACATTCAACACCACCAACACTAGGGTACATATAGGGCTTGGTGCTCTTAATTAAACGCCAATCGCATACCCTCAAACATGATATAATCTAATGAAATGCCACAATCCCATTGATCCTAAAAATTGTTAACTCTGTTGAATTTTGAATGGGATATGAAATTCTATTTTCTCCATATGAAGTCCTATGAGGTTGGAACCACTCTCAATTATCCCGAGTCATTTCATGGTAATGTTAAAAAATTAAGTAAAAGTTCTCATTTATCTTTCACTTTCATGCTTTAAGAATTTAGCATTACCATTAGGGAGCATCTAGGAAGCATCTAGGGAGCATCAAGGAAACACCTTGGGAGTGTTTAGGAAGCATGGTTCCTCACATAACAGTGAAAAAATTCCTTAAGAAAAAACAAAACCCCACAAAATCATGTGGGTGGTTTTTGAAATTGTGGCGAAATCATGGTTCAAAGTTCAAACCAGCGAAACCGTGCCAAAACCACAGTTTAGGCCTACAGAACCACAATTTAGAACCGTCACAATTCTCAAAGTCAAAGAACCGCAGTTCTGCCCTAAGATCACCCGTAGATCCATCCGAGATGTAAATCCGCCTCCTGACCGGGAGGGACAATTCCTGCAACCTTGCCCCAAACCAAAGAGAGGAAAATACACAAGAAGTAGTTGAAAACTTAATCCAAGGCACATCGCAAAGAGATTAGACCATTTCCTCATCCAAAGCTCATACCTATTGGACAGCCTAGTCCTTCATTGTTTCATCCTCAAGCCACAAACCAATTTCTCTAAGCATACAAGCAAATGAGGGTTATGGCCCAATTGCATTCAAGTTCAATTCATGGGTTACAACACCAACAATGTCTTAGGAAACTTATTCAACAAGCTTCAAATATCTCGCTTCAATGATCACCTTCCTTTGTTTGGGTAAAGGAAATCAAAGAAATTAAACTCCATCTCAAGCACTGGGCCAAGAAGTCCTCCCCTCCATCCAAGGAGAAAGGAATACCAAGCTCAATTAGGAAAATATTCAGAACACTGGGAATCTCTACAAATAACAAGCAAGTTGCTAGCCAAGGAAAAGGCTCTCACAAAAAGAATGCACAATGCCCATCAAAATGGAGGAAACACTAGAGATTGAAATCTTGAAATCCCTTGCTAGATTTTGGGGATAGAAGTACCAAATTTTTCCACAGGGAAGCCCAAGCCTCACAAATCAAAAACCATGTCCAAGAAACCACTCTTAATAATTAAGGCAAATCTCAATTTTTAAACCTTCTCAAGCTAGCTCATGAACACTTCCAAGCTCTACTCATAGAAGGCTCTCCACAACCACTGTTTGGGATGTCATGCTCTATGACATCCCCCCTTGGTCTTTTTGGAAGACAATAGCAAACTAAACCATGAAACCGACTCCTCCTTGACCCCAAACCAAAGAGAGGGAAGTACACATGCAATAACTAAAGACATGAGCCACGAAACATTATAGAGAGATTAGATAGTTTCCTCATATAGAGCTCACACCTATTGGACAACTTAGTCCATTATTTCATCCTCATTCTCCAACCACAAACCAATCTCTCTAAGTGTGAAGCAAATGAGGATTATGGCCTAATTTTGCTCAAGCTCAATGCCCTATGGTTACAACACCAATAGTCTTGGGAAATCATTCAACAAGCTTCGAATATCTTGCTTCAACAATCACCTTCTATTCCTTGAGAATAGGAAATCAAAGAAATTAAACTCCATCTCAAGCATCGAACTAAGGAAGTCCTCTCCTCCTTCCAAGAAGAGAGAGGAATACCAAGCTCAATTAGGCAAATTTTCACGAGACAATGAGGTCTCTACAAATAATAAATGCGCTACAAGCCAAGGAAAAGGATCTTGTAGAAGGAATGCACAATGCCCATCAAAATGAGGCAAATTTTGGAGATTAAAATCTCAAAGTCTCTTGCTAAATGTCATAGATAGAAATACCAAATTTTTCCACGAGCAACCACAAGCCTCACACATCAAAAACCATGCCCAAAAAGCCACTGTTGATAACAACTGCAAAGCACCCTAGTTTTAAGACCTTCTCAAGGTAACTCATGACCATTTCCAAACTCTATTCACTGAAAGCTCTCTACCCTCTTATACTACTTACAATGGCATGCTCTATGACATTACCCTTAGTCTTGTTGGAAGACAATAGCAAGCCAACCCATGAAATATCTGACAAAGAGATAATAGACGCCATT
>Ga0139314_100288_pt1 | contig 12603 bp, 11 predicted proteins | sample In2P11_FD_99376 | JGI IMG/M metagenome (GOLD analysis project Ga0139314, IMG submission 99376)
ATGTATATATATGTATATATGTATGTTGTTGTCTGACAGGGTCACTAGGAACCATTCTTGTGGAGAAATGATGGCTTATGCAATGGAATGACATGAAGAGGTTCCTGGTTTATGAGGAATCAAGTGGAAGAGTAGTCATGAAAAATATATGATGTTAGTATCATGTGGTTATGAGTTGATATTATGTGATTATATTATGTCTATGTTATGAATAAGTTATACTGAAGGATACATCAACAAAATGAAAACGATGTGCTTTGCGACATGCTAAGATAAGCATGGATGGCAGAAAGACACTAAAAACAAGGTTGCTTAGTAGAGATAATGTGGTTTTGGATGTGTGGTACTATTGTTGTGCATATATTATGTATTTTGTACATGTTTCATTTGTGATGTTGTGTGCATGTGGTGTTGTGTATATATAGTGTGTGTACATGTTGTTTATGCAATGTTATGTACAGGGTGGTACATATAGTGTTGTGTGAATATTACATATGCAGTGTTGGGTATAGATGACGCTATGTACATATTATACTAAGCGCACGATGAATATGCGGTGTTATGTGCATACAATGCTATGTACATGTTTTATATGTAGCGCTATGTACATATGGTGTTCTGTGCATGTTGTACATGTGGTGCTATGTACATATGGTGTTGTGTGCATGATTGTATAAGTGGTGTTGTGAGCATGTGGTGCTGTGTACATGTTGTACATGTGGTGTTGTGCACATGTCGTGCATGTGATGCTCTATACATGTGGTGTGGTGTGCATGTGGTGTTGTGTACATGTTGTTCATGTGATGCTGTGTACATGTGGTGTTGTGTATATGTTGTGCATGTGATGTTGTGTACATGTGGTATTGTGTACACGAGGTATTCTGTACACGTTGTATAGGTGGTACGATGTACATGTGGCATTGTGTACACATTGTGCAGGTGATGTTGTATACATGTGATGTTGTGCACACGTTGTGTAGGTGGTGCTTTGTATAGGTGGTACTGTGTACATGTTGCACATATGGTACTGGTGTACATGTGGTATTATGTGCATGTCGTACATGTTGTATTGGGCATGCGGTACTATGTATGTGAATTGTGTAGTCATGGTATCGTGACATGTGTATTCGTTATGTTGTACTATGTGTACGTATATGTATTGTGCAGGTTTTTACATCAGGTATAGATGTATGTATTATGTTGTACATTGGGTGTAAGTGTATATATTATGTGGTGATGTACACCCGGTGTAGGCGCATGTATTTTGTGTGTCGTACACTAGCTGTAGGTGTATGTATGTATTGTGTTGTGTCAAACATTGGGTGTAGGTGTATGCATGTGTTGTGTCAAACATTGGGTGTAGGTGTATGCATGTACACTGGGTGTAGGTGTATGCATACTGGGTGTAGGTGTATGCATGTGTTGTGTTGTAGACTAGGTGTAGGTGTATGCATGTGTTGTATTGTACACTGGGTGTAGGTGTATGCATGTGTTGTGTTGTACACTAGGTGTAGGTGTATATGTTGTGTGTCAGGTGTAGATGCATGTATTGCATGGTGTTGTATGATGTGTAATGCACACTATGTGTATGTGCACATGGTTGAGGAGAAGGTATTGGGTGCTTTTCGGGTGTGGAAACTAATTCGAAGTGCGTATGGAATAAGGACAAAGATAGAAGCTAAGGATTGATTAAAGGATAAGTATCACCATTTTATTTCAATTCTATTATGCATGTGATTTATGATTCGGGTCTATGCTGATTACATGTGATTTATGATTTTGGTTTATGATGATTGCATGTGATTCCTAATTTTTATCTGTGATGGTTGTGTTTTGAGCTAACTTGATGTAATATGTTTATACATGATGATTTGGTCAAAGATGTTAGTTTGACTTGTTGTGACAGGAAGAAAACTGAATTGCAAGTGTACCATATTGACAAGCTACTAATGATGTACGATTTGAAGTTATTTAAATTTGTTTTAAATCTAATGGAAGTTATGTGCTTGGTACAGGAAAACATGAAATGCCCGATTGGGTGGTTGAAATCGACTGCAAGAATTGGCAACAACAAAAGGAATTGGAAAATATAGCAGCATGCTAGTAAAGTATTCAGGACCAGGGCCATTGTGGGACACTGGTACCCAATAGTGTCCATTGATTTCCATGAGCGTGCTATGACTGGTATGATGGTTTTAAGGCACGGATATGCCTTGGTTTTTGTTTCTTTTGATGTGAGGAAGCCTTGCAAATGGATGAACTGCCCAGGATGGGGATTCCAGTGGAACTTGGAAGGTGTGTGATTGCATGGAAATGGGTGACTGGATTTCCCGAGGGACTATGTAGCAGAGAAGGGAAATTCAAGGATGGATTTGTTTTGGTCATTAGCATTGCCATATGGAATCAGATGCACATTGGGAGTGCACCCTAGAACAATGAGCTGATAACTATTCACTTAGAGGACAAGTGGCACAAGATTATAGTGCTGGACATTGGATGCAACTTTGACTTTGGAAGTGGATTCCAAACTTCTTGGGAAGGAGGTGAATCCTGATATTACTTTGAGGGTGGAGGTGCGAGCCTCTGGATTCCCTTGTTGTGGATGTGTTGATATGACGACTTTACGCTATACTAAAAAGGGGAATTAACCTAATCGCAAGCCCCAATCAGACCGGCTTTCGTTTGGAATGGCTAGTTCCAACAAGTTTTAAGGGACCTCGTAAACCGTTAAATGAGTTGAAAGATGCTTTTGGGAAGAAGGCTTCAATTACGTCAAAAAAATAAAACAACTAACCATTATGTATTAAATCCTATCTACACTCTTCTAACTACTCTAGTCTATGTCCTAACTATCCTAATCTATCTTGCAAGAGCTTGACAAAGAGATTTTAAACATCATATATGAATTCCAAGTCTAAATGAATCAATTACTGGTTCATGTAATAACAAGGCTACATTAATACTTAATTACAATCCAATCATTCATACAGGAATACACATTCCATTTTATGGAAGAGAAGCTTGCAACTGATGTCCAACAGAGTTTTGAGTCAGTAACCTTTCATGATTTAACCCTGATATTAAATCATATTCAAATAACCAGGCATAACCATGAACTGAAATTCATCAATATGCACAAAACAAATATACATTTGCATTTATACCAGCGACAACATTTTGATCAAAACACATGATAAAAGAGGAAAATAAATCTAAAACATCGGCTCCTTGTTGAGCTAAACAATCTCTCTTTATTGACAATAATCAAAGTTGTCCATCTCAAAACCCTAAAAATCCATTATCTCCTATCTGGAGGTAATACTTATACTGCCCAAAATGACCCTCCCCCACTGACTTTTCACCTCCTTTCTTTTCATTACACAGATCCGAACATACAGAGGAGAATGGGCCATGAGGCTATTAACACATCGAAGTCATCTTTGCTGGAGTGTTCTACTTCCTAGGGGAGGGACAAAGAATGTCTGCTTATCATTTCATTGCACTTGTGTGGGATGGCTATTATTCCATGTCATTTCTTGAAGGAAACTGAATATGTCGCGCTCATCATCCCACATCTGGCATGCCTTGAGGTTTATTTGAAGGGAGTGACTCTTGGTGGATCAGTGATTTGCTTCCCTTTCGACATAGAGCGTGCCTCCATTATGCATTGTGGCGGTTCATCCCCCTTTCTGCAGGCTACGCTTTTGTAGTATCGACATCGGGGGTGCAAAGGTGTCATCTTGACATACATCGCCTTTATTTGCTACTGGATCCACTAGAATTCTCCTGCAAAGATAATTCATATTAGCAGTGATTACGAAAATATGATAAAAATGCCCAAGAACAGCTCTCGTTGTCATTGAAACTTTAAATGATAAGGCGCAATGAAATCAAAAGGAGCGAGCGTGGAAGAATCAGCCCCTGGCTTACCCAATGTCATGCTACGACCAAGTCGCAATCGCACATCTCAATGGGCAATCATGTTCCATATCACCCCTACCAGATTTACTTTGAGAACCCAGATCATGACATCTTATAGAAAACACAGGAATACACGGAAAATACCGCATTTGACCACAGGGCCGGATTTAAAAATTTATAAGCCCGGACACATAGTTATCAGCGGGTTTGCTTCATCAAATTGGACCTTATGAATAAGCGATAGACTCCACCGATAGAAATTTAGCAATGGGGGAGGTGGACCCGATAACATATATATTCTGTTTAATAAGATCGACAGGTCCGCCAAATCGCATATCGCAATGTGCGCAGGCCTAGGACCTCGCTGATTGCGATATGCAATTCAACTGGACCCAATATATATATATATACATATATACATGTTGGGGAGGGGGTGGGGCGCTAATGGAACCAACTCATATCACCAACCACCAATGGAGCTAACCCATATGGTCGTATCACATGACTGAGACTCTTCCATGTTTCTTTCTCATTTGACTGTGCCATATGACCAGGGAATTAGATGTCCATGGTCAACCAATTGTTTATGTAAGAATGATGTCATTATGCCATGTGGCACCCCTTTAGTGGTGACACATGTCACTCAAAATTGGCCCTATTGGTCTCTCAAAATTGCTATTTAGCATGCCACATGTCCATGTCACCATGATGACATGTCATTTATTATGCCATGTCATCTAGTCTACATACACTACGTGTCTCAATTCACCATGTCATATTGTGTATTATGGAGTGTGTTATTGTTTGTCACATTAGGAAAATGGACCCGCCATGCCATAAATATATATTATGTCAGAATCACCATGTATGACATCTATCTTGCCATGTCAAGCATATCTGCATGTCAAATATTACGCTAGACTTACCATATATATGCCATCTATTGGGATAAGGTCCCTGGGGTCAATTTTGTTAATTTTTTAGTCAATTTTGTATTATATTTTGTAGCAAATGTAAAGTCTTTGCAAAATGTGGAAGTGGAGCACGAAGCTAGTAAGAGTCAAAGGGGCTTTAATCCCTTAGTTGGGTAGGAGACAGAGTTGTTTTGAGACCCGCCCATGGTCCGCAGAATAGGGTATTGTAAATAAAAGGCTATATAAAGTTGAGTCATATCGAGTCTTAGATAAAAATAGAACTGGAAGAATCATTGTAAGGGCAAGGTGTAAAGGTAGGAAAGGTTTGTTTCCTGTACTCAGGTGAAAGGGGAAGGCTCTTGTAGTTGAGTGCGCAAAGACGTTGGTAATTCTGTAGGCTGAGTGCGTGAGCCCTTGCAACTGAGTGTGTCAGGATAATAAGTATGTATCTAAACGTTTCTATTTAATAAAGATTGTTTTGAGCCGAAATTGAAGCATCTGTGTCCTTTTATTTACTTTTGAAAAGTTTATGTATCTTCACTTTGTAATCTGTTTAATATAAATTAATGCTTATTTACTACGTGAAACTGGTAGATCTGTAATATTTATGCATAATAAGTATAACTAAGTACCTTTGCAAAATTCTGAAAGTCGTTTAGATAGATTTGCAATAGTTATCTATTGAAAGGATTAGATTTGTGCAAGGAATATCTAAGCCACAAGGGTATCTGGAAACCATCACACAAGACTGTGGACGTAGAAACCTAGTTCTAACATCCCCTAATATTGCTTCAGGCGAGACTGTAACCTTCATTACGTGGGTTGTTTCTGAAACGCCCAACAACTTAGGGTTTTGTTGGTTGGTGCAGATAACGTTGAACCCGGGTCAGGCCCCATCAAGCCAACAAATTGTTATGTTGCCAGGACTAGGATCTATCTAAGGAATGGGTGATGTCTAATAAGTGATTCCCTGCTAAGAAAGAAATTGAGTAGTGGCTCGATCAGAAGATACACGCGTTTGTAGCTCAAGAGAACAGAATCCTGCGATTATCCAAGGAAAAAATGGTTGAATAGATACCTGTACACAGACAAAACCAAAGCCTTTTTATGTTTATTCCCTTGTGAATTGCATGAATGGCTATCTAAATTAGTGGACAGTCAGGTACGTGGAGTCTTGATGCTCCTATTGTGTGGACGATAGAGCTGGTGAGGCGCTTGGAAGCTTTAGAAAATTGTTGAAAATAGCAACAAGAAATGATAAAAATAGAATCTAGAATATTCCAATTTTAATTTGTCCTTGAATTAAAATTGTAAATTAAATTCGAATTTAGTCTCACCAGCTGCCTGGAATTAATTAATTATCGATTAATTAGTTGGATAAATTCAAATTAGAAGTCTTTCTGAATTCATGCAATAGTTATCCCTTAAATTAAGGAGATTATCCCTTCATTAAGGAGATAAGATTGAGTTATATTTGAGTTGTAATTAGTTAGCTCAGTTTATTGAGTTAAGTCTAGTTAAATTAGATCCAAACTATTTGAGGAACTAATTGTGAGTTATCATTTAGTTGATGCATGCATGCACTCAACCAGTGTACTCCAGATAACTGAAGATTCCCTCAACAGAAACTCATGCATGTCTATTATGAGAAAGAACCAGTTGAGCTAAAAGTCAAGGGTAGTGTACTATTAGTTGCATGTTTTCTCCTATAAAGGAAACTCATGCATGTAGTCAAGGTAAGGTTCATTGAGGATTGCGTAGTTCTAGCAGTGTGTTAGAGTAGTGTGTGAGAGCAGTGTTACACTGGGTGAAGGAGATCATCGTAGAGGTAACTGTGCAAGGAAATAGGAGCTTAGAAGGCAGAGGACAAGGCTTGTGAGAAGCATTATTTACCTGTGAGCATCCAAGAGGATTGTACTGAAAGCTGGTTAGCTGTGAGAGCCAAGGATTTGTATAATTCTAATGAATTTCCACCTTGTATGATAATACAGATAGTGGGGTTTTTAGCTGAGGCTTTCCCCTGAGTATTCTTCTGTGTTTCATGTGCATTGATTCTTCTTCTGGTTATATGTGTTCTATTTGATCTTTCTCAAATATTTTAAGCTTCCCCTAATTGATTGTAGAAGTAGATTAAAGTATTTTTCTCTAGCTATATTTCATTATCAGATTAATCCACAGTTAGAATTTCTACATGGTATTAGAGCTAGCTGATCTATAGAGAAATTTCTACATGGTATCGAAGCCAAGCTTATCAGAGCAGTGAATAGAATATGGAGAAGAGAATTCGAAGTTTGAAGTTTGGGGTGGCAGGTGCAAATTGAATTCATATCATACTGGGAAGCTAATGCCTCACCTTCCGATCCTTCTGAGGATCCCTTTTTTTACTTCACCCTCATCGCATGCACGGTGTCATCGATGATGGGTTGTGGTTGGTTTCTTGATAGTGGAGCCTCATTCCACATGACCAACGATAAAAGTTTATTCAGTTCCTTAGAGGAGAAAGACCTCAGGATGTGCTTAGAGATGGGTGACGATGAAATGTTTAGTGTTTCAAGAGTGGGCACGGTTTCTTTTCAGAGGGAGCATGGAGCTCCTATCACCTTGATAGATGTGAAGTATGTGCTTGGACTGAAGAAGAACTTGGTATCGGTTGCGATGTTGGAGTACAAAGGCTACAATGTTGTCTTTAGTAAGGGAAAGGTTTTCCTTAGACACATCACCACGAGATAGGTGAAGCAGATAGGTTCACGAGTCAAGAACCTGTATGCTCTTGAGGTTCAAGATGCATGCAAAGCCTTGAGGAGCAAGGCAACTGTTAGAGACTTGGTGGTTGAGAGGGAGAATAAATTAGCTCTCAACATGCAGTCCCAGAAGAAGTCTCAGACAATTGTGGAGGAGCCACAATTGGAGAAGTGGGTAGAGGGTTCACATGCAGCCATACCTCCAGGTGTGAGGTGGGGCAATGTGAAGTGATAGTCCCAAGAAGGTTGAAATAGGAGCAGGATCCTTGAGGTACCCAGCCTATTTTATTATACCTTGCTATAGGAGCCCCGACGAGGAGTAGCAGGACTGACTGAGTGGTAGAGATGGATGCAGATGGAGCGGAAAAGGGAGCTTCAACATCAGAGTGTGTTTCTAGCCCTATAGGGAGGCCAGTTGGGAGATCAAGAACTTACTTCTCAGTAACTGAGTTGCAGTGTAGCAGTGGGAAACATGATGCAACATGATGAGAGGAAGTGCAATGTGGATGCAGTGCTGGTAGAAAGGACCAGCAACAACATAGATGTAGTGGGAGGAATCAGTGGGATTGATGCAATCAGAGATCAAAGTGATAGAGGATAGAGCAGTAAGATATTGAAGAGTGTAGAGAAGGATTGACAACAGTGCATAAAAGCTGAGTCTGTAGAAGCGTAGAGTTTTTCAGTCGACAGAGGCAATAACAATCAAAGACTTTGATGATCGATGTATCGTACTGATTCAGGTTGGATGTTTTTTTGTTTTCGTAGTTGCAGGAGAAACAACACTAGAGAGAAGTGTTGCATGCAAAACATTCCAAAGGTTTAGGATCGGAATCGAGTTGAATTCCTTTCTTGGTGAGAGGGAGTGTTGAAAATAGCAACAAGAAATGATAAAAATAGAATCCAGAATATTCCATTTTTAATTTGTCCTTAAATTAAAATTGTGATTTAAATTCAAAATTAGTCTCACCAGCTGCTTGGAATTAATTAATTAATTAATTATGGATTAATTAGTTGGAGAAACTCAATTTAGAAGTATTTATGAAGTCATGCAACAGTTATCCCTTAAATTAAGGAGATTATCCCTTAATTAAGGAGATAATATTGAGTTATATTTGACTTGTAATTAGTTAGCTCAGTTTATTGAGTTAAGTCCAGTTAAATTAGTTCTAAACTATTTGAGGAACTAATTGTGAGTTATCATTAAGTTGATGCATGCATGCACTCAACCAGTGTACTCCAGATAATTGAATATTCCCTCATCATAAACTCATGCATGTCTATTCTGAGAAAGACCCAGTTGAGCTAAATGTCAAGGACAATGTACTATCAATTGCATGTTTTCTCCTATAAAGGAAACTCGTGCATGCAGTCAAGGTAAGGTTCATTGAGGATTGTGTAGTTTTGACAGTGTGTTAGAGCAGTGTGTGAGAGCAGTGTTACATTAGGTGAAGGATATTATCCTAGAGGTAACAACACAAGGAAATAAGAGCTTGGAGGGAAGAGGATAAGGCTTGTGAGAAGCTTTGTTTTCTTGTGAGCATCGAGGAGGATTGTACTGAGAGCTGGCTAGCTATGAGAGATAGGGCTTTGTATAATTCTGATGTATTTCCACATTGTATGATAATATAGATAGTGGGGTTTTTAGCTGAGGCTTTCCCCTGAGTATTCTTCTTTGTTTCATGTGCATTGATTCTTCTTCTGGTTATATGTGTTCTGCTTGATCTTGCTCAAACCTTTTAAGCTTCTGCTAATTGATTGTAGAAGTAGATTAAAGTATTTTTATTAAGTTATATTGCATTATCAGGTTAATCTACAGTCATAATTTCTACAAAAATAACATCCCACAGGTCATTGATCAATGGATTGATCATATAATAGGAGGATTCGTCACTTAGCTTGTGATTGATACGACCTTCATTTATAAAGAAGCAGAGCGCAGGCTCTTCAAGGGACTATGAGGTAAGTATTTAAAATCTCTGAAAACTTGTTTTAAGATGTTGTTGTGTGAAAAATGAGTTATGCCATTACCTTGATGTTTGGGACTATGTGAAGTGGAAAACCCTTTAGAAGGAACGGATAATTGAGCTCTGAATACAGTTTGCTATTGGGATCCTCATCAAGTGACGATGAAGGAACTATTATGAATACACCACGAAGTGTGCTACAGTTGGTAAGTTAGGGTATCCTGAGGATACCGCATCCATCCACTCCACCTCCACCTCCACCTCAACCATTCAACATGGAAAATGCAATGAAGATGCTAATCTTCAAAGGGGTAGGGAGCGAAGACCCCGAGTGTTATTACAAAAAATTGATCATCTAGCCATAATTTACTAGCCAAGTCGAAGTACACCATGTAGGGCCAATTTTACCAGAGTAAAATTGCCTTTACTGTGAGAAATTGCTTAATAAACCACATTTTTTAAGCAATTAATAATTAAACCCATGAAGAATAATTAAGTAAATCAGTATTTATTTAATTATCTTCTAGGAATAATTAATTAAACCATTGTTTAATTAATATTCCTTGTCACATTTGACCTAGTTATGAGAAATAAATAGATAAATCATTAATTATCTTATTTTTTCTCTAAGAATAATTAATTAATCACTAATTAATTATTATTCCTTGTCAAGTTTGACTAAATCCCTTAGGAATAATTAAATAAATCATTATTTTCATATTATTCCTTAACCATATTTCTTTAGATGATAAATAAATCATTTATTTATTTATTATTTCTAAATAAAGATTTAAATATTTTTTTCCCTCTAACATAAAATATTCCAAATGGTTATTTCTAGAATAGGGTTAATAATATTTTATTATTGCTGATTATTTGAGGATAACCTAATATTTTGTTATAAATAGAAGGGTTTTCCATTCATTATTGACTTTCGATTATTTTCATTATTGCACTCACTGTTGCAGCTCTGATTATTGTCACTGTCACTTGCCATTTTCTTTTCCACTTGAATTCTCATTGAGCTCGAACATTTCATTTGTTGGGTTTACACGTTATAGAGGAGAAAGACTCTATAAAAGTTGAAGACATTTGAGGATAGCCAAGAACCCATCCCATAAAGGGGGACTAATAACATTATTTGTTCCCTTCACAGGTGTTGTTTAATAAAATATATTATTTATATATCTAGTTTCCATTGGATTATTGGTTGCACTTATTTTACTATTCCATTTTTCTTTTTAACTATGATGGTGGCATAGATCAACACTTTAGTAGGATTGTTTCTATTATTTGTTGCATATCTATAATGTTTAGCAACCATTTTCATTGTTAGGGTTGTTTGTCATCCATAGCCTTAAGTGATTTCTTTTCGTACATCTTCAAGAAGAAAACACAATAAGAAAAATTGGCAACTCCACTGCATTTTTAATTTTGATCCAAAAAACCTGGGTGACCTTCAGTTTTCCGCTTAGGATTTTTCTTTTTCAAACTCTTAATGTTGTTTACAAGCTTTTTAACCATATATCAGTCAAATTTCTATCTTCCATAAGTTTTCTGGTCTTTTTCGTAGGTCATGGGAACCAATTGTGATAGAGACGACAAATTTTTTCGATAGTTTTTTGCCCCAATGGTGCGATATGGAGGTCTAGAGTGCAATTTCTAGCCCAAGAAGTGTGATATCCCAGGAATTAGGTCAGTACTTGTGATTTTAGGTTTTCTGGGTTTTACCAAGAGCTGTCCATTGGGTTGGTTGACCACTGTCTCACATCACTTAGGCCTTGATCTACTTTGATTTTCTCATTGAAGTGGAATTTAGCCCCTTAGGGCTTCTAGTACGCTTCCACCTTTATAGGAGGAGTTTCGTTGAGTAAGAAGTCTAAGTTTTTGTAGAGCTTTCAGCCATCTTTCCCAAATCTATATCTTTCTATTTCAGATCTTCAAAGATAGGTTGTTTCCATCCAAAGTTTCATCTTAAACCTTGTTTGGTCATTTGCCTTAGGGTCCCATTGGTTGCCTGAGGTTTAACACCCATCTCCCTATCCTTTTGCAGCGATTTTCCTCTCTGGTTTTTTGTTGTTTCTGCAACACTTTCTCGTAGCATAGTGTCATTTGATCCCAGTCACATTGACACTTAGATCTCTTTTCCCATTTTCATGTGTTTTTAATTTATTTTGCCACTAACTAGCACAGTGTTTGCAAACCCAGTTTGAGTGGGGTTTAGAAATTCAATTCGTTGTTTATTTCCATTTTTAATGTCAGTTTATTTCAGAACTATTTTTCTTTTTTCAAACACGATCTAGGTTTAATTAATAAACACACTTTCACACACAAGCACGCCTTAAGCAAAGGGCGCTTGGTTTACACCACTAAGCCAAGACTTAACTTAATTAATTTAACCCCCCAAACAGAGACAAAAACATCTTGGATCTCCCTTCACCATTTCCGTGTCACTTGTGTCTTACCACAATTATGCCACCAAGGCATTTGTCGTGGAGACCCTTAGGCCTTCATCCCCAATTCTGCTTGGGAATATTACTCCTCCCTATAGGGTTCGAGTTCATAGTCCCCCGAGTTCCCATACTGACTCCTCTTTTGTTTCATCTGATTCCTCATTAGATTTTGAGCCTCCTTCACCACATATCGTCATCATGTTAGGACCCACTGCAGGTGTAGGAAACCAACTTGGTGTTGGCTCTGGTTTTACCTCGATGGTCACATCTAGTGGAACCATCTCAAGAACCATTTCAGTGGCTCCCATGCTACCTTTCATGGTTGGGTTAAGCCTCTCGTATTTTATCCAGTTGATTAATCACCCTATATATCATGATGTTGGTTGCCCAACTATTCCAACTAAGATTCCCTATGACATTCCCAAGTTTGAATGTAATTCTGGAGAGGTCCCTACCAATCACGTCTGCCCCTTCCATATGTGGTGTTCATCCAATTCCATCATCGATGATTCCATTCGTCTTCGGTTGTTACAATACACACTCACTAGAGATGCTGTAAAATGGTATGTAGACTAGCTCACCGCCTCTCATTTCACTTTCGTGATGCTTG